>ERZ773242.3988-NODE-3988-length-9962-cov-4.568184_pt1 | contig 9962 bp, 7 predicted proteins | sample MGYA00511077_ERZ773242 | MGnify/ENA primary metagenome ERZ773242 (study PRJEB29015, sample SAMEA2737754) | human gut metagenome | biome: human gut; feature: human-associated habitat; material: faeces | place: China | collected 2012 ... | reverse complement strand
CAAGCTGCAATCCGGATGACTGCCCATATGCCAAAGGGCATTTTGATCGGGTAAATGATGCGGTCTATGAGCTTTTGATGCAGGAAGATGTGATGAGCCGGGAAGTGTTGGAAGCGCAGGCAAGAAAGCATAAGGTCTGTCCATTTGAAATGGCACTGGATGTGTCGACCTGGGTGGATGGTGTGATCTGCGATTATAATTATGTGTTTGACCCGGATGCCCGGCTCAGACGTTTCTTTGCAGAAGGTGGCGCTGGAGGATATTTGTTTCTGATCGATGAGGCACACAATCTGGTAGAACGTGGACGGCAGATGTACAGTGCAGAGTTATGCAAGGAGGACTTTCTTGCGGTGAAGAAACTGGTAAAGGGAGAAGCACCGCGGTTTGCAAAAAGACTGGAGGCATGCAATAAGATTCTTCTGGCAATGAAAAAAGAGTGTGAAAACTATAAAGTGCTGGACAATATTTCGCATTTTGGAATCCAGCTTATGAATGTACTATCTGAGACAGACCGGTATCTCGAGGAATGTGTGGATAAAGAAGTCCGGGAAACCGTATTGGATTTTTATTTTCAAGTGAGGTCTTTCCTGAATATATATGATGGGTTGGATGAGAACTATGTCGTCTATACGGAGTATCAGGAGAATGGAAGATTTGTTCTGAAGTTGTTTTGTGTTAACCCGGCGGCAAATCTGCAGAAATGTCTGGATAAGGGGAACAGTGCTGTATTCTTTTCGGCAACACTTCTGCCAATCCAGTATTACAAAAGACTTCTTAGTACGGAAAAAGACAACTATGCGGTCTACATTGATTCTTCGTTTGATACAAAGAAGAGACTGCTTATGAATGGTGTGGATGTGAGTACCCGTTACACCATGCGTTCCAGGGAAATGTATCAACGATATGCGACATACATTTTCCGGGTAGTGAAAGCAAAAATGGGGAATTATCTGATCTTTTTCCCGTCTTACCGGTTTTTCTTCTTTTTCTTCTTTTAACTGACGTTGCAAGGCTTCTTTGTCTACACGGATTCCCATCGATGATAATTCGATGGAGCGTTGCAGTACATTATCCCACAATAGGAGGTCGCCGTTTAGTCCGGGCAGGTCGTTCAGTCCTTTGGTAGTGTAGTCGTCATAGTCCGGTGCACGTCCGTCGTGCTTCTTGCCATCACCAAGTTGACAGCCTATTCCTATGATAAACACAGCTCCATATTTCTGACAGATGGCATGTTCGCGACATTTAGGTTCCAGGTTCGGATAAAGCTGGCGCAATTCCTCTGAATGAATGAAATGTAGCTTTTGCGGCAGGCAAGGTTTGATTTGCGGATACATTTCATATACCATATATTCTGTACGGATCATAGCCGCATAAATACGGTTGACGATTTCCTTTAGGAAGTTCACAGTCCGGTCTTCATTGGTGATAACACGTTCCCAGTCCCACTGGTCTACGTAGAGAGAATGCAGATTGCCCAGTTCTTCGTCTGACCGAATAGCATTCATATCCGTATAAATACCATATCCCGGTTCGATGTGATAGTCAGCTAAGGTCAACCTTTTCCATTTAGCCAATGAATGAACCACTTCGGCTTGCGCATCGCCCAGATCTTTGATTGGGAAAGAAACAGGTCGTTCTATTCCATTCAAATCATCATTGATACCCATTCCTTTCAATACGAAAAGAGGGGCAGTCACACGTCTAAGGCGTAGTTCGGATGACAAGTTTAATTGGAAGAACTCTTTTATTTGCTTGATTCCCAGCTCGGTCTGTTTGAGGTCGAGTAGCGGCTTATAGTTCTTAGGTTTTATCAAGTAACTCATAGGTTTGTTAAATGTTAATTGTCGGCAAAGATAGGAATAAAATTGATATATGTAATGGATATTCTCTAAAAGATTGTCAATTTGATAAAGTAAATGCTCTAAAGCATTTCAAAATAACAGTCTTCTAATATAGGGAAGTACCTTAAGAACTATAAAAAAAGGAGAATCATTAGGAAGATGAGAAGATTTTTTATACTTTTGTCCTCGCATTTAGAAAGAATGGCCCCGTAGCTTAGTGAATAGAGCGTCAGATTCCGGTTCTGAAGGTCGTGCGTTTGAATCGCACCGGGGTCACAGAAAAATCCCTTGATAATCAGTTGATTATTGAGGGATTTCTGTTTTCTTATACCTTGGATAACTAAAACTAAATGCAGGATTTAGCCCTTGTAATTGATTTTTGTTGGTCTATTGTTGTTCCCAAGAAACCAATGTTATATGTTGACTATCAAAGTGAAATCTTTCTTTTATCTCGTAAGAGGTTCTATTATTAGTCTTTCTTTGTATAAGAATTACAAACTAATCGTCTATTTGGGTCATCTGGAAAATCCGGATTAGTTATTTGATTATAAAATTCCCAGTCTCTTTCAAGTCTTTGGGCTACATCTATGTTGGCTGTATAGCAGATGTATTTTTTATTTGCTACATCCAGAATGCCATAGGTAAGAATATCCTTTTCCTTTCCCTCCTTATTTATATATGTACTCTTGACCAATAATATCTTATATTTTCCGTCTTCCCGAGTACAGTATTCTTTATTGTTCTCAAGAGTATATGTGCCGGAGACATCTGTAAAATCATTGGAGGCCATTTCTACGATAATCTGTTTGGGCTCTCCTGTTTCCGGAGTGTCTGTCGAGTCATTGTTGCATGCGGATAGCAAGATGGCGGATAAGAATAATAGTTTAAGTAATTTCATCTTTATATTTTATTTGTTTTTGATCCTTTTTTTAGTCTAGTATATTATTTATAGTGCAAATGTACAGTTTTTGTGTGATATAAAAGCGGTAATGAGTAAAATAAATGTGTTTCATATTCTTGATATTTAGATTCATAATCCTTAGATAGTCAGTCATGTATTTTGCTTTGCATTTTCTCAAACCTAGTTAGTTATTATTGTATGTAGTTGCATAATTTAGCCTAAATAGAATGAAAAAGTTGATTTAAATAAAAGGATTCTCGTGAGAAATGCTAACTTTGTAGATATGAAAAAGTAAGGAATGATATTCTGTAGTAGTATGTTCATAGCTTTCCAGATGTAGACATTTGACGATAAATTATATTAATCCCAATAAATATAAATAAGAATGGAAGAAGCTAGAAAAAAGAAATGGGCTAGTGTGGCGCTGATTATCGGAGCTATTGGTTTTATCATTATTATGATTTACTTTACAGTTATTTCAAGTCTCAACATGTAAAACAGATCATTATGGCGTTGAAAAATTAAAGCTTGGACATTTCGTTTGAATCTGTCCAAGCTTGTTTTTTATGGTTCCGGATGATTGACCGGCAATATGGTAACGCTTTCTCTTTAGCTTCTTGAAACCTGAAGTCCCTTATCAGAAAGAGTCATTTCTACAAAACGAGCACGAGGATTGGGGGCTTGTTCCGTCAGTATCCGTCGGATTTGTCCGGCTGCTTGCGGGTCTTTGGCTACCATATATAAATAGCCTCCGCCACCTGCACCGGGGAGTTTGTATCCCAGGGTGTAATCCTTGATTTTTTCGATAATGGCTGCTACTGCCGGTGGATTGGTTCCGCAGTCTAATGCCTGGTTCTGTATCCAGGTTTTGCCGACCAAACGACCGAAACTCTCGAAATTACTTCGTAAAATGGCTTCACTCATATCCATTGCATGAGCTTTCATTTCGGCCAGCAAGCTTAGATGCGGACCGGAATTGAGGAACATGGAACTGACGATCTCTGCCAAAATACTTTTAGCAGTACGAGTAATTCCCGTATAATATAACAGATGACAGTCGCGGTAATCAGGATGAACAAAGAGCTGATCGGGTAACCAGCGTACTAATGGATTCTGTTCGAAACCAGTTTCGGATTGAAGCAACTTAATACCGGAAAAGACACCGCCATATTGATCTTGCCAACCTCCTCCAGTGGTCAGGAGCTGTTCTAATACTAATGTGTAACTACATATATCATTTTTATCCCAAGCCAATCCGCAGAAATCATTGATTGCTCCGAGCACGGTAGATGCCAGTATGGAACTGGTTCCCAAGCCAGAGCCCGCAGGAATAGCAGCCAGCAGAGTAATTTCGATTCCTGAACCGAAATCTTCCAGCTGTTTAGCTAAAGAAGGATAAGATTCCGTAGAGAATGCCGGTGCAAAGCCCGCCAATGTAAGGGCGGCTTTCGGAATAGAGAATGGAGAACCTACCTTTTTATAATCTTGCAGTTCCTCGTAATTCCTTATCACTTCCATTGCACCCATGTCGATAGAGCGAAGAGTGATGTGATATTCCTTGCATGGTTTCACATATACTTGTAGCGGTGGTTGACCGTTTAGTTCGATAGCAAGATTTACAACACTTCCCCCTGAATAAAGAGAGTAGGGAGGTGTGTCCGTCCATCCTCCGGCCACATCGATACGCACAGGACTGCGTCCCCATACGATTTGATCGGAATAAACGTTGAGTATGGGATGGCTCTTTCGTTCGCTCATTACCCCCAATAAACCGTCGCGAAGCAGTTGAAAGGCTGCCTGTTCCTCTTTGGCACAATCCTTGTCTTCACGTAGTTTCATGATACGTGCACGAAGCATCCGGTTGTGTATCCGTAACATGGGGGCAGCATCTTCTTTCAAGACGTCAGGCATGTCCAGATTGAAACGTACAAATTCATTTGCGGCATCCAGCAAATCGAGTTGATAGAATACGCTCTTCTCATAATTGGCCGCCAATCCTTTCCAGTTCTCCTTACGGAAAGCATTGCGCTGTTCGTAAAGACGCTTGAGGTTGGCGCTTGCGGATATTTCGTCTGCAGAAACTTTTTCTGCTTTCAACCAAAGTTTTTTCCCTTCTTCCAGTTGTGGCTCCGAGGTCATCCAGCGTACTAATATGCCTAAATCTTCAACAGAAGCCACTTTGGGGAAGATGGATGCCGATTGTAAATCATCTGTACGCCCTTTTATATCCTCCCAGGTAATTCCTCTATCTTCCATCCAACGGGTAAAAGGAACATTAAGGTAAGTAGTCGTTATTTTGTCCAACGCTCCTTTGAATACATCATCCAATCCATACGGACGCGCAACAAACTCATTCTCACCGATAGGAATAATGTCGATGCAAACCCCATCCGGCAAATTTATGCTCCACTGGTTTTCAGGAACTCCTGTAATAATCTGGCGGGAACCTAATTTCCATTCTTTTCCCACTTGGCTATTCTCAATCCATAAATTGGCGTTGTCGGCAGAAAGAGAAACTTGTGTGATGGAATTCTGTATAAAGATAGCCGGATTTGGCTTTACTTTCCGGTGCATGATTCTTCTTTGGTCCCGTACCTTGTCCTGTATGGCTAAAGTAGAAGAAATCAGTTCGTGACTTGTGCCGTAATGGTAGAATTCTCCACCTGGCAACGGCAATATAGCTACGGATAACTGATTGATTTCTTCATCTTTCGTTTTAGGATGCTCTCCCAAAGCCAAACCATAGTCCGAGTATAAGTCATAATAAGTAATATCCTTCGTACCTTCTTTCAATGACCGTTTCATCAATACTTCTATGGCGCGGTCACTCAAAATCCAGATGCCGATATCCATCAGGAAAAGATGAGTTTTCGACAATCCTTCCAACTCTTCCAAAGAAGGTTTCTGCAACATGAAATCGAGCACCTCCGGTTTTTTCCGGTCGGAAACAAACACGCCATGATGAGTTGCCAATGAAGGATTCACCCACAGCCCGTAGCATACTACATCTGCGTTCGGAATATCCTGAAGCGGTTTTTCCGAACGGATATATACGTCTCCGCTAGCAATCAGCGTATTCAGACCGGCCGGAGCCTGATTCATAATCCTTTCATAGAGCGGGAGCTGCAATGATAACAGATTCTGTCCCAGCTTTTGTCCTCTTTCCCAACTGAAGATCGGGATAGGAGTTAATATTTTGCCGGAAGGGCCGTAGCTGGGTAGCCGACGGCTTTGTCCGCCTGCATGGAGCAATATTTTTTTTTCGTGTCCTATCCAGTTGCTGAAAGACTCTTGTGGAGCGAATGCCTGATGGCAAGCTTGCAATAACCATGTGGTTCCGCCGCCGGAGCCTAGTTTGCTCCCTATGGGGTCTGATGTACAAAACCAATCGGTATGGTTAACTTCTTCCAGTTCGTGGAAGCAATGGATCAAATTGGGTGGTAAAGATAATAACTTTTGCATAGTAGAATCTGCGTTGGCTTAGATAGAATCTAAGCGAATTAAACTCCCGTAAAAATACTATTTATATTCCTGCTTTTCAATATTTTTCTTCTGTTTTGAAGAATAAATTTTCTTTTCAGCTTTTAGATGTCATTTTCAGTCATCATGTCCCAGGTGTCATTAAGTGCCTGCATGGATGGAAATAATAAATCAGCCCCGGCATCCAGCAACACTTGCCCGTTCAAAGGACCCGTATTGACTGCTATGGTGAAAATACCCGCGTTGTGTCCGGCTTCCACTCCTAACGGAGCGTTTTCTACTACAACCGCTTCATCCGCTTTGATCCCTCCTTTTTTCAAAGCCATCAAATACGGCTCGGGATTGGGTTTGCCATATTTTACATCGAACGCTGTAACCATCAGTTCTTTGTGAAACATTCCCGGATAGTGGTGTTCCAGCCGTTCGAGCAGGGATAACTGACCGGAGCCGGTGACCACCATCGGAATCAGCCCGTCCTTCTTCACTTTTTGCAGTAACTCCCATGCACCGGGCATAGGCTTTGCTTCGGGATATGAATTGAACAAAACACTTTTCTCCTGATAGATACTTTCTATCTCCTCCTGTGTGGCTTCTCTACCCAATTCACGTTGAAAAACAATATTGATTGTAGAGGCTCCTGTCCGTCCTTCATGCATATATGCTTCTTCGCGACTAAGAGTGAGCCCATGAGATTTCATTACTTTATGCCAGGCTTCCGAATGATAAGGCATAGAGTCAAAGAGTACGCCGTCCATGTCAAACAGGACGGCTTTCAGTTTCTTTTTCATACTTTGTACGTTGCGGAATCTTTTTAAGATGATATTTTATTTTTTATGAGCATTTTCTTCAGATCAGACACGGGAATAACTACATCGTATTGTTTCCCGGAATCCTTGCCGATATATCTGTAGGTAATATTTTTATTGTTCTCCACGCAGGTTTTTATGAATATCTGGGTGGCAGGATCGGTCTGACTTGCCAGCGTTGACACAATACCCTCTTTCACTTCAGCTGCGTTTTCTTCAATCTGGCTGATAGGACACAACTCTTCGTCCACACTGCATATATAAACAACCGATTCACCTATGATTTCGATTTTTTCGACAACGACTTCTTCACTGGCCTGCATTGGAAATTGCAGATTCGCCATTTTCAGTTGCGCTTCAAGCTTTGTCTGTCCGCTTTGTGCCGGGTCGGCATTTGTATTGATAACCTCTTTCAATTCTTCGGCAGTAAGTTCGCAAACCGCTTGTTCGCCCGACTTATTCCCTACAAATATCATGTGTAATCCGGAATTACACTTAGCCATCAACTTCAGCATTTCCTTTACATCAGCAGCCGGATTCTGAAACATCATTTTGATAGATGATTTCATGCTTTCCGGATTATCTTTCAAAATCTTAATATTGGTAATTTCCTCGTTCATGTTGAGAGTGTACACTACGTTATCCCCGTCGTAGATGATACTGGTAATATTGCCGACTTCTCCCATGTCCAGCGGACACTGTTTGTTGGCTATCCCGATTACAGTTTTGAGTTTGGCTTCCTGACAGCCGGTCATGACTATCATTAGCAATGATACGCTACATAGTAGCATGAGTCCACTGGACTTCTTTAATAAATTTCCTGCCATTCTATTTGTTTTTTAAGTTTGATTCGCTTCATCTACAACTGTATACGAGGCAAAGATAACGATAAAAAATGAGAGATAAGTTAGAAAGGGAAGATAGTTGCAAATGATGCTCCCAAGCGATTAACTACATAATTATTTGCTGTTTAGAAGAATATGTGTATTTTTGTAACGTTATAAACTCGACGATAGCATGAAAAAGAGAGTATTATTGTTGCTACCATTGTTTTTAGGCGCCTGCTCTGATAGTGGGGAAAGTCCTGTTATCAAGATAGAAAAGCTTTATGCGAAGATCGAATCGGACGGTGAAAATACCAGTTCCGATGAAAAAGACTATGCGAATCAGAGGGATGAACTGCCGGCCTTGAAGGTGGGAGACGAAGTGAAAGCGTTTCTGCTTTTGGATGGAAATGGAGCAGAGCTGAAAACCTTTAAACTTCAGAATGACGATGAAGTGGATACTAAACTCTTTTATGAGAAAACAGAAGTATCTACAGAGGGAAATCTGACAGATGTGGAAAAAGGACAGCTTCGTTTTAAGGATGGGGTGTCAAAAGCCAAAATTATGGTGATTGCGACCATTAAACAGGTAGATAAGAACGGTGATGTGAAATTAGAGTTCTATCTTTCTTCCAAAGCCGAATGTGAAGGAGCACAGGAAGAAATCGGTTTGAAGACGAAAGTGGAAGATGAGAAGTAGAAGTGGTGAGCAGTAAACGGTACAACGGGTAATAAGCGGTACAATCGGAAACTGCAATCAATTGAATATAATAATGAACGGTGAACAAATCCATGTATATAGCATAGTTGTTCACCGTTCATTGTTTATAGTTTACCGTTTATAAAACGTTCTTGATTTATAGTTTTGCACGGATTGCTTTGGATTCCTCTTCATAACCCGGTTTGTCCAGCAAGGCAAACATATTCTTTTTGTATGCTTCCACACCCGGTTGGTTGAATGGGTTCACGCCCAGCAAATAACCGCTGATACCACAAGCCTTTTCGAAGAAATAGAGCAGACCACCAATGTTGTATTCGCTCAATTCCGGAAGTACGATGCGCATATTAGGTACGCCACCGTCTACGTGAGCCAGCTGCGTTCCCAGTTCGGCCATCTTGTTCACTTCGTCCACACGTTTGCCGGCTAAGAAGTTCAAGCCATCCAGATTTGCTTCGTCAGAAGGAACTTCCAGTTTGTGGTTAACCTTCTCTACTGAAATCACAGTTTCGAAGATAGAACGTTCGCCTTCCTGAATCCATTGACCCATAGAATGAAGGTCTGTAGAGAAATCTACCGATGCAGGGAAGATACCCTTATTATCTTTTCCTTCCGATTCTCCGTAAAGCTGTTTCCACCATTCGCTTACATAGTGCAGTTTCGGGCAGAAGTTAACGAGGATTTCGATCTTCTTGCCATTTCTGTACAACTCATTGCGGGTAGCAGCATAAATAGCAGCCGGGTTTTCAGCAAATGCAACGTCCGATCCGCATACTTTTTCCATATCGGCAGCACCGGCAACCAGTTTGTCAATATCGAATCCGGCTACTGCGATAGGCAGCAAACCAACCGGAGTCAGTACAGAGAAACGTCCGCCTACGTTGTCAGGGATGATAAATGTTTTATATCCTTCTTTGTCGGCTGTAACACGGGCAGCACCTTTTTTAGCGTCCGTCACTGCAACGATTACTTTCTTTGCAGTTTCCTTGCCGCGCTGATCTTCGCATTGCTTTTTCAGCAAACGGAAAGCAAGAGCTGTTTCAGTGGTAGTTCCTGATTTAGAAATATTGATGACGCCGAATTTCTTATCTTTCAGATATTCAGTCAGTTCGTACAGATAATCTTCGCTGATATTGTGTCCTGCATAGATCATGACAGGAGCCGTTTTCTTTTCCTGCAACCAAGTGAAGCTGTTAGACAAAGCTTCGATTACGGCACGGGCACCCAGATAGCTGCCACCGATACCGGCAACGATTACTACTTCACAGTTATCTCTTAACACTTTTGCTGTAGCGTTCAGGTCGGCCAAGTGTTCTTTAGTGATAGAAGAAGGCAAATGCAACCATCCTAAAAAGTCATTACCTTTGCCTGTACCTTTTTCAAGCATTTCCT
>ERZ773242.3982-NODE-3982-length-9969-cov-5.388239_pt1 | contig 9969 bp, 10 predicted proteins | sample MGYA00511077_ERZ773242 | MGnify/ENA primary metagenome ERZ773242 (study PRJEB29015, sample SAMEA2737754) | human gut metagenome | biome: human gut; feature: human-associated habitat; material: faeces | place: China | collected 2012 ... | reverse complement strand
GACATACACATCAATATTGCTCATGCGGAGCAGGCTGTTCAGCACTTCCTCAAATTGTGACATAAACTGCACTTCATCAAGAAGCAGATAGTATTTGCCATCGTCTTTCATGGCATCTTTGATGTACTTGAAACACACCTTAGGATCTCTTAGTTCCTCATTTTCAATACCGTCCAATGCAATCTCAATAATATGATCAACATCAACGCCGTTCTCCAGTAAGTATCTCTTAAAGATGGTAAACAGCAAAAAGGATTTGCCACATCTACGAATGCCGGTAATCACCTTTATCATTCCATTATCTTTTCGCAGGGTCAGCTGCTGTAGGTAAGCGTTTCTTTTAATCTCCATCGTTACACTCCCTATTTCCGTACATCTGCACATTTTTTAGTAATGATATTCTATCACAAAACAAGTTAAATCTCAATATCCATTCCTATTTTATGATTCATATTTATTGTGTCAGACACCATTGTTTTTTATGAAATGTAATCATATGCTATCCGTTCCGCGCCACCTTTAACATATATATTTCCACATTTGTGAAATCCAAATCGCTCAATTGCTGTCTGCATAGAAATATTATCTTTGTGCGTATCAATGCGAATATAGTCTATCTGTTTTATGCAATATTCAAAACATGCTCTGGCAATTCCTTTTACTATTCCATTAGATGCCAACCGATGAATCGTCCCATAGAGTCTGCCATCTGTCCATTTTCCATTTTTAATAACCTGATAAGTTGGTTCTTCTCCAATAATAAAAGAAAATGTTCCCACAATCATTCCATTATTTACAATTACATAGCTGTTTCCTGCATCTATATCCGTTTTTAGTATCTCCTCACCAGGGTATCCATCTCCCCATTGTGTTTTATTTCCATGTGCAGCCATGTACTCCTTAGCAGTTGTAAAAATAGCCATAATCTGCTTAATATCTTCTCTTGTGCTTTTTCTAATTTCCATATTTCCTTTACTCATAATTCCCCTCTCTATGTTCCGGATTTAAAGTTGACATTTCCTCCATTTTAACAGCAATGCTGAATTTGTGATTACAAGCACTGAGCCGGCATTATGTACCAATGCACCTATGACCGGATCAAGAGTGCCTGTGATTGCCAGAATGATAGCTATGAAATTAAGTCCCATGGAAAATGACATATTAATCTTTATTGTAGTCATCATTCGCTTGGAAAGTGCCAGTAAATGTGGCAATTCCTTTACCTCATCATCCACCAGGGCAATGTCTGCCGCATCCACAGCAATATCACTTCCTACACCGCCCATAGCAATGCCGACATCAGCCGCCTTTAAGGCTGGTGCATCGTTGATTCCATCCCCGATCATACAGACAGCTTCCTGTCTGTTCTGATATTCATTTATGTATTTTAACTTATCCTCCGGCAGACAGTTTGCTTGAATTTCGGAAATACCAAGCTGTCTTGCAATGGAAGCAGCCGCTTTTTCATTATCACCGGTAAGAAGTACCGGCTGTACATTTAATGCTTCTAATACCTTTATTGTACCAACACTCTCACTTCGTATCGTATCAGACAATACAACATCTGTCAGCGATCCCCACAATCTTTGCTTTTCCTGCATCCGCTGACTGAACAAGGCGTATCATACGCTGTATGGAACTGTCTTCTCCAACTTTTGTTGCACACATCTCAAAAGCACCAAACTGATTCACTGTGCCGGAAGATACCTCATCACCGACTGTCTTATCAACCGGAAGATATTCTCCTGTCATAACTGCCTGATTGACAGATGTCTGTCCTGAAATAATGACTCCATCTACTGGAATAGTCTCCCCCGGCAGTACCTTTAATACATCATGAAGCTTTACCTCCTGTGCAGGTATTACAGATTCCTTTCCATCTGCAATCACACGTGCTGTCTGCGGTGTGAGATGCACCAGCTTCTCAATACCGGCTCTTGCCTTAGCAACTGTGAGTTCTTCCAGAAGACCTCCAAGCTGCATGATAAAAGCAACTTCACCAGCCGCAAAATTTTCCCCGATACAGATAGATGCAATTAAAGCCAGTGATACCAGAACATCCGCCTTAATATCAAATTCTGTCACAAGTCCTATGACTGCCTCCAGAATGATCGGAATACCGCATAAAATAATGGCAATCCATGCCATATCAAATGGAAATGGCTGAAATTTTGCGAGACTGCATAACACCGCAATACCCGAAAGGATTAGCAATGTAATATCCTTTTTTATTCCACCCATTTTAAGTAGATTTTCAAGTTTATGCATTAGTTTTTTCATAATGCCTCCCTTCCATACCCATGTGTGTATTGGTGTAGTATACTTATAGGGGTATGGGTTTTCAAGTGAGGACTAAAAAACAGTTACAGAGCATATTTAAAATGCCCTATAACTGCCTTTCGACTCTCATGCGTTGTTACATATTCGCAAACCGCTCTACTGCTTTTGTAAAATTCTCAATTGTCTTATCCGCATCTCCATGTTCGATTCCATCTCTGACACAATGCTTGATATGACCTTCCAATACAACCTTTCCACAACCATGCAAAGCTGATTTTGCTGCGTTTATCTGCGAAAGAACATCTTCACATGGAACATCTTCATCTATCATTCGATCTATCGCCTGAACCTGTCCGATAATTTTTTTTAATCTGCGATGCAGGTTATCCGCATCCATACATTGCTTCATTTGACACCTCCTGTAACCCCTACGGGTATACGTAAAATTATATAATCATCTATTCCTTCTGTCAATGTTGATACGCATGAAACGCAGCATGATGCGAATGGCTCCGCCTGGATAAACTGGAATCTGTCGATATCTTTATACCTAATCTGTTAGTAATCTATCTAGCAATATCTTCCTATTGTTCATAAACATCTCTGTAATTTGGTAAGTTTCTGTTTCCTCATACTCACATAAATGTATACTTCCATCATCAAAACAATATATATCTGCATCTGGAATACCTAATAAAATAGGAGAATGTGTAACTATAAAAAACTGTGCCCCTTTCTTTGCACATTTATATATTTCCATTAACAATGTAAGTTGTCTCTGTGGTGACAATGCTGCTTCTGGCTCATCAAAAAGATATAAACCATTCGCTTGTAAATTATTCTGTGCCAATTCTAAGAAACTCTCTCCATGTGACTTTTCATGATATTTAGCCGAAGGATGTGCCATATCTGCATATTCTTCTTCTTGTGTTGCAACATTATAAAAGCTTTCAGCTCTAAGAAAATATCCCCACTTTTCTTTTCGATATCCTTTGGAAATTCTTATCGCATTGCATAATTCTGAATGTGTATCATGAGTAGAAAAAACATAGTTTCTTGTTCCCCCCTCAGGATTAAAACCATGTGCTACAGCAAGTGCCTCCAACAAAGTTGATTTACCACTGCCATTTTCTCCAACAAAAAAAGTGATTGATTTATTGAAATCAAGTTTTTCAACACCTTTAAAAGCCTCTATTTTCTTTAAATAACTATTGTTATCAATTCTATTCCAATCGAATATTACCCCTTGTATAAATTGCTCGTTCATTCAATCACCTTCCTATAAAGAGAGTACCTAATCTATATCTTCTTGTCTTACGGACAAGAAGCGTCCCTCGCTCTAAGGAGCTCCATTATATCTGCTTCCATGACAATCCGGACAAGGTATCTCCACATCCGGTAAAAACTGCACATCAAGGCTGATAACCCCCGTTCCATCGCAGGTCGGGCAACGCAGTTTTCCTGTATTGTAAGAAAAATCCCCTGCTTTATATCCTGCTTCCTTTGCATCAGGAAGCTTGGCATATACCTTCCTAAGTTCATCATGTACATTTGCATAAGTTGCCACCGTAGAACGCACATTGATTCCAATCGGAGCCGCATCAATCAGTTTCACCGAATTTTATTCTTCCTCCCACAGAATACATATAGTCAAAACGGTCATTCTCTACCATAAGAAATCTATCATCTTTCATTTGTATTATATCATCCTCTCCAACTCTTTAACTGTAAAAATACTCCATTCGACAATAAATTTCTATCCCTCTGATATTGTATATCCACTATAGTTTTAGATGTATCATCTTTACCATCTTGAATTGATCAGAAACTGTCATACTGACCTTTGTGGATAGCTTTAAGCCATTTTTAGGGATGTAACGATAGTATGGTTCCTCCGCAATCACCTTCACATTACCCCCGATCTTTGCTGCCAGTTCTTCCGCTGAATCCACATAAAAGAACATTTGTGCATCGGCATGGCCGACCTGTTTCATATATTTTTTCTTCATCATGGTCATTCCTCTTTTGTTCACCGTATCAAAAACAACTTCCATATTTCCAAATTGCCCAATCATACGCAGAAGGGCAATGACCTTATGTTCCTCAAAATAATGAAATAACCCGCCTGCAGTAACGAGAATAGGAGCATCAAGTACATCATTGCGAACTTTTTTGATCCAATCCTTTGCAAAGGCATCCCCGGAAATATATAATTCCCTCTCTGGTTCGGGAAGAAGTCCCCGCCGGTATTCGATTACATGAGGCAGATCCATGGCATACCAGTGTGTCTTTCCGTTATCACATCGGTGATAGGTTGTCTCCAGACCACAGCCCAACTGGACAATCACACCGTCCGGTCTGCGTTCCAGAAAAGTCCGAATAATCCGATCCATATTAGCAGACCGGGAAGCAGAGGCCAAAAGGGTATACTGGCTCTGCATATTCTGTTTAATCAAGTCTGAAGGCAGCTTCTTTTTCAATTCCAATGCTTTTTTATCATATAAAATTTGCGGGTAATGCTCACTAGCATAAATTCTTCCCAGCATAGGGACGAACAGTGTATCCTCCACAACGCCTAATGTTTGCATAACCAGCCCTCCTTTTTCTTTATGCAAGTTTCCAATTCTGGCTTTCTGTCTGCAGTTTTACCATATGGGCATATACACCATTCTTTTCTTCCAGATCCTTTGGTGATCCTTCTTCTGCCACGGTGCCATCAGAAAGGACAACAATTTTATCTGCTCCTGCTACGGTACGCATCCTGTGGGCGATGACCAGAACCGTTTTATCTGCGATCAGACGGGAAAGGGCTGTCTGTATCAGAGTTTCATTTTCCACATCCAGGGAAGCAGTCGCTTCATCTAAAAGAATGATCGGCGCATTTTTCAGAAATGCACGGGCAATAGAGATACGCTGGCGCTCTCCGCCGGAAAGTTCACAGCCATTTTCCCCGATATTGGTATGCCATCCATCCGGCAGTTTTTCCGCAAATTCATCCACATTGGCAAGTTTCGCAGCAGCAATGACCTGTTCATCTGTGGCGTCTTTGTTTCCGATTCGGATATTCTCCAGAATCGTATTGTCAAACAGTGTGACATCCTGGAATACGATGGAATACAGAGAAAGCAGTGTTTCCGGGTCTATTCGGGATACATCCATGCCTCCCACGGTAATCTTTCCTCTGTTAATATCCCAGAACCTTGCTGCCAGCCGGGATACGGTTGTTTTTCCGCCGCCAGATGGGCCGACCAAAGCCGTAACCTCTCCCTGTTTTGCCGTAAAGGAAACATCTTTCAATACGGTTTCTCCGGTATTGTAGGCAAACCCAACATGGTCAAAGACAATATCATACCCCTGATTGGAAAGCCTGTCGCTGCCCTGCTGGATCGGATGATCGAGAATTTCATTCATACGGGCAATGTTGGTTCGTGTACTGATGACTGCCGCAAGATTCTGGAGTGCGCCCTGCAGAGGGTCATATAAACGGGATACTACCAGAAGGAACATAAAGAATGTAAGCACGGAGAGGCTTCCTTGCATGAGCAAAACAGCTCCCACCAGCGCAACCGTTGCAATACCAAGCTTCAGCACCAGCGATGCGGAAACCACAAAAACAGCAAGGCCGAATTCATTGAGGATGGAACGATGCTCCACGGCACGGATCTTCTTTTCCAGACCTTTTAAATATGCCTGCTCCGCATTGTTCGCTTTCAGGTCACGAACCGTTTCAATGCACTCCTGTATCCCGTCTGCGCAGGCCATCTTTACATCCATGGCTTTCTGATTCAGATTTTCCTGAATCTTTGCGGAAAATCCCACAATCGCAAAGGCAACCGGCAGAACCCATAAGGCAGCCAGCGCCATTCTCCAGTCCGTAAAGAGCAGACCGATGGAAATCAGAACCGTAGAAATGATCGAACCCGCAAGCTCAGGGATAAAATGCGAAAAACTCTGCTCCAGGAAGGTGCAATCCGCCATAATGGTACTGGTAAGATCGGCTAAATCCTTTTTCCCAAAAAAGGAAAGAGGGATTTTGCGCAGATGCTCTGCCAGGGTAATGCGGCGGATACCGCTTTCTTTGTAAGTGGCAAAATAGGTCGCATTGTATTGAAAGAAAGTGGTCAGCAGAATCAAGCCGATACACACCACGCAGCCTGCCACATAAAATGGAATTTTCCCACCGGGAACACCCCCGTTCATCAGATCGCTGACCAGGTAATATAAAAGTCCCACCGGAAACATAAAAGACAGATTCTGAAGGACACAGGCCAGGCAGCCTTTGATCAGGTCTTTTGCTCCCTGTTCAGACAGGGCATATTTTTTCTGCAGTTTTTTGATCATATCACTGCACCTCCTTTGTTACCTTCCATTGCACGGAAGTCTGGTAATTTTTCCACATACGGCTGAAAATGCCGTCTTTTGCAAGCAATTCACGGCTGTTGCCGCACTCGGCAACCTGTCCGTTGCAAATGACAAAAATCTGATCCACATTTGTTACGGTAGAAAGCCTGTGGGCAATCATAATCACGGTCTTTCCCTCGGAAAGTCTTGAAAAAGCAGCCTGTACACGGCTTTCGTTATCCGGGTCAGCAAAGGCAGTGGCTTCATCCAGAATGATAATCGGAGCATTTTTCAGCATCACACGGGCAATGGCAATTCGTTGCTGCTCGCCGCCGGAAAGATAGACACCCTTTGTACCGATGACCGTATCCACACCCTGTGGGAGTTTTTCCAGAATATCATCGCATTGTGCGTGATGAAGGGCAACCAGAACTTCCTCACGGGTAGCTTCCGGTTTTCCCATACGCACATTTTCCAGAATGGATGCCTTGATCAGACGGCTGTTCTGAAATACGAAAGACACCGTGTTCATGAGTTCCTCTTTCGGGATGTCTTTCACATTAACACCACCGATTTTTACCATTCCGCTCTGGGGATCAAAGAATCGGGAAATCAGGTTGGCAAGGGTTGTTTTTCCACCGCCGGATGGACCTACAAAAGCTACCGTCTGTCCTGCAGGAATGGTCAGTGAAATATCTTTTAATACTTCTTTTTCTCCATCATAGCTGAAATGAACCGATTTCAGCTCCACGGAAGCGTTTTGAGGATGCTTTGAATGTTTCGTTTCCTCCAGAGGCTTCAAATGCAAAACGCTGTCAATTCTCTGTAAAGCGTCATCTACGATCATGGCATTTTCACTTTGGAACATGATGCGTGTCAGTGTAACAGAAATAACCGGCGTAATAATGATATAGAAAATGAGATCCAGTAAGAAACCGGAAGTCACACCGTCTTGCGTAAGCAACAGTCCTCCGGCAATCAGTGTGGCAAAAACGCCGTTGATCGCAGCTGTATAGAACATCATCGGTGTCCGAAGCTGCTTGGTATAAGCAATCACCCATACTTTATACCGGTCAATGGAGTCTTTAAACTTCTTAAAGGAAAAGATCGTCTGGCCAAAGGTTTTTACCACCGGAATCCCACGGACATACTCTACCGCTTCATTGGACATATCATCCAGCGCATTCTGGTATTCTTTCATCTTTTCCTGCATCTGCTTTCCGGTCATTGCCATCATGATCAGAAACCCCAGCACAACCGGAACAAGGCTCAACAGTCCCAGTCTCCAGTCAAACACGAACAACAGCACCAAAAGACCGCAGGGGGTTGCAATGGCATTGGCTCTGTCGGGAAGCTGATGAGCGAGATAGGTTTCGGTGGCTGCACTGGATTCGTTGACGATTTTGCGCAGTTTTCCGCTGCCAAAACTCTCGGCAAATCCAAGAGGAAGCTTAACAATATGCTCCATGGTCTGGATACGCAGGTTTGTGGCAATACGAAATGCTCCCAAATGGGAACACATCAGCCCTGCTATGTAGACAAGCACCGCTATAACCGCAAACAATACTGCCATCCAGCCATTACCGGTCAGGTTCTGTGCCTGGCCAAAATTCGGTGCCACCTCCAGTACTTCCTTGATCATTTTCCAGATGTAATAGAATGGCACCAGAGCAATCAGGGCACTGATTGCAGAAAGCACCCAGGAAGCATAGGTCAGGTACTTATGGCTGCCTGCAATTTCCAGCAGGCGTGATAAATTGGATTGTTTTTTCAAAAAAATTCCTCCTTTTCTTTGTGTCTATGATAAAGAGAACACGTCTATGTTCTTACAATATCCGAATTTAGGTTAGCTGTGGCTAACTGTCGAACAAAAATTATAAGGCATTACTGCCCCATAATTTTCATCCATCCCGCTGTATAAAAGGCGCGCATTTCTCTAACGTAGTTTTCGGCATCTTTGAGCGGCATTTCGTGGATGATCAATTCAAAAAAAGTATGAAACATTCCGGTGATCAGAATATGCTCCAGCGAAGGATCGATATGCGGAGAGGACCGTCCAAGCCGCCTTAAGACATCCTGATAGGCATGCGTCCCATCTACCTCAATCTCCACCATTTCATCAATTAGCCCGGCAAATTTTGTCCCTTCCGAACAGCAGAGGATCAGTTTACATTCCTCTAAATGTTCGTACGCATAATAGAGAATATCGTACATGCAGATTCCCGAAATATCACTCATGACTTCCGGCTGCTGGGCAGCTGGTAGTTCGGCGAACTCCTGCTGCGCTTTTATAAAACGGTTACGAATATATTCATAATGCTCACCAACGATGGCTTCAAAAAGTTCTTCTTTGCTTTTGTAATATCCGTAAAAGGCTCCGGTAGTCATTCCCACGGATTTCACAATATTCCGCAGGGAAGCGTCTTTATATCCTTTTTCCAAAAATTCTGCTTTCGCTGCTCGGTGGATATTTTCTAAAGTCGTTCCATTTCCGTTTATTTTGCACACCTCCTATATAACAGTGCTATATAACACTGTTATAATTTTAATCTCTAAAAATGATTTTGTCAAGAGCAACAAGAAATAGTTGCATAAAAACAGTAATCCAAATCCAGAGCTTCCATTTGCGCTCTGCTTTTCCATGGTTATATGCCATTTCCCTTACCTCCAATCTGATTTGTTTGAACATTCAGATTGGAAAGGGCGGAGAACGGCAGCCGATTCATTTATGTTTTCAATCGTTATGATTGTAATGTCAACACTTATGGGAAGCATTATGTAGCATCATAACCGTTTAAGCTTCACGGATTAGGGTTATTATCCGTTCCATCCAGCTGGGTGCCACTGTAGATTATGCAATTCTGTTTACTGAACGGTATAAAGAAAACAGACAGACGCTTAATAAAAAGGAAAGTATTGTGGAGACTGTTTCCAATGTTACGGTATCTGTACTGACTTCCGGAATTACAATGGCAACAGTTGGAACTCTGCTTGGAGTTATTTCTACCGCCGCAATCCAATAACCATGCATAAAAGCTGCATCATCAATCCTAAAACTAATTTTAAGGAATAACAAAATCAAGCCGAAGCAGACTCCTATCAAAACTATTTTTGCAGCTCTTTTCAAATTGAGTACCTCCATCATACTTTTTTTGCAACTTGCTGGCGGCGGACGGTTCTCAAAACCGTCTGCGGACGGCAAGTACACAGGGGATAACCGCATAAGCGGTGCAAGGGGGTGTAGCCACCTTGACGGAACGAAGTGACGAAACATTCTCGGTCGAGCAGTTTTCTTCTGCTGACCGGGAATGAAGCTCCGCAGGACGCACGATACTCCCGATAGGAGAG
>ERZ773242.3980-NODE-3980-length-9972-cov-67.934456_pt1 | contig 9972 bp, 7 predicted proteins | sample MGYA00511077_ERZ773242 | MGnify/ENA primary metagenome ERZ773242 (study PRJEB29015, sample SAMEA2737754) | human gut metagenome | biome: human gut; feature: human-associated habitat; material: faeces | place: China | collected 2012 ... | reverse complement strand
TCCGCTTCCGGCCAAATAGGTAATTTAGTGGTAGCTGTACCCGGAGTTAAATTTGCGAAATAAATACCGTCCAAATACAAAATGTCAGCAGAGTTATTGTATATCTCATAGAACTGGTCTCGGAAATAGACTCCTCCTTTTTCCGGACGGCTACCGCAATAATAAATCTCCTTGAATATTAATGGGCTCACTTTAAGCCCTTGTACTTCAATATTCAATGCGCTACCATGCTTAAATAATGCCGCATTTACAGAATTGCCATTGATGTAGTATTCATTGTTTTCTGTATCGATCGCTGTACCGGATACTGTTACCGAATAAATTCCGGGGATAATTCCGTCAACTTTCACACTATTATCAGTTACTTCTTTTACATAATGTAAATCTTCATCGTAATTGTCGAACTTTACAGTCAGATCTTTCAGTGTGGATATATTTTCAACGGTAATATCCAAATATACATCCACTGTGATAGGATTCACTTCTGCTGTGCCAGACATGTCCCTGAACGAATCGCATCCTATCAAAAGGGTACTTGCCAATGTAAACAAATATATTAAATATTTTTTCATAACTTCCTAAACATTATAAAGTGAGTGATAATTCCAGCCCAAAGAAAAATCGGTTATTCAATTGAATATATGAACCCGGATTACGTTTGGATTCTCTGCGCGGATAACTTCTGAACATATTGTTGGCAAAGAAAGAAACACGTAGCATATTGCTAATTTCTTTAGTTACATTCAAGTTAAAACAAAAATAAGGACTGTATGATTCTTTTATAGCATTATTATGACTTACATTATTCAACATATATCCATATCCTGCATCCTTTACTTGCTGGGTAGTGGTATATTTCCCCTTGGGAAACATATTTACAGACGCATCTTCCAATGCTAAATAGCCCACAGGTATAGAATCGTTTCCAAATGTATTCCAATTAGACTGCTGCCAAATAGCTTGTGCTGTCATCGTAACAACAAAACCGATACGCGGGATATTGTGAGTGGCACGTAAAGTCGTTACAAATTGTTGTTTGTAACTTGCATTGCCTTCTTGAGAATAAATGGCCACCGGTTTACGGGCTGAAGCAGCATCTTCGCTATTGTCATAGAAGCTATAACCCTGACGCCAACTCTTAGTACGCATCCATGAGCCATTTATTTGGAAGGCCGTACGGATAGCATCAATACGTCCGATATTCAAATCAAATTCTAAACCTTTAGTTTCTATATTTAAATTATTAGTTGGTTTTGCATAAGTAGACAATACCGGTAGGCTACTACTAAGCTCTATCCCGTTTTCTGTGCGCTGGTATTCATTGTAGATAAATGTATTGAAGGTGTTGAAGGTTTGGCTCATTACATAACCATCCTTCAGACGCTCCTTATAAGCTATTACATTCAGATTGGTTTTACCCACTCGTAAATTAAAACCGACTTCTGCTTTATGATTTTGGGCAATCTTCAAATCTGAGTTATCTACTTGCCGAACTTCTGTGGTAGTCATAAACAAGCGCTGGCTTTCCGGAATATTTTCATTGGTAAGCTCATTTATATTGATATATTCAAAATATGCATTTTCTGGATATAAATAGAGAAGAGAAGGCATCTTTGCAGCAATACCGTAACCTCCCTGAAGACTTAATAGATTCGGAATCAAATCAATGGATGCATTTACACGTGGCGAGAAAATGCCTCCTACTACTGAGGTATGATCATAACGCACACCAGCCTGAATGTTCAAATCATGCGTACCGCTTATGGACCATTTGAAATTATCTTCCACATATGCACCAAATTGGTTAATGAAAGGAATATCCTTATAGTTACGTGGACGGAAAGATGAATTATGACCGTATTGACTACGATAAGGAGGAGTACTTGGGTCATAAGTTTTTCCTTTACCAACGTTACCGTCACTCCGGAAATCCGCACCAATCAAGATGCGGTTGTTTACATGACCGCTCGCCTTGAATAGAGAACTCGTCACTTTAGCAAACAAATTAACTTCACGACTATCGATCTCATAGTGTCCCAAATAGCTGCTTGGTAGATAAACAGCATAATGATTTATGTCTTCCGGTCCAAAATTAGTAATTTGATTACCATTGGCATCATAGATATGCTGACCTGCAAAGTTACTAAGTACCGCACCGTTTGTAGTGGTCATGGAATAAGGAGATGTAGCAGAACTGTATACGGTTTCATAATAACTGTCTTTATCCATATACGTACCTGACAATACATAGCGTAGTGTTTTTAACCAGCCCTTATTTATATTCCATGTACCATTGGTATTCAAAGTAAAACCTATATCGCGGCCTTCCGAAGCTGTTTTAGTTTGTTCATCATCAGGATTACGTTCACGTTGATCCTTACCATAAATAAAATCAAAGCTGGAATTGGTACGTAACTTATTATTAAAGAAAGTATTTGAATAGAGCAACTTTGTTGTGGCACGCTGATAGTGCTGGTAACTGGATATTGGATTATTCGTATTATAAGCATAATCTGCACTTACATTTAAAGCGCCTTTCTTTTTTCCAAGTTCAAAACCGGTTCCCATAGACACCTGATAGATATTGGGATTGGCTTTTGCTTTGACACGTAGCGGCTCACGACCAGCTTTTGTATTAATAATTACTGCTCCTGAGGTCAGATCACCATATTCAACAGAAGGGATACCACGAACGATTTGTATAGACTCTATATTTTCAGTAGAAATACTACGAACATCGGTTCCACCAGCCGGCGAGGCACCTCCGGCCAATGAAGCGGGTGTTTCCGTACCACTTAATACCGTAGGGCTCATCGCAGATAGATTAGCATTATTTGAGATGGGGGCACCATCACGAATTATTGCGGTGCCCATAGCATTCATCGGAGCTTCCGGACCACTGGAACTGGAAACTTGACGGATGTTAATCTGTTGTGCCGAACTCATATCTTGATTCTGTGAAATTCCACCTGGCATCAATGACATTACATCATATAAACTGGTCGCTTGCATATGGTCCATAGCAGAGCGGGAAATGTGAGAAGATGTGGATTTGCCTGAACGGCTGTTGGTTGCAGTTACTGTAACTTCTTTCAACTTAAAATCCTCATTCCTCATTGTAAAATTAAGAACCAAATCCTTATTTACATTTATTAAGGTGTCAATGGAGACTTTGCCCAAATATTGAATTTGCATACGAATTTTACCAGTAGGTACGTTTTCCAGTATGTATCTACCATTTTCATCAGAGGTTGTCCCTAGTGCAATTTCAGGAATAGACACAGCTGCAAATTCTAAAGGCAAACGCTTGTTGTTGTGGTCGTACTCATAAACAGTGCCTGTAAGTTTTACTTTGTAATTGTTTTGCGATTTGATAGGGAGGGCAATTCCTATGCAAATAAGTATAAACAAGTATATAATATTACACCCCAAAATACCTTTTTTCATAAGTAACATCATATTTATTAATAATGCAAAATTATATGTAAATTTTAAATTAAAACAAACCATTGTGTGTAACAAAACTAAAATTATTAAAAATACATGTTGTTTTTGTTGGTGCCGTTGCATAATCTCACAGACCTCAACCGTCTGTTGTCTAACAATATAGCAACTGCATTATATTTAGGAAAATCCAATATATATTAGTACTTTATTTAAGTTCCATACATAGTAATACGGATCTTGAGTGATTAAAAGCAAACTGCAAATCTAAATAAAAAACGGGATGGTTGTAGTTCTGATATGCTATATCTTAATACAACGCAGATAAATACTTATATTTTCATTGATAGATCTAACTAAGTTAAAAAACGGATTTTCTCCAAAATTCTTCTGATAGCTCCGTTCCAGCCTCATATTTATCGCACTTTACAGAAGCCCCAGTTCAAATATAAGGAAACTGTATCTCTCTTCGATAAAAGATCTATTTTAGGACGCAAAATTAGATATTACAAAAGATTATAAAAATACCATTTTTTGGGTATAAAAACGCATCTAATACCTATATATAGGTATTAAATATCATTGGCAATGTATGTTCCATTTCATTAAGCAAACAATTTTTTGTATAAAATACAAATAGTACTTTTTTACCCACTTAAAAAGTGCAAGAATGTATAAAAGTCCATGTGTCAGCTATAATAGGGGCATGAATAGGCATCCGTTCCATACCTGTCCCTATTTGAATCGGTCACCCCACAGTGACCGGACATTACTCACCCAATTCGGATTCTCATTACAGTAGGCAACGAAAATCTGTATCAAGTTCCAAAGCCCGAGAATCATTCCATTAAACCTGGCAGGAATTGTGACAACATGTCTGCTTGAAACAGCTACTATTATGGTATCATGCTGTATTGTTATGCTATATACCATGTTCTAAGTCAAAACTCTTTTTTTTTAGAATTGAAGGTTTAAGGCTCCATCCGAAAGTCAATATCACTTTCTCAAAATTCTTTTCTACAGCACCCTTTGTATAAGTTAGGATGTCTTTCTCTAGAAAATTTTTGAAATCAGATGAACTCATGTCTCTAAAAATGTTTATATATTCTTTTTTAAGAAATTCATTTATGGCATGTGCCGATATCTTTTTTTGCGTGCACTTTTCTATAACATATAAGTTGCTTGGTACCGGTACCATCGTGTCCAGCCCCATGAAGATATTACAGTCTACCATAAGAGTATAAGCGCCGCTCTCGGCAAGAGGTGCGGAAATGCAGTAATTGGCTTGCTCAAGCAGAGAATCCACCAGTTCTTTTGTGGAAGAACTGATACTATTGGCCAATTGTTCATATCCTCTTAGATTCAGTTGGGATATGGTCTTTTCGATAGCCGGGATGAATTTCATTCCTGGACCCAGGTTCAAATCAAATCTTTTGTAATAGACAAGAAGCTCATTCCAATCTTTGTACCGTGAAGGTTTGATGATATTTACATTGTCTATACCATGTTGTTTAAGATACTCGCCGGAGGAAAATGCATCTTCTTTGAAGGTCTGTGTGTTTCCATCCGGGAAACTTAAATAGATGGTCTTATATGTGTCTCCAGTGTTGGTCCTTGCAAAAGCTTTACATTCCTCACCTTTGAGATAATATGCTGTGGTGATGTCAAAACCATTACCGCTGGCATCATTGTCATAGCAACAATTCCACTTTACCTTATCAGATGGGAATATACGGCTTATATTCTCTATTTGGGATTTGGTGACATATCCCCCCGTGCTTATGAATGCGCATGTGGTTTCTTTAGTATAATGGTTTATTTCGTAGAAACTCATTGCGTCAATAGCGGATTCAAAGAGATATATGTCTGTAACCTTGTCAAAAGGAACAAAATTGGCCATCCAACAGCTTTGTGCCTTGTCACCACCCGTGGCAAAGGCTTTATAATTGGTATTGGTCTCTGCAAAATAGTTCCTCATTTCAAAGTTAAGGATTTCCATCTGGGAGGGTTTGCGGAATGGAAAGCCGATATGATTGTTTTTTCCTACCTGGTAGATGAACAGTCTATTGGCGAAATCCTCCACAGTCTGTGGAGAGAGCTTCCTTTGGACGGTCAAATATGGATTATCCTTTTTGATAGGACGAGGATTCCAATAATTCAAATTGGATTCAATATCATTTGGATTCAGTCCCAGCAGAGGATTGTTTACCGTTTCGGTATCTTCATTGGTGATCTGTTGAGTAGGCATTGGTACACCATCAATGACGAAGAGAGGCTGGGTTCCTCCTGTGACGGAGTTGACACCTCTGATTCTGAAAGTCATTCCGCTTGACAATGAACCGTCTGTGGGGATAATCTGTACTCCGCTGATTTTGCCTTGTAGTGCTTGCAACGTCTGCGTAGAACTACTGTTTACAATATCTTTTATATTCACAGAAGCAACGGCGGTTGCAATATCACTTTTTCGCTGGCTACCATAGCCTACAACAACCACCTCATCCATCTCTGTGACTGAAGGGTCTAGAATGATATCAAATCTTCGGTTCTTTCCGATAGTGATAGTTTTGGGCTTATATCCCAGATAACTGATGACCAGTTTTTCAGAAGGAAGTACTTTTATCGTGAACTTTCCTTCTAAATCGGTGATTACTGCATTGGTGGTACCTTCGATATTTATCGTGGCACCGATAAGAGGTTCACTCTTCTCATCCAACACTTGCCCTGAAATAGTTACTTGCTGTGCTAATGCTACAGTGAAATGTAGTATTAGAAACAATGTGCTTAATAGTACTTTTCTCTTCATAGTGCAGATATTAAAGTTTATAATAAGGATTAATACAATTAGATTTAAAATGGTAGTGCAAATAAAGCGAATTATAATATCCATGTTTTGACCTATTGTACTTTTCTCTTGACCAAATTACAGACTTTTTCTTCAAAGGTAATCGCTTTCTATTAATTTCATTTATCACCGCGTAAAATTATTCGATTGGACTTTTTATAGTGAGTATTATCATGGGGAGTATTAAAAAAGATTGGATATGAAAAATAGTATGTTAAATCATTCTGTTTTCTCAAATATGCAGTGGGGTGTGAGCGCAAGGAAAAATATCTGTAGAAATTGATAATAATGTATTTTATTCAAACTTTCCATTTATCCAAACTCTATCAGTTATCTGCACTTAAATCAGGCTTTGATATTTCAAGAGTTTGGATAAATGATTAAGGATTCAGTCTGCATTAATACCGAACATAGCAGTCAGTGAACGATTGATACCTTACGTTCGCATCGTGCGAAGTCTATTCCTTTCCACACGGTTTTGCGTCCGGCTGAAGATGCACACTCGGCTTGCGCCTTGTTCCTTTGCTGTTTCTTTATACTTGAAGTTCTACAATTCGTTTCACAAAGAATTACCCTGTGGAAGTCTGCCCGCTTTCGCGTAGGGTGACGTTGAAACCTTTATCCAGGGCATTACACCATGGCATTCGCTTTCTCCACAATCCTTTACCCGCACCTCATTCGGCCGCTCTTACAATTGGCCACCCATCGGTTATTGGCTGACGGGAGAGATACGGGCTTACCAAGTTTCGCACAAATAACTGACGACCGACTTAGACTCCGCCTATCCACCAGCAGTGCGACATCCGTGTAGCACGATGTAACAGCGTACTATCCTGACTGCTTGCCTTTTGGAATGGCCCATAAATATCCGTGAGCTAATTCATAGTCACGATGGTACGGCGATTCACTTAGGTTACTCATATCAGTCAGCTTTGACATTCTTCGCCTATGATGCTTAGGTTGGAACGTCGTTGTCAAGAGGGCTTCGCACCCGACCGTTGCCAGTCACGTACGCCTCTTCAGGCTACTATTGATGGAACAATAGGTTCAGACACGATGCTGAACAATTACTTGTGTGACCTCTTGGCGCACATTACACTACTAAGGTAATGCTTTTATAGGAGAAGTCACATCTGTAAAAAACTTATTATCATGCAATTATCTTACTTTATCTTAGGCTAAAAGCCCTTATTCAAGGTGTCTGTATCCTATCATCCGCTACCGCTCGGTATCGGATTCCTCCAGACCGATGGCATGGCATATCTCCTCCACCAGTTCAGGAAGGCCGGAGTCTTTCTCCTGACGGGGATCGGGTGGAAACAGCGTGGAACGAAAGACACCCTTACAGACAGGGTCCGCCTCCTTGTTGTAGCGGAGGGTGTTCGGAATGTGTGAGGACAGCAGCCGCAGCCCCATCCTGTGGATGACCCGGTTCCAGGCATCATACAAATTCTTCCGTCCCCTTCTATCCACCATGTTTCAGAACAGCCGGATTCCTTTCAAGTTGCAGTTCCCCTTGGCGATCAGCTCCTCTTCCAGCACCTTGGTAAACTGCAGGGAACTCTGCATGACGATATTGTCCGCCTTGAGCGGGACAAAGATATAGTCCATCGCGGCAACGGTATGAACCACCCCCTCGCTGCGGAGCGTTCCGGGAAGGTCGAAGAGCACGATATCGAAAGTCTCCCCTTTTTCGTCCATATAACGCCGCAGGTCTTCCACCCCCTTTTCCGGGTCGCTTTTGATGACCGGATAGGCAGGCTTACGGATTCTTTCGTACTGCCGGTACAGGTTCACCTTCAGGTCGTCATTTTTCATGACATTCTCCATGTCCCTCTCACGCATCAGGGCGATGCTGTGCTGCGGGGAGTCACAGTCCACAACCGCCACACGCACGTCTTTGCGGTAATGCAGGACACTGGCCAGCAGTACCGTAAAGACGGATTTTCCCACGCCACCCTTCTGGCTGGCGATGGCAACCAACAACTCTTTTTCTTTTTTCATCATACTTCTTTTTCATTAAAAGTTAAACACTATTGTTTCAGAAACAAAAATAATGCTCCCATCGGGGGAGATCCCCTGTCATGGGGGACGAGCCTTTATGACCGGGCCGGGCAGGGACTCCTCCAGAATCATGTCCGTCGTTTCCCTGTATTCTTCCAGATGCCGCGAGACAAGGTGGTTGATGAACCCCTCCAGAGTGACCTTTCCGTTTCTCGAGGCTCCCGCCAGGATGGACAGTTTCCGGTGCAGGGCGGCGGGAATATGCAGCGACCGACGCTGCACGCCCGCAATGCCATGCAGGTATTCCTCCCCGTAGACGGACGGTTGCATGGGGCCATTTTTCCTTGCGGGACGTATAATGTCGTTACCGGACGTTCCACGTCTCTTCCGGGGACAGGCAGGCGCTTCCCCCATGATCTCACGGATGCGGTCCGCGTCCATCCCGCCAAGACCAATCCGCTCTTTTACGTTCTTTCCTGTCATGATATGCCTTCTTGGACAATGACAACGTTTTATCGGCGAGGTGTTCCTCCCGGCTGTCCGTCCTCATCCCAGGGACGGTAGACCTCACCGAGCAGGGAGGCGATGTCCTCCCTGTGTTCCTCCATATGGAGTTCCAACAACCGGATGATAAAACCGGAGATGCTGCCGCAGCCGGCGGCCCTGACCAGCATGGCGATCCGGCGGTGCAGTCTCCCATCAATGTAGGCGGTCTTCCACTCAGCGGCTCTGGGAGCGGGAACCAGAAACCTCCTCTTGTATTCCTCCGGACCTGTCACTTTCCCTGCCCGGACCTGACTTCCATGACTTGGTATCTCCACCACTGGTTCCAGGGATGGGGAAACGGGAGCTGACAGAAGGTTCCCCGTGAGTCCGACCCTCTCGAGAACGATATCGGAAAGCCGGTTCTTTTCCTTTTCTGAATCCATATTTTAAAATCTTAAATTATTAAATTACACAACTGGTATTGTCTCGGAATACAAAATAAAGGAAGAAGAGAACAGGATGAAACCACCTGTCACTTATAGTCATCCAAAGTCAGTTATTGTCATGATACACATGACGGGGGGGACGGAGATGCCGTTCCGTTCGGACGGTTCTTCCTATGCGGAGGCGACATCAGAGGCCCGTAGTGGTGTGGAAAAGCGAGCGGGATTCCGTTTCCTTGTCCACCGTTCCTTTTTAATCCTTATGGGCAGGCGTGAGAGCGCGCATCCGTCCGGATACGGATTCTTAAATTATCGGTCTATGGGAGTGTAAAAGTATTAATCCGTTAATGGAGAATTATGAAGGAAGACCATAAGGTGTACACGGCTACATTCTCCATTTGCAGAAGTGTAGAAGTAGTAATCCATTAATGAAGATAATGCAGAAAAACCATAAACCATATACGGCTCACTGCCGCTCTCCATTTGTAGATGTGTAGAAGTAACAATCCATTAATGGACAATAGGGCATGTAAAGGGCAGATTTCCCGTATATTCGCCTCCTTATTCCCGAATTATGGACGTAAGTCATATGATTATGGAGAGATATCCACCCTTTTATGGGGAGAGCAGCCGGCAAACACCTGATGGAAATGCCTCGTAAATCACAGGAGAATAGCCATACAATGGGCTAATACACAATAATTATTGGATAAATGTGGTCCGCTCCTGCGGACAGCAAGTTGTGTTTTCGTT
>ERZ773242.3966-NODE-3966-length-9986-cov-3.079549_pt1 | contig 9986 bp, 9 predicted proteins | sample MGYA00511077_ERZ773242 | MGnify/ENA primary metagenome ERZ773242 (study PRJEB29015, sample SAMEA2737754) | human gut metagenome | biome: human gut; feature: human-associated habitat; material: faeces | place: China | collected 2012 ... | reverse complement strand
TCAGACCTTTGCGGTTATAGGCAATATAAACTCTATTATGTAGATATTTGACTTCGGGCTTTACCGCGTCAAAGTGTATATTAATTTATTTCGCCGCGTGGCGTGAAAGGAGAAAAACAATGGGACTCAAAATACTTTACGGCATTCTGATAGCTCTCGGTATTTTTATCGTCATAACTCTTATCAGAGCCATATTCTTTGTCCCCAAGAAGAGGGAGACAAAGCCTCTTGAAAAAGAGAATGTTGATGTTGAGCGTGTTGCAAAGCATCTGAGCGGTGCTATTCAGATTCCCACCGTGTCTTATCCTGAAAAAGATAAGGTCGACTGGTCGCAGTTTGAAAAATTCCACAAATTCCTTGAGGAGTCGTATCCTCTGCTGCATAAGACTCTCGAGCGCGAGGATATCGCCGAGGCGAGCCTGCTCTATCGCTGGAAGGGCAAGAATCCCGATCTTGAGCCTATAGCTCTGCTTTCGCATCAGGATGTCGTCCCGATTGAGCCCGGCACCGAGGGTGATTGGACTCATGAGCCGTTCAGCGGCTATAACGACGGCGAGTTCATCTGGGGCAGAGGCGCTCTTGATATGAAGAACCACCTTATCTGCGTCATGGAAGCCGTTGAGACTCTTCTTGAAGAGGGATATGAACCCGAGAGAGATGTCTATCTCTGCTTCGGTCACGATGAGGAAGTCGTCGCTGCAAAGGATGCCGGCGCAAAGGCTATCATGGAAACCCTCAAGTCACGCGGTATTCACCTCGACAGCGTCATAGATGAGGGCGGAGCCATACTGCCCGTCAACGTCAAGCATGTTCTCAAGGGCAATCTTGCGGGCGTAGGCATCGCGGAGAAGGGCTATGCCGATTTCTCTATGAGCGTCAGAGCTAAGGGCGGACATTCTTCTCAGCCTCCGAAGCACAGCGCCATAGGCAAAATAGCGGATGTCGTCAAAGACGTTGAAAACCATCAGTTCAAGTCAAAACTCGAGCCGTTTGTTCTCAAACTCTTCTCCAATCTCGGCAGAAGAACCACATATCCCGTCAGAGTCGTCGCCTGCAACCTCTGGCTGCTTAAGCCCCTTGCGAAGTTTATCATGGAGCAGATTCCGCCGACGGCTTCGCTCATAAGAACCACTACCGGCGTCACCATGGCCGAGGGCAGCCCTGTCGCCAACGTTCTTCCGCAGGAAGCATCTGTTACGGCAAACTTCAGAATGATGCCCGGCACAACCACAGAAGATGTCGAGAAGCATCTGCGCAAGGTCATAAAGAATAAGGATGTTGAGATAAAGTGCCTCAAGCATAAAGAGGCGTCCAAGTTCTCTTCGACCGATTCCAGAGCTTTCAAGGTCATTGAGGAGATCTGCGTCAGAGCCGATCCTGAGGTTATCGTTGCGCCCTATCTTGTTATGGGCGGTACCGATGCCTGCTTCTATGAGCCTATATGCGATAATATTTATCGTTTTGCTCCGTTCCATGTGCGCACGAAGCTCCTTCTCTGCACCCATGCTACCGATGAGCGCTGCCCCGTTGCGGTTCTCGACGAAGGTGTGTCTTTCTTCAAGAGATACATAAGAATGCTTACAAAAGACTGATGATATGAATATTCTGCTGTCTCCCGATTCTTTCAAAGGCACGCTGACTTCTTCGGAGGTCTGTGATATTATAGAGTCGGCGCTCAGAAACAGAATACCCGATTGCAATGTGATAAAGCTCCCCGCTGCCGATGGCGGCGAGGGGCTTTGCTCGAGTTTTGCGAATTTTATTGACGGCGAGTGGATATCGGCGGAGTCAAAAGACCCGTTCGGTTTATCCTTGCGCGCGGAGTATTATATGCTCAAAAGCGGCGCTGCCGTTATTGAAACTGCCTCGTGTGCCGGACTTCCGCTCGCGGGCGACAGAGCCGACCCGACCGTTACGACTACTGCGGGCGTCGGTATGCTTATACGCGATGCCGTAAATCGTGGCGCGAAGCGTATTGTTTTGGGTCTCGGCGGCAGCGCAACCAACGACTGCGGCGCGGGTATGGCGTCGGAGCTCGACTTTCGTTTTCTCGATAAAAATAATAATTCATTTGTTCCTGTCGGTGGAACGCTGATAGATGTCGAACATATTATCCCGCCCGAAAAGCCGGTTGATATTCCCGTAGTCGCCGCGTGCGATGTCACAAATCCGCTTTTTGGTGTTGACGGTGCAGCTTATGTTTTTGCGCCGCAAAAGGGCGCGAATGCAGAGCAGGTCGGATTGCTAGACCGAGGGCTGCACCATATGGCCGATATACTCAAAAGAGACCTCAACTTCAATTCTGAAAATCTTCCCGGCGCAGGTGCCGCAGGCGGTCTCGGCGCGGGCGCGTCAGCTTTTCTGAATGCCGAGCTCAGAAGCGGCATAGATATAGTTTTGGACGAATCCGGATTTGACAAACTTGCCGCAAATGCCGATATAGTTATAACGGGCGAGGGGAGATTTGATTCTCAAAGCGTCAACGGAAAAGTGATGAGCGGAGTCTGCAGAAGAGCTGCCAAAGCGGGAGCAAAAGTTTACGCCGTATGCGGGTGTGCGTCAAACGATGCCGACCCTGCCGCGCTCGGAATAGAGAAACTCTTTGTGTCGTCTGACGGAACTCACAGTATGGACGAATTGCAGCTTTCCTGCCGCCAAGAATTATTTGACGCGGCAAGTGCCTTGGCGGAGGAAATAATGCAGCTCGATTAATTGTTATTTCTTGATTTTTTGATGAATTTGTGATAAAATAAACTGCTAAACATGGGGACTGTACCTGCGGATTTCGGCAGTATTTTTGACAGCCGGCTCGTTTGATGTATTGTGAAAATATTTCAGACGATCGGAGAGTCAACGAGGAGCATGAACTTGACAAAAAACGCGAAATTTGAAAGCGTCAGAAAAAGCATAGAACACTATCTTTCCACTGATTGGTTCATGTGGGTTTGCTTCCTTATAGCCTGTTTTATCACCGTCTTGCGTGTAGAGGCTATAGGGCTTCTTATCTTTGCAGCGATCATTTGCGCTATACTTGTTTTCTGCGAGGATGTTATAATTGCGCTTGAACCGTTTCTTTTGCTCTGCCTCTGCCTTATAAAGTGCAACAATTCTTACGATGAGTTCATCAAAATGGTCTGGCTTGCCGTCCCGGCAGCGGCGGCTATAATCTTCCATTTCAATTATTATCAGCGCAAACTGCCTCACGGCGAGCTGTTCTGGCCGATGCTTGCAGTCTCCGTCGCAGTTACCCTCGGCGGTCTCGGCAAGATAACCGCGAAAGAATATTTTAGTCTGATGCCGATATTTTTTACCCTCGGTCTCGGCTTCGGTATGCTGCTGTTCTATAATCTCATGAACTCGCACATCCGTCTGAGAGAAAACTATTCTCTGCCGGATAAGATATCAAAAATAATGATAATCATGGGGCTGTTCTGCTGCTTCATGATCCTCGAATATTACGGCGAGCATCTCGATAAGGTGCTCTCGACTCACGGGCTTCTTGCTTTCCAGTGGCGCAACAACGCCTCAACTTTTCTTATCTTCGCTCTGCCGTTTGCATTCCTGCGTTCGATAAAGGGCAATCACGGCTGGTTCTGGGTCGGCATGCTGTTCTACGGATGTATGATGATAACCGGCTCGCGCGGCGGCGCAATTGTCGGCACTGCGGAAGTCATGATGTGCATGATAGCGCTTCTCTGCCTCGATAAACGCCACAGGATACATAATATTATTATAATCTCTGTCGGTATTGTGATGTTCTTCGTGTTCTTCTGGGATCTCATCTATTTCTTCCGCGATATGCTCCTGAGACTTCTCCAGATAGACGATAACGAGATAAGAGTCAGGCTCATGCGCCGCGCCGTTGAGGATTTCCTCTCGAATCCGGTTTTCGGCAGGGGACTCGGATATTTCGGCAACAGGGATGTCCATCATTCCGCCAAGGGTGCGCTGTGTTGGTATCATTCCTCGCCGTTCCAGGTTATCGGCAGTTTTGGCATAGTCGGCATCGCGGCTTACGGATATATATTTGTCGCGCGTATTGTCTATTTTGCGCGCCGCAACACTCTGACAAACAAGTTTATTTTTATCGCATATATCGGCATGCAGCTGATGTCACTTGTCAATCCGGGCTTGTTCAGCCCCGTTCCGTATCTTCTGATGATGACGCTGCTGTTTGTCATTATGGATAAGATAAAGGACGACCCCGAGGAGATAAGGCTTACGGGAAAGGCGGAGAAAATTCTCCGTCGCTCTAAGAAAAAGTCTGTATCTGCGCAGACAGAAAAAACAGCATAACAAAAAGACGGCACATCATTGTGCCGTCTTTTGCTTGAATAAAAGCTTTAATGGTTTAAAGGAGGAAAATTTCATGAGCTTTTTACCTATGACAGAGTATGAAAGTTCATCGGAAGAGGTCAAGAGGGAGTACGAAGATCAGATAGCAAAGCACGGACGCATCACCAATATGAAGCGTACTCTGCTTCACAATATCCCTGCATTCAAAGCGTATATGGAGTGGTACACGCTCTATGATCAGCTCGTGCCGGTCATCGGCGACCGTGCAATATCGCTGTTTTCCCACGCTATATCCGAGGGCAACGAGTGCCTGATATGTTCGATCTTTTTCAGAAAAATACTTATTGACTCCGGCGACGATCCGGACAATCCGCATCTGTCGGATACCGAAAAGCTGCTCGTCGATTTCGGCGGCGCTATCTGCAAAGATCCGCACAACATACCCGACGAGATATACAATAAGCTTTCCGAGCGTTTTTCAACTGAAGAGATAGTCCTTCTCATCGCTTTTGCCGGTATAATGTACGCAACGAATCTGTTCAATACCGTTGCAAAAGTTCCGCTCGACGAAGTGCTCTACAAATATCGCAAAGATGGAGATACCCGTAATGTCTGATTTTGAAAACAAAGTTGCGTTTATAACCGGCGCAGCACACGGTCAGGGCAGAGCCACCGCTCTCGCTCTCGCCAAAGAGGGTGCCGATATCGTCGCATTTGATGTGACGAAGAAGATTGAATATCCCGCATACTCGTTCGGCACGAGCGACGAGCTCAAGAGCCTGAAAAAGGAAGTGGAAGCTCTCGGTAGAAGATGCCTTATCGCTGCCGGCGATGTCAGAGACGACAAATCCGTCACCGATGCCGTTGACAGAGCTATCGCTGAGTTCGGCAAGATAGATATACTTTTCAATAACGCAGGTATCTGCGCCTATGCTACGGTCGACAAGATGACCGACGAAGAGTGGGACGCGATGATAGATATCAACCTCAAAGGTCCGTTTATAGTCACCCGCAGAGTCGTTCCCCACATGATGGAGGCAAAGAGCGGCGTTATCATCAACAATTCGTCCGTTATGGGTCTGCGCGGCGGCAACAGGCTTTCGCACTATACCGCTTCGAAATGGGGACTCACGGGTCTGACAAAAGCGTGGGCTATCGAGCTTGCACCCTATAATATCCGCGTTGTCAGCATCCACCCGACGGGAGTTAACACTCCCATGAACGACGGTCTTGCGGCTCTCGAGCATTCGACTCCGCTTGAAATTGCCGAGCGTTCCGCAGGCAACCTTCTGCCCGTGCCGTGGATCGAGCCCGAGGATGTCGCGAATATGGTTCTCTATATCGCAAGCGACAAGGCGCGCTATGTGACCGGCTCTCAGTTCGTGCTCGACGCAGGACTCCTGAGCGTGTGATTTGAATTTTAAAAAGCTGCATCGTAAGATGCAGCTTTTTTCTATGCTTGTTATCTTTACTCAAACTCTTTTTTTATTGCCGCAACCGTCGCGTCAACATCGGCTTTGACAACGAGCAGAGATATCTCGGTCTCCGATGTGTTTATCATTCTTATGTCGCACCCCGCATCCGCGGCGGCTTTGAATACCCGCGCCGCAACGCCCGGACGTCCCTCCATTTCAGCTCCGCTTACGGATATCTTGCAGTTACCGGAGCTGACGCTTATTTTTATCTTTTTGTTTTCGGCTCTGAGCTGAGTCGCTATCTCGAGCACGCCGCCGAAATCGTCGAGCAGCTTTTCGGTATCCGACAGATGCGGATTGTCCGTAAACGAAAGCCCCGCATGAGAACTGTTCGGCAGAAACTGCGAGATCATGTCAACGTCTATTCCCACTTCGGCAATTTTTTCGAAGATGCCCGCAATGAAGCTTATGTCGGCGGGGGAGTCACTGAGCGAAAAAAGAGTCGCGTTTTCGCTCACTCTTATCGATTCGATTATCTTCACTTCTTCGCATCCTTTCTGTCTATCATGTCGCTCATGCCGTAGAGACCCGGTTCTTTGTTTTGTATGAATTTTGCGGCGTTCACGGCTCCCGCTGCGAATAACTCTTTACTCTGCGCGCAGTGGCTGAGCTTTATCGTCTCGTTGTAGCCTGCAAATATAATCTCGTGTTCGCCGACCGCCGTTCCGCCGCGTATCGAGTGTATGCCTATTTCATCGTGCGGTCGTTTTGTGCGCCGCAAATGGCGGTCATATTCGTAGTACGGCTTGCGCTCAAGCTCCGATGATATCACGTCCGCGAGCATCAGTGCCGTTCCGCTCGGCGCATCTGTTTTTTGCGCGTGGTGAGTCTCAACTATCTCTATGTCATATGTGCCGCCCAGCACTCTCGCCGCAGTTTTCGCGAGCTCGCAGAGCAGATTTATTCCGAGCGACATATTTGCGCTGAAAAATATCGGTATCTCTTTTGCCGCTTTATAGATAAGCGCTGTGTGCGCCTCGCTCAAACCTGTTGTCGCAATGACTGTCGGAGCTTTTGCGCTGACCGCATATTCGAGCAGACCCGGCAGGGCGGCAGGGGATGAAAAGTCGATTATAACATCGACCTTTCCGTTGAAGCTGAAAGGCGAGACAAATGTCGGAAATTTGCATTCGCGCCCCTCGCGGTCTATTCCCGCTGTTATTTTAATATCGTCACGGTTGCCGGCAAAAGCGGTGACGGCTCTGCCCATGCTTCCGCAGCATCCGCTGAGCATAATATTCAGCATTATTTCGCCTTACGGCACCCATGTGCCGTTCCTTTCGAGCTTATATCATTCCGAGAGCGGAGAGGCTTCTCCTGAGCTTCTCCTTCGCCTGCGGCTGTATCTGCGCCAGCGGTAGCCTGCATGAGCCGACTTCCATGCCCATCATGTTCATCGCTTCTTTTACGGGTATGGGATTCACATCGGAAAACAGGCTGCTGCAAAGGTCGAGATATTTTAATTGAAGCTCGGTGCTCGCGGCGGTGTCGCCATCAAGATACATTTTGACCATGTCGTGTACCGCCCTCGGCGCGATATTTGAGAGCACTGAGATAACTCCCTTTGCGCCGAGCGACATGAACGCCGTTATCTGGTCATCGTTTCCGCTGTATATCGTCAGTTCGTCGCCGCAGAGCTTTACAGTCTGCGCGAGCGCGGAAATGTCGCCGTTTGCTTCCTTTGCCGCCACTATATTCTTATGCTTCGAAAGTTCATAATAGGTCTCGGGTTTTATGTTCAGCCCCGTGCGGCTTGGCACATTGTAGAGGATTATCGGTGTGCTGACCCTGTCCGCAATGAAATTGAAATGCTCTATCAGTCCTGCCTGCGATGTCTTGTTGTAGTACGGCGTGACCATAAGCAGACCGTCGGCTCCGGCTCTTTCCGCGTCGTTTGAAAGCTTTAGCGCATTTTTTGTGTCGTTGCTGCCCGTTCCCGCAATGACGGGAACTCTTCCGGCAACATGTTCAACACAGCGGCGCACGATTTGCTCGTGCTCTTCGTAGCTCAATGTCGGGCTCTCTCCGGTCGTTGCACATACAACTATGGCGTCCGTGGAGTTTTCGATCTGATAATCTATAAGCTCTTCTAACTTTCCGTAGTTTATACTTCCGTCTTTATGAAACGGCGTGACGAGTGCGACCGCCGCTCCCGTGAAAACAGCTTTCTTCATAAAGCCGGCCTCCTAAAAAAACGGAAACCGCCCGGACAGACAGCCGGGCGGCTTTTATGTTATCTGTCCATATATCCCTTTTCGCAAAGCAGCTCCGCCATGAGCACGGCTCCGCCGGCGGCGCCTCTGAGCGTATTGTGTGAAAGGCAGACAAATTTGTAATCATACTGGGTATCTTCGCGCAGACGGCCGACCGAAATCGCCATGCCGCCCTCAAGCTCTCTGTTGAGGCGAGTCTGAGGCATATTGTCCTCTTCAAAGTAGTTGAGGAACTGCTTGGGCGCGCTGGGCAGCCCGACCTGCTGAGGATATCCCTTGAAATCCTTCCAGATTTTAAGTATCTGTTCTTTTGTGGGCTTGTTTTCGAATCTTACGAATACCGCCGCCATGTGACCGTCCGATACGGGAACGCGCAGGCACTGTGCGGTGAAGTTCGGGTTCTTCGCGGGGACTATCTCGCCGCCCTCTATCTTGCCCCATATCTTGAGCGGCTCTCTCTCAGACTTCTCTTCCTCGCCGCCGATGTAGGGGATGACGTTGTCTATCATCTCGGGCCATGTCTCAAAAGTCTTGCCCGCGCCGGAGATAGCCTGATATGTGCAGACGAGAACATCCTTGACTCCGAACTCGGAAAGCGGGAACAGCGCCGGAACGTAGCTCTGAAGCGAGCAGTTCGATTTGACGGAGATGAATCCGCGCTTTGTGCCGAGCCTCTCCCTCTGCGCCTTGATTATGTCAGCGTGATCGGGGTTGAGCTCGGGGATTATCATCGGAACATCGGGAGTGAAGCGGTTTGCGCTGTTGTTTGAAACAACGGGGCATTCGGCTTTTGCATATTTGAGCTCGAGCGCCTTTATTTCATCCTTGTTCATGTTGACCGCGCAGAAGACGAAATCGACCATCGATGCGATTTTTTCAACATCTTTCTCCGCGTCCATGATTATCATGTTCCTGAACTTTTCGGGAATGGGCTTTTTCATGCACCATTTGGTTCCGAGAGCCTCTTCGTATGTCTTGCCCGCGGAGCGCGAGCTAGCGGCGAGCGCGCAGACCTCGAACCAGGGGTGATCCTCAAGCAGGGTGGCGAACCTCTGACCGACCATACCTGTTGCGCCTATGATACCTACTTTGAAATGCTTCATGATAAAGTTCCTCCGAAAAACGTTTTTGAGTGAAAAAATTGTTGTATTGACAGAGATTTTGCAATATAATAGTGTGTGACCTTGAAAAGAAGCTCCGTCAGGATATAACATTAAAATAATACCACCAACGGATATTGCAAGTCAAATACTTTTTTAGTCTCAGGACACGAAAGCTGAGGAAAAATAATGAAAAAAAGCGATTTCTTTTACGACCTGCCGCAGGAACTCATTGCACAGCATCCCGCCGAGCCGCGCGACAGTTCGAGACTCATGGTGCTCGACAAAAAAACGGGTGCCGTCAAGCACGATATTTTTCATAATATCGCGCAGTATATCGAGCCCGGCGACTGCCTTATTCTCAACGACACCAAGGTTCTTCCCGCGCGCCTTTACGGCACAAGGGTAGACACAGGCTCTGTGGTCGAGTTCCTTCTTCTCAACAACAAGGGCGACGACATCTGGGAGGTTATCACAGGTCCCGGTAAAAAGGCACGCAAGGGTCATAGGTTCACCTTCCATGATATGCTCTTTGCCGAGATTGTTGACGTTCTGCCGGACGGCAACCGCCTTGCTAAGTTCACATATGACGGCGTATTCTTTGAGCTACTTGATAAGATAGGCGAGATGCCTCTGCCGCATTATATAACCGAGAAGCTCGAAAATAACGACAGATACCAGACTGTCTATGCCCGCGAGCGCGGCAGCGCCGCCGCACCGACCGCCGGTCTGCATTTCACTCCTGAACTCCTTGATTCCCTGCGCGAAAAGGGTGTCGGCGTCGGATTCGTCACCCTCCATGTCGGTCTCGGAACATTCCGACCCGTCAAGGCGGAGAATGTCGAGGATCACCATATGCACTCCGAGCATTATATGCTGCCGGAGGCTACAGCGAAACTCAT
>ERZ773242.3962-NODE-3962-length-9993-cov-7.373717_pt1 | contig 9993 bp, 9 predicted proteins | sample MGYA00511077_ERZ773242 | MGnify/ENA primary metagenome ERZ773242 (study PRJEB29015, sample SAMEA2737754) | human gut metagenome | biome: human gut; feature: human-associated habitat; material: faeces | place: China | collected 2012 ... | reverse complement strand
TGTGAAGTGCTTGAGACTCCGGGGAAGCCAGTCAGAAAAGAGGGTGAATCATGAAAAAAACAAAAACTACTTTTTTGTTAGCAGAAATTTGTCTTGGCATATTGCTGCTGTTTTGTGTGCATCTGATTTTTGAAGATGAAAAGCCTCAGAAGCGTGTAGCAGTTATTGTTGAAAAATCAGGTGATGAAAAATGGAACTCCTTTATGAATGGTCTAAAGCAGGCAGCTGGAATCGCAAATATACATTTGATTATTTGCAATACAGATGAAATTGAAAATGCAGAGATGGAAAAAGAAATTATAAAAGAGCAGAAGCACAACAATATAGATGCATTTATCATATGTCCGGCACCGGGAAGTGATACGAAAGAAATGTTAAAAAAACAGTGTGCCAAGACGCCATACACACTGATCATGGAGGATGTATATTCCAAAGAAGGCGGGAATTCCGGTAATCCGGTAATCGGACCGGATTATTATAAGATAGGTTCTGAACTTGGAAAGCAGCTGGGAAAGAAGCGGCAGAAAATCGGAGTTGTCGCAAACTGGAAAGAATCAAAGTCAGATCAGGATGCGATCCGGGGATTAAGGGATTCACTGAAAGATACCAAAAGTGAGATCGACTGGTATTGTTACCGGAAAAAAGATCAGAATATCTATGAAAAAGTGAATAAAAAAGACAAAGTAGACGCGATAGTGGTTCTGGATCCACATGCATTGGAAGAACTGGGCGAGCAGTCAGATGAAGATTCATATCAGGGAGCGGACATATATGGCATTGGGAGCAGTGTAAAAGCGGTAGTGTTATTGGATAACGGAAATATCCAGGGACTGGTGGTTCCGGATGCCTATGAGATCGGATATAAAAGTGTCGGGGAAATGGCACAAAGGCTGGAACACAGATTCTACAGGCTGAAGGGGCATAAGACAGAGATAAAGGTGTTTGACAGAGATGAATTTTCATTAAATGATAATTTGGAAAGGTTCTTATATTCTTATGAGTAAAAAAAACAGAAAAAGAAGAAGTATGATAGCAGTTATCCTGCTGATTGCTTTTCTGATTACCGGATGTGAAGACAAGAGTGTAAAGACAGATCATATCATCCGGATAGGAGTTGTAACCTATACGCAGGATGATCCATTTATCAATGCTATGACGGATCAGTTAAAAGAGAATCTGAAAAAAATGGAAACAGATCATATGAAAATCATCACAACGGTAAAAAACGGCGATGATAATCAGCAGGATCAAAATGAGATCGTTGAGGAGATGATTGACGCCGGATGTGATGTATTGTGTGTGAATCTGGTTGACAGAACGGCACCATCCCGCATTATCAGGATGGCAAAACAAGAAGATATCCCAGTCCTATTTTTTAACAGGGAGCCGGTCAGGGAGGATCTGATGCAATGGGAGAAACTGTATTATATAGGATGTGACGCAGAGCAGTCCGGGATCATGCCGGACGAGGCCAAGGCTGGCGGCGTGCGGGTGATGGCCACCGGCCGCAGCGACTTCCCGAATCAGGTCAACAACGTGCTGTGCTTCCCCGGCCTGTTCAAGGGTGCCCTGAGCGTGCGTGCCCGCGACATCAACGACCAGATGAAGCTGGCTGCCGCCTATGCTATCGCGGACCTCATCACCGACGATGACCGCAGCGAGGAGAACATCATCCCCGGTGCCTTCGACCCCCGTGTGGCCCAGGCTGTGGCCGACGCTGTGGCCCAGGCTGCCCGGGACACCGGCGTGGCCCGCCTGTAACCGGAGGAACTGCCCATGAGAACGATTTCTGCACAGGAGATCACCGATACCGTTGCACGGCTGTGCATCGAGGCCAACACCCGCCTGCCGCAGGATGTGCAGGCCGCACTGGACAAGGCCCGGCAGGAAGAGCCCTGGCCGCTGGCCAGGAACACCCTCGACCTGCTGTGGTCGAACCTGAGCGCCGCCAAAGAGAAGGACCTGCCCATCTGTCAGGATACCGGCATGGCCTGCGTGTTCGTGGAGCTGGGCACCGATGTGCACATTGACGGCAGCTTTGAAACCGCCATCCATGAGGGCGTGCGCCGGGGCTACACCGACGGCTATCTGCGCAAGAGCATCGTGGCCGACCCGCTGCGCCGGGGCAACACCGGCGACAACACCCCCGCCGCCATCACGGTGCATCTGGTGGACGGCGACGGCTGCACCATCACCGTCGCCCCCAAGGGCTTCGGCAGCGAGAACATGAGCCGCATCCAGATGCTCAAGCCCGCCGACGGCGTGGAGGGCTTCAAGAAGTTCGTGGTGGAGACCGTGAAGCTGGCCGGCTCCAACCCCTGCCCGCCCATCGTGCTGGGCATCGGCGTGGGCGGCAGCTTCGATAAGGTGGCGTATCTGGCCAAAAAGGCCCTGCTGCGCCCGCTGGATGTACCCAACCCCGACCCCTACTACGCACAGCTGGAACAGGAACTGCTCACCGCCATCAACGGCTTGGGCATCGGGCCCCAGGGCTTTGGCGGCCGGACCACCTGCCTGGGCCTTGCCATTGAGCAGATGCCCACCCATGTGGCGGGCCTGCCGGTGGCCGTGAACGTTTCCTGCCACGTCACCCGCCGCGCCAGCGCGGAACTGTAAGGAGGGAGAAGCATGGAATACAGACTGACCACTCCCTGCACCGCGCAGGACCTTGCCCCGCTGAAGGCGGGCGATACCGTGCTGCTGTCCGGTGTGGTGTACACCGCCCGCGATCAGGCCCACAAGCGGATGATCGAGGCGCTGGACAAGGGCGAAGCTCTGCCTTTTGATCTGACCGGCAGCGCCATTTACTACGTCGGCCCCACCCCGGAGCGTCCGGGTGAGGTCATCGGCTCGGCCGGGCCCACCACCAGCGGCCGCATGGACGCCATGAGCCCCCGCCTGCTGGATCTGGGCAACAAGATCATGATCGGCAAAGGCAAGCGGGACGCCACCGTCAAGGAAGCCGTGGTGCGCAACGGGGCCGTGTATCTGGCGGCTCTCGGCGGTGCCGGTGCCCTGATGGCAAAAAGTGTTGAGACGCTGGAGGTCATCGCCTGGCCGGACCTGGGCTGTGAGGCGGTGCGCCGCCTGACCGTGCGGGATATGCCCCTGACCGTGATCCTGGACGCCCACGGCGGCGACCTGTACCAGTCCGGCCCGGCGGCGTATCTGGAAAGCGAAAACTAACGGGGTTTTGTCCCCTTTGCACAAAACAAAACCGGCCTGGAATTGGCAAACCCGCTGTTTTGTGCAGAAGAAAGTTGGTTTGTTTTTACAAACTTCCTGCGAATTGCTTGCATCAACGGCAAAAGTGTGATATCCTGTAACATACAAACCGTGGTGCTTTGCATCCCGGCAGAGAACTTCCCGCCGTGGGGCGGGGCAAGGCAGGAGGCAAACAAACCATGCAGATCCACCAATCCGCAGAAGATTATCTTGAAACGATCCTGATGCTGACCCAGCGCATGGGCAAAGTGCGCTCCATTGACGTGGTCAATGAGCTGGGCTTTACCAAGGCGAGCGTGAGCATCGCCATGAAAAAGCTGCGGGAAAACGGCTATATCGCGGTGGACGGCGAAGGCAACCTGACCCTGTTGGAGCCGGGCCGTGAGATCGCAGAACGCATCTACAGCCGCCATCGTCTGCTCACCCACTTCTTCATGCAGCTGGGCGTGGACGAAAAGACCGCCGCCGAGGATGCCTGCAAGGCAGAGCACATCCTCAGCGAGCAAACGCTGGAAAAGATCCGCGAAAGTGCCCTGCGCACGGATGCGGCAGCTCAGGAGGATGAGTAAGCGACACCCCGGAACGGAACACTGGAATGCTCCCATCGTCTTTGTGGAAAAGACGATGGGTTTTGTTTTGCGCAGAAAGCTCTGATGCGGCGCGGATGTCCTGAGAATACTGGAAAAGATGTGGAAAAGAATCCGGAAAAACGATTTACGGGGCCGGGAACTTCTGCTATACTCGCTACGATAAAAGGGAGTAAAGGGCAGTCGGCGGGTCCGGGACCCTGCAGGCTGCTGCATGGCAGCGTCAACACGGTAGAAATACCCGATGCTATGTGTTCGCTTGAGACTTTTGTCACAGACATGGTGCTGTGGCAGGGGTCTTTTTTTCTTGCCGCAGCGACAGGATCGTAAGGAGGCAATGAACGAACATGAATTTCTGGAATGCATTCGACAGTCTCTTTTCCAATTTTGGAAATCTGACCTGGCAGATGGTCGTGATGTGGGGGATCGGTGCGCTGCTCATCTACCTTGCAATCGCAAAGAAGATGGAACCGAGCCTGCTTCTGCCCATGGGCTTTGGCGCAGTGCTGGTGAACCTGCCGCTTTCCGGTGCAATCACACAGGGCGATACGGAAGGCCCCATCTCGGCTCTGTTTGAAGCGGGAATGTCCAACGAGCTGTTTCCGCTGTTGCTCTTCATCGGCATTGGTGCCATGATCGACTTCGGGCCGCTGCTGGAAAAACCGTGGCTGATGCTTTTTGGAGCAGCGGCTCAGTTCGGCATTTTTTTTACGCTGTTCCTGGCAGGTTTCTTCTTCGACCTGAAGGATGCTGCTTCGATTGCAGTCATCGGTGCAGCAGATGGTCCCACAGCCATCTTTGTGGCCAACACGCTTGGCTCCCGCTATCTGGGCGCGATCATGGTAGCTGCCTACAGCTATATGGCGATGGTCCCCATTGTTCAGCCGCCCGTGATCCGTCTGCTGACTACCCGGAAGGAACGCAGTATCCGAATGCCCTATGAAAAGAGCAGTGTCAGCCGCCTGACCCGGATCCTGTTCCCGGTCGTGGTCACGGTCATTGCGGGCATGGTCGCACCTGCCAGTGTGGCACTGGTAGGTTTCCTGATGTTCGGCAACCTGCTGCGGGAGTGCGGTGTGCTGAATACGCTGAGCGAAACGGCACAGAATGTGCTGGCAAATCTGATCACTCTTGTGCTGGGCCTTACAGTGGCCGGGCAGATGACGGCAGATCAGTTTGTCCGGCCGGACACCCTGCTGATCCTTGCGTTGGGTCTGGTGGCTTTTGTTTTTGACACGGCCGGCGGAGTGCTGTTTGCAAAGCTGATCAATCTGTTCCTGCCAGAGGGAAGGAAACTGAATCCCATGATCGGTGCTGCGGGGATCTCCGCATTCCCCATGAGCGGCCGAGTAGTCAATAAGATGGGACTGGAAGAAGACAACCAGAATTTTCTGCTGATGTATTCCATCAGCGTCAATGTTTCGGGTCAGATCGCCTCCGTGATCGCGGGTGGACTGATCCTGACCCTGATGGCCTGAAGGAGGTGCCGTGATGATTTATCTTTCTTCGTGGATGACCACGCTTCCGATTATGATCATTGGAATGGTTGGGATCATTCTGGTCATTGGCATCATTGTGCTTGCGGTGATGCTCCTGAACAGATTGACCCGCCTGAAATAATGGTTCCGGAAAGGAAACGATCCTTCGGACCGAAAGCTCCATGTACTGCCTGACCGGCAGGATGTGGAGCTTTTTTCGTTCCTGACCTCTTGCATCCGGACAGCGGGTGCGGTATTCTTACAAGATAAGAACCGTTTTACGAATCGACCGGGGAGGGAAAACGACCATGGACGCAGACGAGATCCGCACACTGCTGGGCGAAATGGTATTTGAGCGTGCCCAGAAATACCGCCGCCGCATCCTGCAGAGCAGCTGCACCACCAACGAGGATGGCGTACGCCATGTCTCGGCGCTGGTGCAGGGCAATGGAGCCGACTGTTTTTATACACAGGTCTGGCTGCGGGAGAACGGCAGCTTTGTCAGTGCTTCCTGCGACTGCCCCTACAACCAGAACGGCGACGGCACCTACTGCAAGCACATCGGCGCGCTGCTGCTGGAGGATGCGGCCAAGCACCCCGCCCCCAAGGCACCGGCCGCCCCGGAATCCATCCCGGGCGTGGTGCGCGGCACCGACGGGCTGAACCTCGCCGCTTCCCGGAAGGACAGCTATGCTTCCGGGCTGGAAATGCTGTTCGGCCGCAAGTGGCGGGGCGACGCCCCCGTCACCGACCAGGAGGCCCGCAAGCTGCTGGAGACCTACCAGCAGAGTGCCCTGCAGGACCTGGGCGAGGCCGGAGATCCCCCTCAGGACACCGGCTTTGTGGAGCTGGAACCGGAGCTGACCATGCTGTCCGGCGGGCAGCCGTGGCTGCGGCTGCGCATCGCCAACCGGGAGCGGGGGCGGCAGTATGTGGTCAAGAGCATCCCTGCCCTGCTGGACGATGTGGAGCACGGCCGCAGTGCCGGCTATGGCCGCTTTCTGACCTTTGTGCACCGCTGGGACGCCTTTGACGAAGAGAGCCGTCAGCTGCTGCAGCTGCTGCGTCGGCAGGTGAACGCCAAGCAGAGCATGGAGACCAACGTGGTGCGCAGCTACAGCTATGCGGCGTCGGATGCCCCGGCAGGCGGTCTGCCGCTGACCGGTGAGATCTTTGACGCGCTGGTGCAGCTGTATGCGCCCACCGGCACGCTGGGCGGCTACGCCCTGCAGGAGGGCTTGCCCGTCATCACCATGACGGTGCAGCGCCGCCGGGGCGGTGTGCAGATCGACACCCTCCCGGCCCTGAACGCCGTGCATGGGCTGGACTACGATTATCTTTACAGTGCCGATACCCTGTGGCGGCTGCAGCGGGCTTCCAGTGCCCGCATCCTTCCGGCTTTGCAGGCGCTGTGCGGCAAAAGCCTGTTTTTCACCAGTGCCGACGCCACCGAATTCTGCAGCTATGTGCTGCCGGAGCTGGGCAGCAAGCTGACCATCGTGGACCCGGAACGCCTGCTGCTGAACCAGATCCCGCTGGAACCCGTGGTGCAGTTCTATCTGGATGCGCCCCGCGACCGTGGTATGACCGTGACCGCCCACGCCGAATTCCTGTACGGAGAGGACCGGATCACCCCCTCCGGCCCGGCCCCGGCGGGCCTGCTGCGGGACACCCGCGCCGAGCGCCGGGCCGACCGGCTGCTGGCCACCTGGCTGGAGCCGGACCCCACCGAGCCGGGACAGTACATGGTCACGGACGAAGAGCCGCTGTACCGCCTGCTGGAAGAGGGCGTGCCCGCCCTGATGGACGAAGGTGAAGTATACCTGAGCGACGCCTTCCGCAATCTGCAGGCTGCCCCGCCCAAAATTTCGGTGGGCGTGTCGGTGCACGGCAGCGTACTGGACCTGGAGGTGGACACCGGCGAGTTCCCGACCGCAGAGCTGCGGGAGCTGCTGCAGTCCCTGCACCAGAAAAAACGCTACCACCGCCTGCGCGACGGCCGCCTGCTGCGGCTGGACGACAATCTGGAAGGGCTGGACGAGCTGAACGAAACGCTGAAGCTGTCCGGCGCAAAGCTCAAAGATGGACATGCGGAACTGCCGCTTTACCGCGCCCCCACGCTGGACTGGGCACTTTCGGGCCAGAACGGCCTGCGCTTCAGCCGCGACGACGCATTCCGCCGCATCAGCCGCAGCTTCCATGCCGTGAAGGACAGCGAGTATACCCCGCCCCAGTCCCTGCACAGCGTGCTGCGCAAGTATCAGCGGGACGGTTACCGCTGGCTGCGCACGCTGGATGGCTACGGCATGGGCGGCATCCTGGCCGATGACATGGGCCTGGGCAAGACCCTGCAGGTGCTGAGCTACCTGCTGGCCCTCAAGGAGGGCGGGCAGCCCCTGCCCAGCCTCATCGTGTGCCCGGCGTCACTGGTGCTGAACTGGGAGGAAGAGTGCAAAAAGTTCACCCCGCAGCTCACCTGTGTGGCGATGGACGGCGACGCCGCCCACCGCGCTGTGCTGGCCCGCCGGTGGGCAGAGGCCGATCTTGTGGTGACCAGCTACGACCTGCTGCGCCGCGATGAGGACCGCTACGCCGAACAGCCCTTCTATGCCTGTATCCTGGACGAAGCGCAGGCCATCAAGAACCATACCACCCAGAAATACAAGGCCGTGTGCCAGGTCCGCAGTCAGGTACGCTTTGCCCTGACCGGCACCCCGGTGGAGAACCGGCTGGGCGAGCTGTGGAGCATCTTCTCCTTCCTGATGCCGGGCTATCTGCCGCCCTACAAGAGCTTTTGCAGCCGGTTCGAGAAGCCCATCGTGCAGGAGGAAGACCAGACCGCCGTGCGGCGTCTCAATCAGCTGACCGGCCCCTTCATCCTCCGCCGCATGAAGTCGGATGTGCTGAAGGAGCTGCCGCCCAAGACCGAGAATGTCTACCGCATCGAGCTGGAAGAGGAGCAGCGCAAGCTCTATCTGGCCGCTGTGGTGGACGCCCGGGAGAAGCTGCAGGCCGCAAAGCCCGAGGACAAGATGGCGGTGTTCGCCGTCCTCATGCGGCTGCGGGAGATCTGCTGCGACCCGCGCCTTATCGCAGACAACTGGGAGGGCGGCAGCGCCAAGCTGGACGCCTGCGCGGAGCTTGTCTCCAGCGCCGTGGAGGGCGGCCACCGCATCCTGCTGTTCAGCCAGTTCACCTCGATGCTCGAGCTGCTGGCAAAGCGTCTGGACGCCGAGGGCATCAGCCACTTTACGCTGCAGGGCTCGACGCCGAAGCCCGTCCGGGCGGAGCTGGTCCGGCGGTTCAACGGGGGAGAGGTGAGCGTTTTCCTCATTTCGCTGCGGGCCGGCGGCACCGGCCTTAACCTGACGGCGGCGGACATCGTCATCCACTACGACCCGTGGTGGAACGTCGCCGCCCAGAATCAGGCCACCGACCGCGCCTACCGCATCGGCCAGCAGAACCCGGTGCAGGTGTATAAGCTCATTGCACAGGATACCATTGAAGAAAAAATCGTGGAATTGCAGCAGGCCAAGCAGTCGCTGGCCGACACCGTGACCGGCACCGCCGATGGTGCCATCCTCTCGATGCGGCCGGATGAGCTGCTGCAGCTGCTGGAAGGGAGCGAACCATGAAATACGCATTGTTTTCGGTGCCGGCAGGCACCATTTACGACCTGCCCCAGACCATCAAAGAGGGCGAGGAGGGTCTTGTCTCCACCATCGGAGATGAGGGCCTGTATGGGCAGGCCTGTCAGGTGCGGACTGCGCCCGGCGGCGTGACCGCTGCGGGCGTCCGGCTGCCGCCCGATGTGGCCGAAGTGGTCAGCTTTTACGGCTACCATGGCTATGTGGATCAGCGGGAATTGCAGTTTGTCCGCGAGGAGGAGCTGTGGGAGTATCTGGGGGCAGACCTCGTTCTCGTGGGCCGCGCTACGGATGTCCTCAACCTGCCCAAGGTGCAGGGCGTCCGGATGATGGAATTGGAGCGGGGAGGCGTTCTCCGCCGCCAGCCTGAGACCGCCGAAGAGGTCGAGGCCCACAAGGGCTGGGCGAAAGTCCTGCTGACGGATGGCCGGACGGGCTATGTCCGGGACGTGGCGCTGGAGCCGGTGAAATATGAGATGACGGCGGTCTTCTCCCAGAGAGAGGGCCTTGCCTTCAATGACGCGCTGGCCGAGACGCTGAACACGACGGCGGAAAAGCTCGTGCCGGAAGCTGTGGCACGCTGGTACGGCGGCAGCGAAGAAGCCTTCCGGGCCGCTGTCTGTGAGCAGGCAAAGAAGTATATGGGGACCGAGTACCGCTGGGGCGGCAAGTCGGGCCGGGGCATCGACTGCTCGGGCCTCGTCAGCAGCGCCTACATGCAGTGCGGTGTGCTCATCTACCGCGACGCAAAGATCATCGAGGGCTGGCCGATGCATGAGGTGGCCTTCGAGAACAAAAAGCCTGGCGATGCGCTCTTCTTCCCCGGCCATGTGGCGCTTTATCTGGGCGAAGGGCGGTATATCCACTCCACCGGTGCCGCCGTCAGCGGCGGTGTGGTCATCAACAGCCTTGAGTCGGATGACCCGCTGTATCGGGAGGATCTGGTGAAGTGTTTGTATGCGGTGGGGAGCGTGTTCTGATTTAATTTAAGTGGGATCGCGCGCCGGTGGCGCGGGATTAGAGCGCGGTTACGCGGGGTTAAGTTCTCTTTTGCGT
>ERZ773242.3957-NODE-3957-length-9999-cov-3.017297_pt1 | contig 9999 bp, 8 predicted proteins | sample MGYA00511077_ERZ773242 | MGnify/ENA primary metagenome ERZ773242 (study PRJEB29015, sample SAMEA2737754) | human gut metagenome | biome: human gut; feature: human-associated habitat; material: faeces | place: China | collected 2012 ... | reverse complement strand
CAGCTATACATATATGAACATCCCTGATGCGGCTCGGAATCCCGAGCGCTGCTGCAAGCTCAACCATTCATATAGATGGGGCGGCTATCCCGTTCTTATCGAAACGCTCGAAAACGACTACAAGATAGAAATAGATCACTATATCAGCGTCGATTTCAAGAGCTTCCCGAAGCTTATCGATGCGCTCGGCGGCGTGACGCTGAAAATTGAGCCGTATGAGGCGGAGTATATCAACCGCACGACCACTCAGATAGATAAGATTCAGTCCGGCGATGCCGTGAAGCTCAACGGAGCGCAGGCGCTCGTCTATACCCGTATCCGCCATGTCGATGCGGCGGGCGACCTCGGCAGAACTGCGAGACAGCGCACGATAATAACCGCGCTTATAAAGAGCGCGCAGGGCGCGTCTCTGGGTCAGCTTAACAACGCTATGGATATCGTCCTGCCGAACGTGCACACGAACTACGGCAAGGGAGAGATAATCTCGCTTTTAACTCAGGCGTTCGCCCAGAAGTGGATGAACTACGATATAGCGCAGATGGTCATGCCCTCGGAGGGCAACTATGTTGCGGCGAGGATCTATACTTATTACGGGCGTGTGGCGAGAATGCAGCTCGATACCTGGGTTGTTGACTATCCCGTCGCCGCGCGCGAGCTCCAGCTGGCGCTATACGGCAAGACGAATATTAATATCGGCAGCGACCATGTCTCGGCGATAGATCTGTATAATCAGGGGCTCGTCCCGACCCTCGGCGGCTCTACCGCCTCCGGCACACGCGCGCAGAGCAGCCATACCGCGCCCGCGCAGACAAGTGGAGTTGAAACTCAGCCGACCGAAGCTCCGACGGCACATGATACTACATCTCCCGCGGCAGAGCCCGCAACGGCGGCAGAACCCGAAGAAGCGAACGATTGAGGCATAGTGCTATGACGAACAGCGGCTTTTTTCAGCTTTTTGACCGCCACGAACGCGAGGATTATAACGCCACATTATCGGAAGCTGCTATAAGGCAGATGATATCCGAAGAGTTTGAAGAGGCGGATAAAATAATATCTGCGGGCTTCGATAAAGAAACGCTCAAGACGCTCGACGCAAACGGTCAGCCGTTTATCCCGACAAGAAAGTCCGACAAATTTCATATGCGAAAGCATACCGCCTGCCAGCAGCCATATTATCACGGTCACTCGTTCTATGAATTTATCTATGTCCTGTCCGGCGAGTGTACCCAGCACTTCAGGAATCCAGAGCGAAAATTGACGCTCAAAAAAGGTCAGGCGTGCATTCTTCCTCCGGGGACGGTGCATTCTCTCGAAAAGAGCCGCAAGGGCGATAATATAATAAAAACCGTCATTCCGACGGAGCTATTTGAAAAATGCGCCGATAATTTGAAAATCGGCACTGAAATGACCGTGTTTGATAAAACTTCCGAACAGGTCAATTTCATCGTCATGCGCCTGCTCAGCGAATATTACGGCGGCGCGGACTATTCCGAACGCGCTGTTGAAAATTATCTTTCACTTTTGTTTATTGAACTTCTGCGCGGCGAGCGCGATAGAGACGGGCATCTTGCAGATGAGCTGAATCTCTATTTTGCCGAGAATATCGGCTCCGCGTCTCTTCGCGGCTTTGCGTCAACGCTTGGCTACAGCGAAAAATACGCCGGGCGCATGATAAAAGAACGCCTCGGCGCGAGCTTTTCGGAATTGCTGCTGTCCTACAAGCTGCAAAAAGCGGCTCAGCTCATGGCGGACACCGATCTTCCGATAGAAGAAATTGCTCGCGAGGCGGGGTATAACAACCCGTCCGGACTATATAAGCAGTTCTTCGCATCTTACGGCATGACGCCGAGCGCATACAGAAAAATGACAGAATAAAGTTTCCCGGGGATAGAAAAAAGCGTCCCCGGGATATTTTATATTTCTGCGGAATTTGATAGAATTTGTATTGAACAAACACGAAACGGAGCGGTGCTATGAATGTGGAAAAAGTGATCCCAAAATCCCTTGAACCCGAAAAGGCGGCGGAATATGCTCTCGCCGTCTGCGAAGAGGGACTCGGCAAAAGCGGCGTTAAAACAAAAAATCTCGGCGGCGGATCGTTCGGTACGGCGGTCGGCGTGACCTTCGGCGACGGCATTGAGGCGGTCGTCAAGTTTCTGCGCGCCGACGGAATGCTCGAAAAAGAGACGCATGATTTGTGTCTTTTGTCTGAAAACTGCGGCGTGCGTATGCCGAAAGCATTATATTCCCGCAGCGCCGACGGCAGCATACCGCTCGACTGCTATGTTATGGACAAAATCGAGGGCAGCACGCTCTTTATGTCATTCGGCAAGCTGCTTTATTCAAAAAGCGCGAAGCTGGCTTTCGCCGATAAAGTGACCGATGCGCTCCACGGCATCCACGAGTGTCGGTGCGACAAATTCGGTGACACAATGAACCCGCAGTTCTCGTCTTGGCTCGAGTGCTATGAGCCGTTTATGAATGAGGTATATTCGGCTGCAAAACAGCTCTCGGATGACGGACAGCTGTCCTACGAAATAGTCTCGACCATGAGCCGCGCGAGAGACAAATTTTCGGATATCTTCTCCCAGTCCATCTCCGACGCCTGCCTTATCCACGGCGATTTGAATGTCGGCAACATAATGGTCGGCAAGGGACTCCGGATAACCGGTTTCATCGATCCGCTCAACTCCATGTATGCCGACCGCGAATATGATCTGTTCCAGTTCAATAACCTGACCGGTAAACGTTTCTTCCTCTGCGACACATATCTCAAAAAATACGGCGCGAGCGAAAAAGCGGAGCAGAAGCTCGCATTTTATGCCCTGTGGAACGAAGTCTATTGCTTTGTAAAGGCGGGCACGCTCATTCCATTCATCATGAACCCGCTGGTCAAAAATATGAACGCCGTGCTCGGCAGGGGAGTATAACTATGGCTTCCGTGCCGGCAAGAATAACAAGCGCATTGCTCAGCGCCGTGTTTCATTCCCGATTTATAAAGAACGAGAATATGAGTTCGAACGCGGGCGCGGCGGTAAAAAATAAAGGCAGCAGATATAAGCCTCCGAAAGGCTATACCATGACCCGAACTCCCTGCGGCGAGTGCTTTGTCGAAAGTCTCATTCCCGAAAAGTCAGGAACGGACACAGTGATTTTTCATATCCACGGCGGAAGCTTCAAAATAAAGCTTATAGATCTTTATCGCCGCCTCGCGCTGAAATACAGCCGCGCCGCAGGCGGAGCCGCCGTTTTCAGCGTCGATTACAGAACCATGCCAGAATATATCTTCCCCTCGCAGCTCGATGATGTCATGTGCGCATGGGATATGCTGACGGCAAAGGGCATAAAGCCCGAGAATATTGTAGTCCTCGGGGACAGCAGCGGCGCAAATTTGGTGCTCGCCCTCGCGCAGAGGCTCCGGAATTCCGGCAGACCGATGCCCAAAAAACTCATCTGCTTTTCGCTCTGGGGCGATATGACAGCCTGCGGCGAATCATATGAGCGAAACTGCCACAGCGACCCGTTTTACGGTATCGCGAAGAAAGAAAAATTTAAAGATCACGAAGCGTATTTCAGACGCCGCCCGAAATATGCCGGGGAGCATGACCTCCTCGACCCATATCTCTCGGTGTCGTTTGCCGATTTTTCGGGCTTTCCGCCGACAGCCTTTTTCTGCGGTACGGCAGAGGTGGGGGAGAGCGACAGCGACACGGCTTTCGCCAATGCGCTCAGCGTAGGCGTCGATGTGAAGCTCTATAAATACGACGGACTTTTCCATGACTTTCAGCTTCTTCCGTTCCTGCCGGAGAGCAAAGATGTATTCCGAAAGCTTGAATCTATACTAAAATAAAAACTGCCGAATCTTTTTACGGGTTCGGCAGTTTTGCTTATTCTTTTATGCAAGCTCTTTCGCAAGCGCGTCGAGCTGCGCTTTGTTCTCGTCGGTCATTGCGGAACGAATAGTGACCGTACCGACTTGCTCGATATCCTTGCTGTTTTCAAACATCTTCGCCATATTTCTCGCGGCGGTCGGCGCCCATGAGCCGTTCTCGATAAACGCAACTGTGCGCTTCTGATATCCTCGCTCGGTCAGGTGGTCGATGAAGTCGCGCATGAACGGGAATATGCTTCCGTTGTAGGTGGTCGTCGCGAGCACGAGCTTTCCGTAGCGGAACGCGTCCTCAACAGCCTCCGCCATGTCGCAGCGGGCAAGGTCGTTGACCGCGACCTTTGCGCAGCCGTCAGCCTTGAGTTGTTCGGCGAGATACTCGACAGCCTTTTTCGTGTTGCCGTATACAGAAGTGTAGGCGATGCAGACGCCCTCGCTCTCGACGCCGTAGGATGACCAGATGTCATAGAGATTCAGATAATATCCGAGATTCTCGCTGAGAACAGGTCCGTGGAGCGGGCATATGACCGCGATGTCGAGCCCGGCGGCTTTCTTGAGCAGCGTCTGCACGGGTCCGCCGTATTTTCCGACGATGCCGAAATAGTATCTTCTCGCTTCGCACGCCCAGTCCTCGTCCGCGTCGAGCGCGCCGAACTTGCCGAACGCATCCGCCGAGAAGAAGACCTTGTCTTTTGCGTCGTAAGTCATCATGACCTCCGGCCAGTGAACCATCGGCGCAAAGACGAAATTCAGCTCATGCTTGCCGAGCGAGAGCGTGTCGCCGTTTTTGACGGGAAGCGAATTTTTAATGAAATCCCCGCCGTAGAAATTTTTTATCATCGTGAAAGTCTTGTCGTTGCCGACTATCACGGCGTCGGGATAAGCTGCGGAAAATTCCGCGATGCCCGCCGAGTGGTCGGGCTCCATGTGCTGAACTATGAGATAATCGGGCTGCCTGCCGGCGAGAGCCGATTCAAGATTTTTGAGCCATTCGGTGGTGAAGTGCCTGTCCACCGTGTCCATGACGGCAACCTTTTCGTCGAGAATGACATATGAGTTATATGCCATGCCGTTGGGCACTACGTACTGACCCTCAAACAGGTCGATTTCGCGGTCGTTTACTCCGATATATTTGATATCTTCGGTGATGTTTGTCATACCGAGCCTCCTCACTTCGTTTTCAGTGTTATATTATAGCATATAAACGCCCGCGTTTCTATTGCAAAAACAACAAAACCGCAATTATTTTTGAGTCTATATTTGCTCTGTACACTTGAAAAAACTATATATGTAGAGTAAAATAATAGAATATAGTTCGCATCAAGACCGCATATATACGGAAAGGAAGGCACAGAATGAACGACGAGCTTTTACAGATACCCAAGCGAATTAAGGAACTGCGAGAGATCCTTGAAATATCGATAACCGAAATGGCGGAGAAGCTGAATATCTCCCATGATGAATATGAAAAATACGAGTCGGGCGAAAAAGATATCCCCGTCAGCGCGCTCTATGCCATAGCGGCGGCACTCGGCACGGACTGCACCGTGCTTATGACCGGTGAATCCCCGAGAATGGACAGCTACACTATCGTCAGACGCGGCGACGGAGTTCGAGTTGACAGATATTCGGGCTACTATATCGAGAGTCTTGCTTTTAACTTCAAGAATCGCCAGATGGAGCCGATGCTCGTCACGCTCGAGGAGCAGGAGACCGAGCCCGCGCTCGTTATGCACTCCGGCCAGGAGTTCAACCTCGTCCTTGAGGGCAAGGTCAAGGTAACGGTCGGCAAGAATTCGTTTATCCTCAATGAGGGCGACGCTATCTATTTCGATCCGAACCTCCCGCACGGCCAGGCGGCGGTAGACGGAAGAACAAGATTCCTGACCGTTATCAACGAATAAAACTGCGACACCCCCCCGAAAGGAAAAAGAAAAAATGGATGATATAATCAAGCGCTTCTGTCCCCGTTATGATTTTGACAGCTATGAGGACATGAAGCAGAATTTCAAAATAAATGTGCCCGATGATTTCAACTTTGGCTTCGATGTTGTTGATGCATGGGCGGATATCGAGCCCGAGAAGCTCGCCCTCGTCTGGACGAACGATGCCGGCGACATGGCGCGCTACACTTTCAAAGACATAAAAGACAACAGCAACAGGGCTGTCAACTTCCTGCTCGAAAAGGGAATAAAGAAGGGCGACATAGTCATGCTCGTCCTGAAGCAGCGCCCCGAAGTTTGGTTTATCATAACCGCACTCCACAAGATCGGTGCGATAGTTATTCCCGCATCGTTCCAGCTGATGAAGAAGGACTATGTCTACCGCATCAATGCGGCGGGCGTTAAAATGCTTATAACCGTCGGCGACGACGATGTTGTTCAGCATGTCCGTGACTCCCTGCCCGAGTGTCCGAACCTCGAATATTATGTCACCGTCGGCGACAAGCCCGTTGACGGCGCAATAGATTACCGCTCCGTTATCGGCGGCTATTCGACCGAGTTCGAGCGCCCGACCGATCCTGAGAAGAGAACCGTTGTCACCGATACGGCTCTGCTCTATTTCTCATCCGGCACGAGCGGAATGCCCAAGATGGTGCGCCATGATTTCTCCTCCGCTCTCGGTCAGATAACGACCGCGAGATATTGGCAGTGCGTCAAGGAGAACAAGATACATATGACCCAGACCGACTCCGGCTGGGCAAAGTTTGCATGGGGCAAAATTTACGGCCAGTGGATCTGCGGCGCGGCTGTCGGCGCATATGACACCGAGAAGTTCCACCCGATCGATATGATTGAGGCTATGGAGCGTATCCACCCGAGCACATTCTGCGCCCCCGCGACCATATACCGCTTCCTGATAAAAGAGGATCTTTCAAAATACGATTTCAGCTACATTGAGCACGCCTGCCTCGCGGGTGAGCCGCTCAACCCCGAGGTTTTCCATCAGATAGAGAGACTGACGGGCATGAGAATATACGAGGGCTTCGGCCAAAGTGAATCCTCCGTCCTGCTCGCAAACTATCCGTGGGTCGAGATAAAGCCAGGTTCAATGGGCAAGCCTGCGCCCGGTTATGACATCGCCCTTCTCGACGAAAACGGCGAGGAGTGCGAGGACGGTATGGTCGGTTCTATCTGCATCCGGGTCGATCAGGGTCATCCGACCGGACTTTTCCGCGACTACTGGAAAGACGACGCCGCGATGGAGAAGAGCTTCAAGTTCGGCTATTATAACACCGGCGACACCGCATGGCGCGACGGCGACGGCTACTATTGGTTCGTCGGCAGAAACGACGATGTTATCAAGTGCTCCGGCTACCGCATCGGTCCGTTCGAGGTCGAGAGTGCGCTGATGGAGCATCCGTCCGTGCTCGAGTGCGCAGTCACCGCTCTGCCGCACCCCGACAGAGGACAGGTCGTCAAGGCTACCATCGTTCTCGCCAAGGGTTATGAGCCGAGCGACGAGCTTGTCAAGGAGATACAGAACCATGTCAAGCACGCGACCGCACCGTATAAATATCCCCGCGTTGTCGAGTTCGTCAGAGAGCTGCCCAAGACCAGCAGCGGCAAGATAATGAGAACCGCTATCCGCGCCGCAGATATGCAGAAGCTCCAAAACGAAGGCAAATAAAATATAGCAAAGCCCCGCCGGTTATCCGACGGGGCTTTACGCTTGTGATAAATAAGTGCAAAAATTTTTATACCCTCAAACTCCAATTATCAACATCACGATTCACTGACCCTCGCCGCAACAAACACTATCAATATCAAAATAACCATAACACATATTATAAAGCCGAACGAGCAGGCGGCAAGCCCGCATATCCACAATGTCGGACATGTTTTTCTGCTTTCTCGCGTGATAAAAGAAATAATTACGCCGACAAATGAGAGTATCGGTCCAGCAATTATAACATCGGTATATGTGTATGGCGCGTGATTTGCGCTGTAAAAATAAAGCGCAAACGCAAATAATGAGAGTGCGCCGAGTATGAGCGGCGTTGCAATAAATATTTTGTTTTCGGATATTTTATTCTTCATTGCCGGTCCCTGTGATATATATATCTTTACAAACAACAGCCGCAGCAAACTGCTGCGGCCGCTCGGTTTTTATATACGGTTCATTTGTTTTTTACATCTTCTCAAACCGCTCAACATCCGTCACGAACAAAGTTGCGCCGCCGACCTTGACTTTCTTGTCCTCAGCCTGCTCGGTGCGGGTCTTGCAGTTGCTGTTTATCAGCTCGACCGCATTGGCGAGCTTGTCGTCGTCAACGCCGATGAGCAGAGTCATGTTGCTGCTGCGCAGAAATCCGCCGGAGGTCGGGATCTTCGTGAATGAATATCCCGCTTCCCTGAGCGCGTCGCAGACGGGGTTTAGGTCTTTTTTGCCGATAACCGCTGTTATAAGTTTCATATCAAAAGCTCCTTTCGGGGATATTGTTTATGCCTTGAGCAGTTCGCAGAGGAAGCGCGTGCTGTCCTCCATGTCTTTTATCGAGATGTTCTCTGCTGTCGTGTGAACGTCGCGCATACCCGTGCCGATGTTGACAACGGCAATGTCGTGCAGTGCAATGTTTGAAGCGTCGCAGCCGCCAAGCGTCTTGGAGAGATACGGGCGGATGCCCGCCGCCTCGTATGCCGCAAAAATATCTTTTATGAACTGCGACTCGGGGTCAACGGTGAACGCGCCGGAGTGGCGTTCGCTGTCATATTCAAATGTGGTTCCGAACTTCTCGCATGCCTCTTTCATGACCGCGAGCGCGTCGGCGATGTGCTTCTGAACCGTGTCCTCGTCGTATGAGCGGAACTCCATGTCAAACGACGCTTTGTCCGCTACGATATTGGTCGGACCCTCGGAGACGAAATTGCTGATGTTCTGCACGCTTATGTCGTCAACATGACCCACGGGGATGTTCGCCGCCGCGTATGCCGCAGCCTTGAGTGCGTGTATGCCGTTCTCGGGGCATACGCCGGCGTGTGCCTTCTTGCCGAAGAAGCTTATCGACATAACTATATTTGCCGCGGCGGAGTTGACTATTTCGCCGATGTCCTCGCCGTCGAGCACAAGAGCTGTCTTGCTCTTTATCTTGCCGTAGTCCGCATAGCGCGAGCCGAGCATGCCGACTTCTTCCGAGAGGGAAAACAGAACTTCAACAGGTCTGTTCTTTTCCCCATTTTCTTTGAGCCTTGTGACAGCCTCGATTATCTCCGCTATGCCGGACTTGTCGTCCGAGCCGAGAATTGTCGTGCCGTCAGAATATATAACTCCGTCGCGCTCAACGGGCGTGACCGCCGCGCCGGGAGTGACGGTGTCGGTGTGGCAGGAGAGCAGCACGCTCTCGCCCTCGCCGCCGGGGAAGAATTTTTCCGCCGGGCAAAGGAGCGAAAACTTAAACTCGCGCTTTCGCGCATCGGCCGACATTATGCGCCTGCCGAGCGGCGAGGAAAACAGGCGCAGTATGCTGCCGGTATCGACGGCCTCGGCCTGCCGGGGGCTTAAAAAGCGCGCTGCGGTCAGCCGCGCAAGCTCCTCGCGTATCTCCTGCTCGGTGCCTGTTTTTTCATAGTCGATGTATTGCAGAAGCATATGCGTCGCCGTGCCGCGCGCGGTCGGGCTGAGCTTATCCCCGCCGCCGAGACGGGGCGCGCGAAAATGAGCATGCTGCATCGGCACGATGCTCTGCGCCTCCTCGTCGGGCGCTTCAAGGCGCTTCAGCTCCGTTGCCGTGACCTTCGAGGGCAGCGCGGACGCGGCCGCATGCGGATACGAAAACGCGGCGTTTTTCTCAAGCACGGCAACAAGCTCCGGGTCTGCGCAGGTAATGTCGCCACGGCTGCGGTATCCTGACCGACCTCCTGAGCCTCAGTGCTCAAAAAACTCAGGCGGAATTTCTCCTCCCCTGCGCACAGCTGAGCATAGATCATCCACTCGGCCATGCTCGATGCATTAAGCAGTATCTCCGGTGACATGGGGCGCGTGCATTGCAGCATCATTTTCTGCATTTTTTCCTCTGGATGCTTTATCGCCGCCGTAACAATGAGCCTTTCGCGCGCGCGCGTGAGCGCGACGTATAAAAGGCGCATCTCCTCGGAAAGCTGCTCGCGGCG
>ERZ773242.3946-NODE-3946-length-10023-cov-3.584972_pt1 | contig 10023 bp, 8 predicted proteins | sample MGYA00511077_ERZ773242 | MGnify/ENA primary metagenome ERZ773242 (study PRJEB29015, sample SAMEA2737754) | human gut metagenome | biome: human gut; feature: human-associated habitat; material: faeces | place: China | collected 2012 ... | reverse complement strand
CATGGATGACCGTGCTGTCGTTGGCGAAAAGCACCGTGGAGACCAGCGCCTCGCCCGCCTCCTTCTTCTGCTGTGCGAGCATGGAGTTGAAGCCGCCGATGGTGTCCGTTTCCAGCCCCGACATAGAGCCGCTGCGATCCAAAATAAAAACCAATTCCGTCATAAAAAAGCCCTCCTTCGTTTGTCTATGCTCACATTGTAGCGCATCCGAAGGAGGGTTTGGTCGCCTGTGGGGCGACATTTATGTTACATTTTACAGCTTCCTCAGCTTCGCCAGCCGGGACTCGATCGCGCCGGGGGTACGGCCAAAGTGCGTACAGAGGCCTTTCTTTTTCATACCGCCGTCGAACAAGCGGCATAGCTCATCGTCCAGTTCCTCCGTCCAAGGTTTTCCATTGTTTTCGGGCAGCGGTTTTTCCCGTCTGCGGGATAGTTCCTCTACGGCGCAGTGCAGTGCCCGCACGATCTCCCCTTTGTTGCACACATGGTCATCCGGCAGCACCTGCCCCGTCAAGGGGTCAACGCCGTCCGCCAAAACCGTCAGCAGTTCTTTTGCCCGTTGTACATCCATGATGCTTCACCTCTTCTTTATTTTTTTAGATGGCTCTCCCACTCGGTTTCCTTGAAGCCAACCAGCACGAAGTCATTGCCCACCAGCAGCGGGCGCTTGACCAGCATCCCGTCTGCCGCAAGGAGCTTCAGCATCTCGTCCTCGTTCATGGTGGGGAGCTTATCCTTCAACGCCATGGATTTATAGAGGAGGCCACTTGTGTTGAAGAATTTCTTGAGCGGCAGCCCGCTGCGCCGATGCCACGCAGACAGTTCCTCATAAGTGGGATGTTCCATTTTGATGTCCCGGAATGTATAGGAAATGCCGTTCTCGTCCAGCCACTTCTGCGCCTTCTGGCAGGTGGTGCATTTGGGGTAGCAGATAAAAGTCATGGTGTTACGCTCCTTGTTATGAAAATATATTTTCCTCACGCCCCCAGCAAACTCTGGTCGAACGCGAACAGCGCCTCGTTGATCTTGAAAATGTCATAGTCCCGCTGCATGATGAAATACTCGATGATAACGTCAAATTTACTGCTGCTGCTCAGCGCGTATCCCGCGCGGGCAATGAGGTCGCGGGTCTCCGGCAAGCTCAGCTCCAGCGCGATGGCGAAGGCCACCGCCGTGGGCTTGGAGGGCTTGTAGTCCGGGTTGTTGCGGATCTTCGAGAACAACTTGCGATCCACATTGGCCTTCTTGTAGACCTCTGCGTCCTTTTTTCCGCTGCGGTCGATGAGCCCCAACAGCGTCTCCGAAAATCCGGCGTCCAGATGCGCAAGCGCCTCGTCCAGCCCGCCCACCGCCATGGGCGCGTCCTCATAGGCGGTCAGCATCCGGCTTTCAACGACGCCCATCCGGCGCATCCGCTCCCGGCGGGAATCGGTGTGGGCATCCACATAGTGGTCGTCGATGTAGGCGGCGATATCCGCGAACAGCTTGCTGCCGATCTGGTACGCCGCGCGGTCGAAAATGACGATGTACACCGTCATGTCGTTCTCAGCCAGAAATTCGCTGATGGCGTCCACCGCCACGCGGAGCGCCTGATCCTTGGGATAGCCGAAGATACCGGAGGAGATCAGTGGAAAGGCGACCGTCTCACAGCCGTGCTCCTTCGCCAGCGCAAGGCTTGAGCGATAGCAGGAGGCGAGTTGTTCCCGCTCGCCGCACTTACCGCCGTTCCACACGGGGCCGACGGTGTGGATGATGTAGCGGCACGGCAGGCGGTACGCACCGGTGATTTTTGCCTCGCCGGTCCGACAGCCGCCCAGCGTCCGGCACTCTTGGAGCAGCTCCGGTCCTGCCGCCCGATGGATGCAGCCATCCACGCCGCCACCGCCCAGAAGCGTTTCATTTGCCGCATTGACGATAGCGTCAACCTTCATTTTCGTGATGTCATTGCGAACAATGATAAGGGGCATGATACTCACCTCTGCGCAATCATTATTTAAATTCATTGTAGCAAAACAAAACCGATTTCACAATGGGTAAATCGTTTCAAGTGATTTTCTCTAAGGGCTTGGGACGATCCCCAAAATGAAAACAGGGCGTTTCGGCGGTCAGCCGGAACGCTCTGTTTTTCGGTGTGGGTACTCACCGGATTTGCTTGCTGCTCTGCAAGTAAATCCCGGTCAACCCACGCCGTTTTTCGCAAGTGTAGCTACACTTGCTGTGCTTGCTCTTCCTCTCATGATCGCATTGACTCGAACGTTTGTTCTTGTTATAATTAGGCCAAGAGATTAAAAAAGTCTTGGAATGCAGCTAATTTTCATTGGCAAATGGCGGCATCTCCGCCTTGATTACCTTTCTGCGCAGCAGAGCATCGCTGTCAAGGACGCGCAGCGAGGCGAAGCCGATTCCTTGACTGGAACGGACGGCTGTGCGACCCGGCGAACTGCCCGTAACTTACCCATGAATCCCGCTACATTGCCCAGTGGAATCCCGGAAATTGCTGTGATATACTGAATAACAATAGGTCATATCACGCACTTTGCTCCGGGAGATTCATGCGGCACTGCCCGGAAATCTGAATGAATCTGACAAAATTACCGCTCTGTATTGCCGTCTGTCCCGTGATGATGAATCACAGGGCGACAGTAACAGCGTTGTGAATCAAAAAGCCTATCTCAGCCGATATGCAAAGGAACACAGCTTCCGCAATACGGAGTTCTTTGTAGATAACGGTTACACGGGCGCGAACGTTCAAAGACCGGATTGGCAGCGCATGATGGCGCTGGTGGAAGACGGAAAGATCGGTACGATCATCACAAAAGATATGAGCCGCATCGGTCGAAATTATTTGGAAGTTGGGATGTATACCGAGATCACATTCCCACAGAATAACGTGCGGTTCATTGCCGTCAACAGCGGTGTGGACAGTGCCAATCAGCAAGACAATGAGTTCGTCCCGTTCGTCAATATTATCAACGAATACTACGTTCGGGACGGCAGCAAGAAAGTGCGTACCTCGCTCCGGCTCAAGGGAGAATCCGGCGAACACCTGACGACTATTCCGCCGTATGGCTACGGAAAAGACCCGGATAATTCAGAGCATTGGCTCGTCGATCCGGAAGCGGCACAGGTGGTCAAGCGCATCTTTTCCCTCTGCATGGACGGGAACGGTCCGACGCAGATTGCCCGGATGCTGAAAGAGGATCATGTATTGACGCCCACCGTTTATCAGGACAGGCAAAAACGAAAAGTCCGCTGCGCTTTGCCTGACAATCCTTACAACTGGAACGGCAGTACCGTTGCTGCAATTCTGGAACGGATGGAGTATTGCGGGCATACCGTGAACTTCAAAACGCACCGGCAGTCCTACAAAATCAAGAAGACCATCGAGAATCCACCGGAGCAATGGAAGATATTCCGCAACACCCACGAAGCCATTGTGGATGAGGACACCTTTCAGAGGGTACAGGAGCTGCGCCGCAACAAACGCAGACCGGCAAGAACGGGCAAGAGCAACCTCTTTTCCGGCGTTGCCTACTGCGCCGATTGCGGAGAGAAAATGTACTACTGCACCTCGCGGAACTTTGAAGAACGACAGGATCATTTCGTCTGCTCTACCTCTCGCAAGAAGGGAAAAGACGTGTGCGGAACGCACTTCATCCGCGCGGTTGTTCTGGAAAAGGGCGTGCTAAAATTTCTACAAATCCTGCTTTGGTATATCTCCGATTGTGAGGATCTGTTCCGCGATAAGCTGGGTGCAATGCGTAAGGAGGACTTCAAGAAAGAACTCGCCGCAAAGCGCAGACAGCTCACACAGGCGCAGCGCAGGATGGAAGAGCTTGACCGTCTGTTCAAACGGCTCTATGAGGACAATATCTCCGGCAAAATCAATGATAGCCGATTTGAAAAGCTGTCCGCCGACTATGAAAATGAGCAAGCAGATCTGACGGAGAAAATACAGCTTTTGGAACAGGAGATTGCCCAGCAGGAGGAAGAAGCCGACAGCATTGAGCAGTTCATCCTCCGGGCGAAGAAATATCCCGACTTGCAGGAACTGACGCCCGCTGTGCTGCATGATCTTGTGAACAGGGTCTATGTTTCCGCGCCGGATAAGAGCAGCGGGCAGCAAGTGCAGGATGTGCATATCAGCCTTGCCTGCATTGGTTTCCTGCCGGAGAGCATCATTGCCGAAATGCTCACGCACGCAGCAAAAAGCAGAACAGCGTGACTTCCGCCACGCTGTTCTCTCTAAACCTTATAAACCTGTCTTATGCGCCACTACCCGCAGCGGGTCGTTTTTTCACACCAGAAAACTTCCGATTGCTTCAGCCCTTGTTTATGATCTGAGCGATCAAACTGATGACGCCGATCAGCACAAGGCAGAATTGAAACAATTCACCGTATGTAACCATGTCACCCCCCCTCTCTTGCGGAGGGGGCAGAAGTCCCCTCCGAGGAGGGGCAAACCGCCTACCGTGGTGTGGCAATGCCCTAAGGCTCTTTTCAGAGCATTTTCATTATACCACGGCAAAAAATATTTGTCAATTTTCTCCTATTGCTTGCAAAATCCTGCGGGGTGTGGTATGATGAACACAATAAAGAAACCTGAGACGTGAGCAGGGGAACAAACGGCTGACCCGCCGTCTTGTTTCTGTGCTCATTTTTATTGGAGGTGAGGCCATGGAACAGCGCTTTTACGACGCTTTGCAGGATTGCCCGATCATCGCCGCCGTGCGCGACGAGGCGGGGCTGGACGCCTGCCTGGCGTCCGATGTGCGCATGGTCTTCACGCTCTTTGGCGACGTCTGCTCGATCCCCACGATCGTCGACCGCATCCGCGCGGCCAATAAATTTGCCGTCGTCCATCTCGACCGCGTGACCGGTCTCGCCTCCAAAGAGGTCGCCGTCGATTTCATCCGGCAGAGTACGCGGGCCGACGGCGTCATCTCCACACATACGAACCTCATCCAATACGCCAAAAGCCTCGGCCTGTTCACAGCCCTGCGCGCATTTCTGATCGACTCCATCGCGCTCGACAATCTCGTCGCGGCCAGCCGCATCCGCCCGGACGCGCTCGACATTCTGCCAGGGTTGATGCCGCCGATGATCCGCCGCGTGCGGGAGCAGACAGGACTCCCGGCGCTGACCGGAGGACTCATCACGCAGAAAGCGGAGATCTTGCAGGCATTGGAAGCCGGAGCGCTCGCCATATCCACCACAGACCCGGCCGTATGGTCGATGTAAGGAGAATGACTATGCCAAAGTACATGATGGCCCTCGATTCGGGTACGACGTCCAACCGATGTATCCTCTTCGACCGCGCGGGGCGGATCGTCTCCGTCGCGCAGCGCGAATTTACGCAGTATTTCCCGCAGCCCGGCTGGGTGGAGCACGATGCCAATGAGATCTGGGCGACGCTCCTCGGCGTCGCGGTCGAGGCGATGCAGATGGCCGGAGCTGCGGCGGCGGACATCGCCGCCATCGGCATCACGAACCAGCGCGAGACAACCATCGTCTGGGACAAGGCCACCGGTGAGCCGGTGCACCATGCCATCGTCTGGCAGTGCCGCCGGACGAGTGAATATTGCGACGAGCTGCGTGCCCGCGGCCTGACCGCCCGTTTCCGGGAAAAGACCGGCCTTGTGCTTGACGCCTACTTCTCCGCGACGAAGCTGCACTGGCTGCTGGAAAACGTCCCCGGTGTGCGCGAACGCGCCGCGAAGGGCGAGCTGCTGTTCGGTACGGTCGAGACGTGGCTCATCTGGAAGCTGACCGGCGGCCGCGCCCACGTCACCGATTATTCCAACGCCTCGCGCACGATGCTCTTCAACATCAACACGCTCGACTGGGACGAGGAAATTCTGGCCGAGCTGAACATCCCGCGCTCCATGCTGCCAAAGCCGCTGCCCTCCAGCGGCCTGTTCGGCACGACCGACCCGTCGCTTCTCGGCGGCGAAATTCCGATCACCGGCGCGGCGGGCGACCAGCAGGCGGCCCTCTTCGGCCAGACCTGCTTCCAGCCCGGCGAGGCCAAAAATACCTATGGCACGGGCTGCTTCCTGCTGATGAACACGGGCGAAAAACCGGTCTTCTCGCAGAATGGCCTCGTCACCACGATCGCCTGGGGCCTCGGCGAGAAGGTGACCTACGCGCTCGAAGGATCGATCTTCGTCGCCGGCGCGGCCATCCAGTGGCTGCGCGACGAGATGAAGCTGATCGCGAACGCGGCGGAGTCCGAGGCGGTCGCGCAGGAGGTCGTGGACACGAACGGCTGTTACGTTGTCCCGGCGTTCACGGGCCTTGGCGCCCCCTATTGGGATCAATATGCGCGCGGCGCGATCGTCGGCCTGACGCGCGGCTGTAACCGGGCGCACATCGTCCGCGCCACGCTCGACTCGCTGACCTACCAGACCTACGACGTGCTGAACGCGATGCGCGCCGACTCCGGCATCGCGCTCGCGAGCCTCAAGGTCGACGGTGGAGCCAGTGCCAACAACTACCTGATGCAGACGCAGGCGGACGTCATCGGCGCGCCGGTGCTCCGGCCCACGTGCGTGGAGTCCACGGCGATGGGCGCGGCCTATCTTGCGGGCCTTGCGGTCGGCTTCTGGCGCGATCAGGCGGAGATCCGCAAGATCTGGGCCGTCGACCGCACATTCGAGCCGCAGCTCGACGCAAAATCGCGCGACGCGCGCCTCCATGGCTGGCATCGCGCCGTCCAGCGCGCTTTCGACTGGGCAAAAGAGGAGTAACATTCGCGCCCCCATTCTTTTTCCACTGCACCTTGTAGGGGCCGACGACTCTGTCGGCCCGTGCAGAGCGCAAACCCGAAACGCAGAACCCTTCGGCGAAATCGTAGTACGGTAAGGGCCGATGCCCTCATCGGCCCCTACAAAAGGTGCAGCAGAAATTGAAAAGCGCCCCTCATCCCAGCGGGATGAGGGGCGTTTGTGTTATTCTGCTTTCGGCGACTGGGTCTGCCCATCCTTCGGGCGATTCCCGCGCGGACGGCGACGACGGCGCGGCTTGTTCGGTGCGCCCTCGCTCTCGGGCTTCGGCTCCGCAGGCTTCTTCTCCTGGGGCTTGCGCTCCGGCTGCGGTTTTCGCTCGGTCTGCTCCAGACGCGCTTCGCTCTGCACACCCTCGCCGGACGGCTTCTTTCCGCCTCTTCTTCTGCGGCGGCGCGGCGCGCCGGTCTTCTCGGCGGGCTGCTCCGCGCTCGCGGCCTCGGCTTCGCCGGGCGCGGTCGGGTCGACCTTGTCGCTGTTGAAGATCAGCTCCGGCAGCGCCTCAAATTTGTCCTCTTCCATGGTCTTGCGGCGCGGGCGCGGCTTCGAGGAGATCGGCGCCAGATCCTTCGGGATCGACGGATCGTTTTTCCGCGCCTTGCCGCTGCGGATGACATAGATATCGCTGTTGGCATAGCTGCCAATCGTCTCCGGATGTTCCTCCATGCGCACCTTGACGCACTGGCGCAGCAGATTGACCTCGGTGACGGTACCGCGCCCGTCCGGCGTGTCGACAAATGACTCGTTCTTCGGCGCGGTCTTCAGCAGGTCCTCATACGCCTCCTGCTCATATTTCAGGCAGCACATCAGCCGCCCGCACGTGCCGGAGATCTTCGTCGGGTTCAGGCTGAGGTTCTGCGTCTTGGCCATCTTGATGGACACGGGCTGGAAATCGTCGAGAAATTCCTTGCAGCAGAACGGCCGCCCACACACGCCGAGCCCGCCGACCATCTTCGCCTTGTCGCGCACGCCGATCTGCCGCAGCTCGATGCGCGTGCGGAACACGGACGCGAGATCCTTCACCAGCTCGCGGAAATCGACACGTCCCTCAGCAGTGAAGAAGAACAAAATCTTGCTCCCGTCGAACGCGCACTCAGCAGACACGAGCTGCATGTCCAGCTTGTGATCCTCGATCTTCTTCATGCAGACGTCAAACGCCTTTTTCTCCTTCGCCTGATTGTCGGCGTTGATCTTCTCGTCCTGCGCCGTCGCGAGGCGCTGCACCTTGCGCAGCGGCGCGACGACCTCGCCCGCCGGGACGCTGTGGTTTCCCGCCGCGCACAGGCCGTATTCGTCGCCGCGCGCCGTCTCGATGATGACGTGGTCGCCGGTTTTCAGCGTCAGGCCGTTCGGATCAAAATAATAGTTTTTCGCATTGTTGCGGAACCGCACGTCGACGACCTCGACGCGCTTCGGCTGCTCCGGCTTCTCCAATGGTTCCGGGATCTGCACCGTTTCCGCCTCTGCGGCGGCCTCCGCCTCGGGCAGCTCCTGTCCGGGGTTCCTGATCTCTTCCATACGTTCTCCTGTCTGCCGCAGATCGCGGCTCAGCGTAATTGTAAGCTCAGCCAGCCGATCACCGCACCCGCGCCCACATTGGCGTTCAGGTCGTCGATGGCTGTCTGCAAATTGTTTGCCGCGGCGAGCAGCTCTGCGCCCGTCCGGCCCTGTAAGATTTTTTTCTGTGTATCGTCCGGTGTGCCGAGGCCGCTGCGCAGCATCAGCAGCTCCGCCAGATATTCCCGCAGCTGCTCCAGCACCGGAATCAGCTGCTCGCGCTTCCACTTTTCCATCGGCAGCAAAAGCTCCAGCAGCGCCAGCGCATTCCGCGCCGCATAGCACGCGGCAAACTGCGCCGTCTGCGGGGCCTGTCCCTCGCCGGAGAGCAGCTGTATCGCCTGCCCCAGATAGCCGCCCGCGCGGCGAAAGGCCCGTTCCAGTTCCGGCTCCGCGCGATCTGGATACTTCCCGCGCAAAAACGCCAGCCCCTCTGTCTGCGGCGCCGGAGCGAGATGCAGCTCCGCGCAACGGCTCCGGATCGTGGGCAGGAGTTTTTCCGCCCGGTCGGACAGGATGAGGAACGCGGCATAGGCCGGCGGCTCCTCGAGAATTTTCAAAAGCGCGTTCTGCGGCGGCTCGGCCATGTCCTGCTCGATGAGGTAGATCTTGCGCTTTCCCTCGTTTGGCCGGAGAAAGACATCCGCCCGCATCTGCCGGATCACGTCGACCGCGATCGTCTTGTGCGCCGGGTCGTTCACGGTGATGACGTCCGGATGGACGCCCTCGAACACCTTCCGGCAGCCCTCGCACCGCCCGCAGGGCTTCCGCCCCGCACCGGTACACTGCATCGCCGCAGCAAGAATGTTTGCCAGCGTGTGCTTGCCAGAGCCGTCCGGCCCGCATATCAGATAGCTGTGCGAAAACCGATCCTGTGCCGCCGCGGCGTCCAGCCGCGCCCGGATGGCCTCGTTGCCCAGTAATCCGCCGACGTCCATGCAGCCCCGTCCTTTCAGAAGTCCTTTGCGCAAGGGAACCTCTGAACCGATCGGTTCTCCGCTCGTTCATCGCTTCCCTAATGATACAGTATACCAGATTTTTTGAGATCATGCTACTGTTTTTTCATGGTTTTCCATATTTCCCGCCCAAACCTCGGCCGAACCGCCGTGCCTTTCCACCCGGATTTGTGAGAATCCTACAAAAAACGCCGGAACTTTTCTCTTACACGCTTCGAAAAAATCTGCTATAATAAGCATAGAAAAAGTTGCGTTTTTATAAGAGAAAGGGAGGAAGGCTATGTTTTCGGTCGGAGATCATATCATTTACGGGGTAGAGGGCGTCTGCCGGGTCGACGAAGTTGGGCGGCTGAAGGTCGCGGGGCTGGACAAGAACCGGGACTATTACCGCCTCACACCCTATTATCGCGGCGGCACGATCTACACGCCGGTCGACGGACGCGCGGTGATGCGCCCGGTGATTTCGCGGGAAGCGCTCGAAGCGCTGCTGCCCCGCCTGCCGGAGCTGGAGCCGCTGGCCGACATGCCCACTGACAGCCGGGCGGCAAACGAATATTACCGCGGCATCCTCGCCGAGCATAATTGCGAGCGTCTGCTCCGCCTCTGCAAATCCCTCTATCAGAAGCAGCAGAGCCTCTCGGCGCTGCGCCGCGGCGTCAGCGCGACGGAGCTTCGCAACTGGAAAATGGCAGAGGAGCTGCTTTTTGGAGAATTCGGCTTCGTCC
>ERZ773242.3936-NODE-3936-length-10034-cov-2.499449_pt1 | contig 10034 bp, 7 predicted proteins | sample MGYA00511077_ERZ773242 | MGnify/ENA primary metagenome ERZ773242 (study PRJEB29015, sample SAMEA2737754) | human gut metagenome | biome: human gut; feature: human-associated habitat; material: faeces | place: China | collected 2012 ... | reverse complement strand
TATGCTGGGTGGTATGGCATGAAATGACGTTCATATTCATCAGACTCAAAGACAAAGTATTGTGCATTAGCAGAACCTCGTCCAGTTCCGTCACCGATAAGGTATGACGTGTCGGTGATATTTTTCATAACATGTGACAAGAGACCTGTTGTAGAAGTCTTACCATGTGCACCTGCCACACCAAAGCTAGTGAATTGATCCATGAAGTGACCCAAGAACTCGTGGTAACGCTTAAAGCTGTAGCCATTTTTAATTGCATAAGCAACTTCAACGTTGTTATCTTCACGAAAGGCATTTCCAGCAATCAATTCAACATCTTCTGTGATGTTTTTTTCATCGCAAGGAAGGATAGGAATACCTGCTTGCTCAAGACCACGTTGAGTGAAGTAATATTTTTCCACATCTGAACCTTGAACCTTGTGTCCCATTTGGTGGAGCATCAAAGCCAAAGCTGACATACCAGATCCTTTAATTCCAATAAAATGATAAGTTTTTGACATAGTTTCTCCTTACAATCGCACTGCGATTAGTTTGCGTCTTCTAAATGCGTCAAATTTAATTCTTGAGCAACTCGGTGTTCACGGTAAGTTTGACGTTCTGGGTAATTATAAACCTGGCTACGTTTCAAGAAGTCATAGCTATTTTTCTTGACGTTCTTACGAGATGGGTTACTAGGCTGTTGATAAGTTGGAGCCACTTCTGCCAAGATGTAAGAATCTTGTTGCAGACGATTTGCCAAGTGATGAATCTTTGAGTGCTTCCCATTAGGTGCTAAAGTTCGCTTGATAGCACTTACAGGAGCTCCCAAGATAGAGGCTGTCACTGGTCCTTTATCCGTTGTTACAGCAGCTGGCTCAACAGTGGCCTCAAAGCTTGGTTTGGCTTCCACCTTAGGCTTAGCAGTCAGTTGACGGCTATTAGTATGTTTGGTTTGTTGAACTTCTTGGCGGAGGAATTTTTGGCGTTTCTCACGTACATCACGCTTAGCCTTTTCGCGGGCTTCCTCAGCATAAGTCATGCCAGCTTCTTGTGTCTCCACTCGTTTTGGAGCCTGCTTACGATTGCTAGGCTTAGCTGACAAGAAATCATAGTTCGGCAACAAATCATTGTAGTCCTTATCTTGGTAAGGGCCACGGATATTTGTGATTAAATCTTCATTTTCGTATAGGCGCATAGAGACCGGTTCTTGCAAGCAAGGTTCCCCGTCTGGAATCAGCGGAAATTGTCGTCTTTGGCGATGCATAAAAGACTTCCTTTCATTTTCGAGATGATGCGTATCTTAATATAAATAATCGGGAATGGGAAGATACGTCTTGCAATATTCTATTATAGCCTAATTCAAAAGATTTGCCTAGTAGCATTTTTATATTTTAGTATTCCAATATTAAATATAACAAATTAAGATATTGCAATACCAAGAATTTCTTTAATATCCTCTACTGTCATGCTGGCACGGCTTTCATTGCCATCCAAGACGGTTGTTACCAGGTTTTTCTTGCCTTCTTGAAGCTCAAGAATTTTCTCTTCAATAGTCCCTCTTGTAATCAAACGGTAAACTTCGACATTTTGTTCCTGACCTATACGGTGAGCACGACTAATAGCCTGCATTTCTACCGCTGGATTCCACCAAAGGTCAATCAGAATTACCGTATCAGCACCAGTTAGATTCAGTCCCACTCCTCCTGCTTTCAGAGAAATCAAAAAGGCATCTCGACTTCCTTGATTGAACGCTCTGGTCATCTCCTGACGACTATCAGATGGCGTTGACCCTGTTAGCTTATATGAGGAAATCCCTAATTCTTGTAAGAGCCCCTCTGTAATATCTAACATTCCACGAAATTGTGAGAAGATAAGGACACGATGGTCTGATTCCTTAATTTGGCTAAGCAACTCTCTAAGGCTATCTAATTTTCCGCTATCTCCCGCATAGTCCATAAAGAGAGCTGGGGTATCACAGATTTGTCGTAAGCGGGTAATTCCTGACAAGATTTCCACCTTACGACGGTTGATTTCCTGATCACTTGCTGAAATTAATCCTTGTTGCATCTGTTGCAATTGTGCTAAATAGATAGCCTTTTGAGCATCTGACAATTCACTTTGATGAGTGATTTCAATCAAATCTGGGAGATCAGGAAGGACCTCTTCTTTTTTACGTCTTAGAATAAAGGGAGAAATATACCTAGCCACTTCCTTAGGTGTTAACTTAAGAAACGTTTTCTTAGCTGGTAAAAGTCCTGGTAGAATAATCTGGAAAATAGACCAAATCTCCAACAAATGATTTTCAATAGGCGTTCCAGATAGTGCTAAGCAATGTGGAACAGAAAAATCACGTAGATATTGGGCAATCTTTGTCTGTGTATTCTTCATGACCTGAGCCTCATCGAGAATGAGATAGTCATATTTACCAGCCTTGTAGGCATCAAAATCCTGACGGAAGGAAGCGTAGCTTGTAATAATAATCTGGTGGTCTTCAGCAATGATGTCATCACGTTTTGGCTTGAGTCCATAAGAAACCGCTACATCTAACTGAGGGGCAAACTTTTTAAACTCATCCTGCCAATTGTAAATCAGGCTTGATGGTGACAAAACCAAAACTCGTTGTCCTTCTTCTAAATGTGCAGAGAGGTAGGCAATAGTTTGCAAGGTTTTCCCCAACCCCATATCGTCGGCCAAGATACCGCCAAAACCATAGTGATGCAACATCGATAGCCACTGAACACCTCTTTCCTGGTAGGGACGAAGGCCAGCTTCTACCTTATAGGTTGGCAAATCAAAGGTCTCTGGCTTACTCAAATGTTGCGTTAAGAGTTGGAAATCTTTTGAAAAACGAACAGAATCACTTTCTGAAAGAGCATCCATCAATTGATAGGCAGTTAATTGATTGAGTTCTAGGTGACCTTTTCCTGAGTAACGAGCTCTCAGAGTTTTGAGACTCTCACTAATACGATGCGTCGCTTCGTCAAAAACAATCAACTGACCACTACGATTGATAAAATAGGGCGAGCTTTCCATCAAGGCTGCTAAAGCATTATCCACATCTTCGTCGTCAAGACTTGAAAAATCAAAGGAAATATCTAATAAATTTCCCTGACGCTCTACCTGAACCTGTGGACTCTGCTCAACCCGTAAGTCACGTAACTCCTGTCCAATCAGAACCGTTCCTGAATTTTCAAAATCTGATAGAGTATTTGTAAAGAAATCATAGAGCTCTTGACTGCTACTTAATCGTTTAGATGACTGAAAATCAGGGGTGAATCCATGCTTAGACATCAAACGAAAAACAGCCTGCTCATGACGATAGTTACTAGTAAATCCTAAATGACTCAACTCTTGGCGATCTTGTACCAAGAAGCCATTAAAATCAAAAGCTAATGTAAGAATAACCTCACTATCACCTTTCAGATCAAAGCGAAATCTCGGTGTAAAGTCCTTGATATTAAAAGCTTTTGGTGCCTTAACTGGCCCCATAGTCCTAAAATCAAAAAGACTAGCAGCCAAGATGGCTTGTTCATCGAGATTAAAGCTGACGTGCTTATTCAAATCGCTTCCGATTGGAAGAGAGCGTAAGCCAACCAAAAGTTTTTGTTGTTTTCGATTCAGACGATAAAAAACACCTTGATAAAAGAGAATACGATTATTAAAAAAGGCCTGACTATTCTTCTCAGCGACAGTCAATTCAATCATCTTAGGCTCGACACAAATATCAAACGAGAAGAGCTGAGCATCAGCAGTCAAATCCTCGACCAAAAGTTGGCGATATTCGGTTCCTTCCCATTCAAACCTAAAGCCATCCAAATCTTGCATCCGTCTCAAACCTTCCTCAAAAAAACCGTAAGGGAGACAAAGGTGACGTGCATTATTCGGTAAAATAAAGTCTAAATTAGTCTTGGCTTCATCTGGAATCATCCGTCCTAGGAAGTCTAAAAATGCCTGTGAAGCCTGGTCAAATTGAATAAGTGATAGGGGTTCATAGTAGTTCTTACCTATCTGATAATAACCCTCAGCCTCTACAAGTTTGAGGAAGGCAGGAATATCTCGAATAACATAAGAACGTTCATCTGGTAAGCGACGTAAACGTATACTCCACCAAATCTCTGAACCAAAGGTAGATTCCTCTCCCTCTACCATCAAGCTATATCTAACGGTATCATCTTCATTCAGGGAAAGCCCTTCTAAAAATAAACCACCAAAAGAGTGCCCTCGCTCTTGGCCTTGAGAGGACTCTTGTTCCTCTTCCAGTTCTGCCAAGAGGCGCTGGCCTTCTTTATCATTTTTTAGATAATACTCAACCGCTGCCAAATGGGGACAATAGCCTTTTTGAGCGAAATAATCACAGTCACACGTGATTTCAGAATCATTGAGTGCATAAATTAAATGATGTTGGTCAACTGTTGTATCCAACTGAGTTTCTGAGACCTGATGAATGGTAATGAGATCCTTTTCAAAAAGTTCAATACCCTCATTACGGACTCTACCCGGCATCAATTTTGCCATAGTATTCACCCCTATCTTATCCCTCTATTATAGCACAAAATCCTTATAAACTAGGCCCTCACCAAGATAAAACAAAAAACACTCCCTAGGGAGTGTCGCAGATTATTATTAATAATCAAGTTTATCTGAGTGACCTGAACCATTACCAACATAGTAACCTGTCTTACAGTTGATACTGAAGAGGTAAGTTCCATCTGGAAGGTACAAGTTGTAGTAACCATTACCATTGATGATGTTAACTGGCTCAAGGATGAAGTTATCTCCTGAGAAGTAACCACGTGAGTGTGATTCATTGATGATCTTATCAAGAACACCGTCAGCCCAAGTCCAAGCTGGGTTACTTGTATCTGCTACTACGTTTGCATTATAAGGCACACGTGAGCGGTCACGTTGAAGGATTGATGGGTTATAATTTGTGATTCCGCGTGTTACAACTGTTGAAGCTGCAGCTGAGCCACCAGTAGTTCCTCCAGTCGCACCAGTTGAACCTGTTGAACCTGCTGAGTTAGCTGCTCCATTTTGCGCTCCAGATGTATTTGACGCAGCCGCACCACCACCAGTAGAAGCTGCTCCAGACGTGTTATCACCTGAAGGTGCAGCAGGACTAGCAGTATTGGCGCTATCAGCAGCTGTCGCTGCAGATGTTGCGCTCGCAGCCTTAGCTTTTTCTTCAAGCTGAGTCTTACCACCCTTAATAGCTTCTTGGATAGTGCTATCAAGACTCGCATTCCCAGTTGTTGTTACGCTTTCTGGAAGATTATTAAAGTTAGCATCTGATTTAACAGCGATAGAGGCATTATAGCTACCATCTACAAGAGCATCTGACTCAAACTGACTGTTAATCTTTTGTACAGCTTCAATTTGTTTCTTCAAGTTATCATATTTTTTCTTAGCTGCATCATAATACTTGGTTTTCTCCAATTTCTTGAGCAGTTTTTCCAAATCTGATAGCTTACCAAATTGATCATTAGCGAGTTTTGTTTGCTCGTCATCTGTGAAGAAATTCTTATACATTTCTTCGAAGGCCTTATTATCAGCAGCTGCCGTGTCCTTGCTTGATGATGATGTCACTGCTGAAGAAGCTGTGCTTGTTGTTTTTGCCGATTGGCTATGTGTTCCTTTATAAAGAGCATAGCTACCACCAATAATAGCTAAAGCAAGAACTGCTAGAGCACCGATAACAACACCTTTACGGCGGTAAACTGGAATGTCACCATCAAAGGCACTCTTATGCGATGGCGAAATAGATTCTGAAGAGATTCTGTCTTCTGCAGATGGGTGATTAACTGCCATAGACACTTTTGGTGTTGTCTTTTCTTCGTCAGCTTTTGCTCCAGTTACCCCTGCCACTGTTGATGCAATAGCTGCCAAGTCAATAGTATCTGAAATAGCAACATCATCCAACAAAGGTTTTGAAGCTTGTGGCTCAGTATCGTCAATATTGGCAACAGCAGAATTTTGTGGTTCTGGATCATCGATGTTAGCAATCAAAGGATTGTTATCATCAATATTATCGACCAATGCATCGTTATAGGCTGGATGATTAGTTAAAGTAGAGGAATCAGCAAGTGCATCACCAAGGTCAAATTTTTCTGTTTCTGACGTGATGAAACGATCAGCATTCGTTGACGTAATGATAACTTCAGAACTTTGACTTTCTGGTTCTGCAATAACCTCAGGTTCAACAGGAGCATTTGGTAACTGCTTGTCAATATGAGATTGAGTTTCATCAGCCTTGTTATCTGTAGCACCAAAACCAAATGTGACCGGTGTTACTTCTTCAGTAGCTGTTGTTGAGTTGATTGACTCATTAGCCATTGATTGGCTAATCAAACCTGAATCCGCAAACTCCTGACGTTGCTTTTGAATAAAAGCATCCAAAGGTGATGTGTCGCCATCAGCTTCAATTTTCTTTGAAAATTTTTGTGAGGCAACTTCTTCGCGGTGTTGCTTGATATACTTATCCAAAATGCTATCTGTTTCTGTTACACCAGCATTAATCTCAGCTTCTTTGCGGACAGCCTCACCGACTGTCATTTCCTTGGCATCCTGGAAATCTAGCTCTTGGCTACCTTCATAGCCATTTTGTGTTTTATCTTCTGACACGTTTAATTTACCTTTCTAGCCTCAGAACGGCGAACACGCTCACCAAAATATTGATACAAATCAACACGGAGTGTCCCGTTATAAAGCTTACGTTTTTTATCGGCTTTCATACCGTATTTGCTTTCAAATTGTTCATCGCTGGTCAAGATAAACTTGCTCCAAGTTTTAAGTGGCGCAAAAGTTTGACCCATTTCATTATACAAGATATCCACAGCCTTGTCATCCAACAAACGCTCACCATAAGGAGGGTTTGAAATAATGACACCATTGATTTTATCTGTTTTCAGGTCCTGTAAACGCATTTGTTTCAATTTAATAACATCTTCAAGACCTGCCTCACGAGCATTAGCTTTTGCAATCTCAACCATACGGCCATCAATATCACAACCCATAATGTCTAACTCAACATCATAGTTTGCCTTGCTATCTGCTTCATCACGTACCGACTGTACTAAATCTTTATCCACCCAATTCCATGCTTCAAAGGCAAAATCACGATTGAATCCTGGCGCAATGTTCATACCAATCATTGCAGCCTCAATACAGAAGGTCCCTGAACCACAAGTTGGGTCAATCAACGGTTTATCCGGATACCAGTTGCTAAGTTCAAGGATAGCAGCCGCCATATTTTCCTTAATAGGTGCCCCACCTTTATCAGTACGATAGCCACGCTTAAAGAGACTAGCACCTGTGGTATCAATCAAAACGGTAGCCTTATCCTTTAAAATAGAAACTTCAATCTTAAATTCTGCTCCTGTTTCTTGAAGAGGCACTCCTTCTGGACGGTGGAAATACTTCTGCAATTTCTTAACGACAGCTTTTTTGGAAATCGCCTGAACAGATGGCTCATTATGAAGCTTTGATTTAACACATTTAGCTTTAGAAATTGGGAACTTTGCACCTAGCGGAAGATAATTTTCCCAGTCTAAGGCAAAAACTCCCTGAAAGAGTTCCTCAAAGGTACGTGCTGGAAATTCCCCCACTACAATCTTGATACGGTCTGCTGCTCTCAACCAAAGGTTAGTTTCAGCTATTGCACGAACACCGCCTTGGAAACGCACCTTACCATTTTCAACCTGAGTGTCATAACCTAACTCACGCAATTCACGTCCAACCACAGCCTCAAGACCTGCTGCAGCAGTTGCTACTAATGTAAATGTTTCTTTCATTGTCATCCTTTTATCTCATTGTTACGAGTACAAACTTTCTTAACTGACGGCTTATTTTCCCACTCTTTTCTTTAGATATAATTGTAAAAGAGAGAATTCTTGCTAAAAGAAGGCTGAGACATGTGTCCCAGCCTCACCTATATGCAATTTTCTATAAGCCATGTTTTGTTCCAGAAGTGACTAGGTACCACTTCCTTCGATAATCATCTGTCTACTGCAAAGCAGTCAGGATGGTCCGTTCGTTTCCAGCCATCCCATGCCCCTACCAAAGTTTGGGTTGCTAGCTTGAGGGGTTTACCGCGTTCCACTTTTTAGGTTTCCCTAAAAACTCCGTCACTGTGGCACTTTCAGAGCTACTAAAACCTATCCGAAGACTTAGCCAGTTCACTCGCCGTAACTTGAAAATCAAGTCCCTAGGCTTATTAATTCACCTAGCACAAACACTACTGGCATCACAGCCAGTGCTAGCATGGACTTTCCTCATGGAAGACTAGCAACCATGCGATTATCCAAAAATTGCACAAACCAGTTTTATTCGACGATTTGTTTTCCAAAGACCTCTTTTTCCAAACGACTGATACGTTTTAAGATATCATAGTTTGAAGCCGAAGCAACATTGGCATTCGCACGTGATGGCTCACTTGTCGCACTTGCGTATGCTGGGCGACTTGCAGGAGCTGATGAAGCTTTAGCCTTAAGTTTTGCATTTTCTTCTTGCAATTCCTTAACTAGAGCAATATAGACACCGTAATCTTTGATTACATCATCTAAAAACTCATCAACTTCTTTTTTATCGTATCCACGCATGCTTGTTTTAAATTCTTGTTCGTAGATTTTCTTGGGCGTTAAATTAATCTTAGCCATTTTTATTCTCCAATACTTGTCTTATCTAACTTACTAATACTTTACTGTCTAATATTGTTATGATACAGAAAAAAAGATAAAAATGCAAGTTTAAAACTCAATTATATCCTATTCCGACATGACCTCATTGAGGTCATCAAAAGTCAGTCGAGATACGGGATAATCCCTTTCTTCTATCATCATACCGTAAAAATATTTCAGATTTGTTTCATTTTCAGGTTCATAAAATAAATAAGCCTGATCTGTATTGTCAATGAGAAACTGATTAAATTGTTTAAACTGTGCTGGAGATTGGTAAGCGGGAAAGCTATACTTGACAAAATCAACCTGCTTAAAGGCTGCTAGTTTTGTTTGATTCGCTTCATTCCAATTCTGACCGTGCGTTTCAAAAGGGAAGAGTGTCGCTAACTTCAAAGGATACTCTTTCTGAAGTTCTTTAGCCACTTCTAGTGCCCAAAATTCAAAACCGAGGTTGCCGGTAAAAATCATCCAATCCACACCATCATCCAAGAAACGCTTAAAATCACGTTTAATTGCTTTCTTGATAATGGTTACTTTAGGGTCCTTGTCTTTAAAAATACCGAGTTCAAAGCTCTTATAACCAGTTACCAGTAGTGATGTCATTTATTGTTTTCCTCGTTCATTTTATGGTATAATAAAATAGTCTTTATGCATATCTTATAAAGAAGAAGGGAAAGAAATGGTAAACTATCCCCATCAGATATCTCGTAAGATAGCACAAGTACGTCCTAAAAAATCAAATAGAGTTGACTTTGCCAATCGGGGTATGAGCTTTGAATCTGCTATTAACGCGACTAATGATTACTATTTGTCGCGTGGTTTAGCCGTTATTCATAAAAAACCCACTCCTGTTCAAATTGTCAAAGTCGATTATCCCAAACGCTCACGAGCAAAGATTGTGGAAGCTTACTTTAGACAAGCCTCTACTACCGACTACTCTGGTGTTTACAAAGGATACTACATTGATTTTGAAGCCAAAGAGACACGACAAAAGACATCCATGCCTATGAAAAACTTTCATGCGCATCAAATTGAGCACATGTCTCAGGTCATCAGTCAAGATGGGATCTGCTTCGTGCTACTTCACTTCTCGACGCTTAAGGAAACCTACCTTCTGCCTGCCAAAGACTTAATCGCTTTTTATCAAATTGATAAGGGGACGAAATCAATGCCTCTTGATTATATCAAAAAAAGAGGCTATGCAATTGCAGAAGCAGCTTATCCTCAAGTTCCTTATTTAGAAATCATTGAAAAATTATTAGGTGGTAACACATAATGGCTAAATTTAATTTCAACAACTTTAAAGAATCGCTGAGCGGTTTGACTAAACGTGCTAAAAACATCAAGGTCAAGCGTTCAGATTCTTCTCGCTATAGCAAA
>ERZ773242.3935-NODE-3935-length-10034-cov-2.695360_pt1 | contig 10034 bp, 8 predicted proteins | sample MGYA00511077_ERZ773242 | MGnify/ENA primary metagenome ERZ773242 (study PRJEB29015, sample SAMEA2737754) | human gut metagenome | biome: human gut; feature: human-associated habitat; material: faeces | place: China | collected 2012 ... | reverse complement strand
ATATACATGAGGTGCTGGCTCCGGTGCTGGATCTTGCCCGCGACCCAAGATGGGGGCGGACGGAGGAAACCTACGGAGAAGATACCTATCTTTCCTCGAAGCTTGGTGCCGCGGTTGTGCGGGGATTGCAGGGAGAGGATCTTGCAACCGACCATACAGTAGCGTCAGAACTGAAGCATTATACCGGCTACGGAAATCCGATCGGCGGATTAAACTGCGCACCGACTACAATGGGACGGCATGATGTATTTTCCTATTGCATGCCGGTCTTTGAGGAAGCATTTGTAAAGGCGGGTGCAACGGATACGATGTGCTCGTACAATTCGATCGATGGTTTTCCGGTTGTATCGGATCATGAAATTCTGACAGACGTGCTGCGGGGAACCTATAAAATGCCAGGCTTTGTACGCTCTGATATGACGGCGATCATCATGCAGCATACGGCGCATCACAGTGCAGCAACGCCGAAGGAGGCACTGCAAAAGGCGGTCAAGGCCGGCGTTGACGTGCAGTTTGCGGATTATTCTCACGAAGAATATCGGAGACTGATGAAAGAAATGCTTGCAGACGGCAGCATTACGATGGAGGATCTGGATACCTCGACTGCCCGGGTGCTGCGTGTGAAGGACATGCTCGGACTGTTTGAAAATCCTTATGTGGATGAGACGCTGGAATCTAAGGTGGTACACTGCAAGGAGCATCAGGACAAGGCATTGGAAATCGCACAGAAAACCGTTGTCCTGTTAAAAAATGAAAATAATATGCTGCCGCTGTCCAGGAGCATCCGGAAAATAGCGGTGCTTGGACCCAACGCAAATCTTCCGGTTATGGGCGATTATTGTATGGAGCCGGATTACCATGCAGTAACACTGCTGGAGGGGATCCGGGAGGTGCTGGGCGTTCCGGCGGAGAATGTAGAGACAGCTGCCAATGCCTCACATCCGGAAATTGTCTACGACAAGGGCTGCAATATTCTGGGTGCAGAGATCAAGCCGCTGGAGCGATGGTGGTTCAATGCAAAGCCGCGTCCGGCGGTGGGTATCACGGAGATCGATTACGGTTTTACAGCGGAGTATTTTAACGGTGCAGATTTTTCGGGAGAACCGGTTCTGACGAGACTCGATCCGCAGATCAACTTCAACTGGATCTACCATGCTCCGGATGATAAAGTAGATTCCAGACAGTTCTGCGTCCGCTGGACGGCAACGATGTGCAGCCCGAAGAGCTTTGAAGGAAGGATCGGGTTATCCAGTCCGGACAGTATGCGGCTGTATATTGACGGAGAACTTGTTATTGATGGCTGGGGAGAAGATAAGGAAGCAAGCCAGATGGTTCCGTTTTTCTTTGAGAGCGGCAGAAAATATGATGTGCGTGTGGAATTTAGAAATGATGCGAGAGGCGTGCGGGTGATTTTCGGCTACGACCACGGAGAAGAAACCATCGACCGCGCGATCCGGTTGGCAAAAGAAAGCGATCTGGCGATCGTGGCACTTGGGGATTCGACAGAAACCTCAGGAGAAAATTTTGACCGGACGACGCTTAACCTGCCCGGAAAGCAGCTGGATTTTCTGAAAGCAGTGTATGAAACGGGTACCCCGGTGGTGCTGGTCATGAATACGGGACGTCCGGTTTCCTGTACCTGGGAGCAGGAGCATATCCCTGCGATTCTACAGGCAGGCTTTAACGGGGAAAAGGGTGGACTGGCAACGGCACAGGTTCTGTTCGGGGATGTGAATCCATCCGGACATCTGACAATGAGCTATCCGCGCAGTGCAGGCCAGATCCCGTGCCACTATTCCCGTAAACCTGCAGGCGGGCGAAAATACGTTGAGATGGACTGGAACCCGCTGTATCCCTTCGGCTATGGGCTGTCCTACACGACATTTTCCTTTGAGAATCTGAGGCTGTCCGCTTCCGAAATCCATGGGGACGAATCGCTGGAGGTACTGTTAGACGTAACGAACACAGGCAGCCGTGCCGGAGCAACGGTGGCGCAGATTTATGTCGATGACCATTATACATCCGTGGTGCGCCCGATTATGGAGCTGAAGGGATTTCAGCGCGTGGAGCTGGAAGCAGGAGAGACAAAGACGCTGCACTTTACGCTCGGATTTGATGAGCTGCGCCTGTTGGACGCTTCCTATCACTGGGTGGTGGAACCGGGCGACTTCACAGTGCTCGCCGGGGCGAATGCCGGGGATCTGCCGCTGAGGGCGGATTTCAGGGTAGTGTGAGGACTGGATAAGCGCTGCCCGGTCTTTGCAAAGACTTCAGGTGAAAACTTCATAAGAAAAACGGGAACTGCCGGAAAACGATTTCCGGCAGTTCTTTTTTCCGCCTTTCTTCAAAAACCCCTTGACGCTTCTGGAAAAAAAAGTATAATTACTTCAAAAGTGAATAGTTCAAAAATGAAATAATTAAGGAAGGAGAGTCGACGGATGAATCTGAAAATCGAGTTTGCCAGAAAAATGGCCCTTGCCTATGCGGCGGTATGCAGACCGCTGTGCCAGGAAATGAAGCTGCCGCAGACCGCCTTTGATATCCTGATGTTTTTGTACAACAACCCGGAGTATAAAACGGCACGCGATATTGTGGAAATCCGTAACATCAAGGCGAACCTGGTTTCGGTAAATGTGGAAAAGCTGGTGCAGGACGGCTATATTGAGCGGCAGGCGGTGGAAAAGGATCGCCGCAAAACGGAGCTGATCTGTACGCAAAAGGCGCTGCCGGTTCAGAAACGGGGCAGAGAGCTGCAGCAGGAGTTTGCAGAGCGGCTGATGACGGGCTTGAGTGACGAAGACCAGAAAAAGCTGGCGATATATTTTTCACAGATGGAAAAAAATCTGGATCAGATTATAAAAGGAGACGAAAGATAAGATGCAGTTACTGATCACAATATTGGTTACATTTTTTGCGGGAATGGGCGCAGGGCTTGGTACCGGCTTTGCGGGGATGAGCGCAGCGGCGGTCATCAGTCCGGTTCTGATTACGTTTCTTGGGATGGATCCGTATATGGCGGTCGGCATTGCGCTGGCGTCGGACGTGCTTGCCAGCGCTGTTTCCGCTTATACCTATGGAAAAAATAAAAATCTGGATATCCGTAACGGACTGATTATGATGGTAAGCGTGCTGACATTTACCGTGGTTGGCAGCTATGTTTCCAGTCTGGTTCCTTCCCGGACGATGGGCAGCTTTTCTGTGTTTATGACGCTTTTGCTCGGCATTAAATTCATTGTGCGCCCGGTTATGACAACCAGGGAGGCAATGCAGGGCGTTTCTGCGAAAAAACGTGCGGTACAATCGATCGTCTGCGGGCTGCTGATCGGCTTTATCTGCGGCTTTGTCGGCGCTGGCGGCGGCATGATGATGCTGTTGATTCTGACCTCCGTGCTGGGTTATGAATTAAAAACTGCAGTCGGAACCAGCGTATTTATCATGGCGTTTACGGCATTTACCGGATCGGTTTCGCATTTCGCCATCGGCGGTGCGCCTGACTGGACGGTGCTGATCCTGTGTATGGTATTTACGCTGCTGTGGGCACGGATTGCGGCTGTTTTTGCCAACAAGGCAACGCCGAAGACCTTAAATCGTGCGACCGGTGTGATTTTAGTCGTTTTGGGGATCGTGGTCCTCGGGTTTCAATTTTTTGCATAATAAAGAACGGCGGGGCACGATTGCAGCAGGTACGGCGTGATTAAGATCGCGATTCAGATTGCGTGAGAGATTCTGTTTGTGATACAATCAAAAGGGAAACGTAATTTCAATTGTGATTTCAACGATGACCCGGAAACGAGGAGACCTATGGAAACCAGAACAACTACCCCTATAACGACGGTAATGGTGCTGCTGGAAGAAAAACTGCGGCAGCAGGTGAGGCAGGACAAGCCGCTGCTGGTGGCGATCGACGGACGCTGTGCTTCCGGAAAAAGCACACTGGCAAAAGATCTGCAAAAGCAGCTGGACTGCAACGTGATCCACATGGATGATTTTTATCTTCAGCCCCATCAGCGCACGACCAAGCGCCTGCGGGAGCCTGGTGGAAATGTGGACTATGAGCGGTTTGAAACAGAGGTGCTGCAGCCAATGCTCACAGGAGAGGCATTCTCCTATCGCCCCTATGACGCGCACGCGGTCTGTTTTTTGCCCGAGGTAATAGTTTCTCCGAAAAAGGTGACGATCATCGAGGGTTCCTATGCCTGTCATCCGAGACTGCGCAGAAGCTATGACCTGCGCATTTTTCTGACGGTTGACCGACAGGAACAGCTGGAACGGATTCGGAAAAGAAACGGAGAAGAGCGGGAGGAAATGTTTGAACGGATCTGGATTCCGTTGGAAGAGCGTTATTTCTGGAAAGCCGGCGTGGAAAAAACCTGCGATATCAGTCTGGATACGACCGGACTGTTCGAGAGCTGAGCGCGGCTCGCATTTGATTTTTTACGAAATGAGGAATCTGAAAGATGAAATGGATGGTTGCATCAGATATACACGGCTCTGCAAAGTATTGCAGGGAGCTGCTTGACGCATATGAACGGGAAGAGGCGGATCGGCTGCTTTTGCTGGGAGATCTTTTGTATCATGGTCCGCGCAACGATCTGCCGGAGGAATATGCCCCGAAGGTGGTGATCTCCATGCTCAATGCGAAAAAGAATAATATTTTGTGCATCCGCGGAAACTGCGATGCGGAAGTGGATCAAATGGTGTTGGAATTCCCGATTCTGGCGGATTACTGTATGCTCGACCTTGGAACGAAACTGGTGTACGCCACACATGGTCATCTGACGTCGGCAGAGCAGCTGCCGCCGCTTCGGGAGGGCGATCTGTTTTTGCAAGGGCACACTCATGTGCCGATGAATGAGGTAAAAAACGGGATTCGCTGCATGAATCCGGGATCGGTGTCGTTGCCAAAGCAGGACAGCTGGCGCGGATATATGATTCTGGAAATAAATCAGGCGGTCTGGAAAGAATTGGATGGAACGATTCGGGAAATGGTTGAAATTTAGTTTTTTTGCAACCTTAAGAATTTCATCATCCGGATTTTATTTTTCCTTTATAAATTTTAGGACATTTTTAGGAACTGGACATAATGAGGACACATTTATTCGGTATTCTATTTTACGGATAGATGAATGACTCACTATCTCCCCCCTCATATAAACACAAAACGGCAGCCCTCCTATCCTGGCTGCCGTTTTGTGTTGTCGTTTTTCAAAGGAATCCGTCCAATTGCCTTGACGGTATATGGGAATCCCGTTAATATATTCAAAGAAAGAAATGTCCGTGACTGTTTCAAATACATGTAGAAGAGGAAGAATCGATGAATAACTGGAAAGATGTAAAAATTGCACCGGAATTTAATGAACAGGGCGTAGCCTGTTATCGGCTGACCGGAGCTGATTTTTTGAATGAATACTATATTATTTCGGAGGCGGAGACGAGAAAGCTGCTCAACACGCCGGAAATCGTAGGCTATGAGGTCTATAACTGCCTGATTTCTTCTACCTCCCAGATGCTGTATTATCTGAAGGAGCAGAAAAAAGTGACGACGGCAAATATCCTCTCCATCCTTAGGGGTGCGTTGAACTATCCGTTGGAAGAGCTGCTACCGGGAGCATATCCGTGTGCATGACATCAGTTTTTTATCCAGTGAGCGCGTGTTTGAAAACGAAGAAATCGCCGGATTGGAAATCAAATACAGCAAGCTGACGATGGTGCCGGACAGCACGCTGATGATCGGTGATATCATCGCAAGCGGCGAGACGCTGATCCACTGCCTGCGCTATGTGACAGATTTTTACCGCGAGCACGGCGCAAAGCTGCGCAACATCATCATTTTTACGATTGGCGGTACAAAGGGGATCGATATTTTAGAAGACCTGACCCGCGATATCCGCGAGTTCTGGCCGGAATTTGAAGGCTTTATTACGGTATATTATGAAGGAATTTTTGCAACCTACCAGGACAAAGGCGTTTCCGGCATCAATCTGCCGGATGTGGACTTTTACTGGAAGGGCGGCATCGTTGCGCCGGAATTTCGCCGGGAGACGCTGTCCATGTGCAGCCCGCTGTTTGAAAAGTGCATCATTTATGACGGTGGCGCAAGACGCTATGAGATCCACGAGCACGTGGAAGAGGTGCTGGAATTCTGGGAGGGTATCCGGGAACGCGCAGACCAGATCGATTTTCCGAAGCTTCTGGAAGAAAAGCTCGGCTATGAGCTGCCGATCGACTATGAGGACTGGATTGCAGCAAACCACTACGGCTTAATCCGCCCGGAGGACGCCAGATGGCTGTATCGTCAGGAGCAGGGCTATGTCGAAAGCATGAAAAATGTGACGGTGAAGGAACTGGCGGAGCAGAGAATCGCAGAGTTCACCGGTGCGTTGAGAAAATACATTTTGTAAAGAAACCGTGGGCGCTTATTTTTCACACAGCTATTCATGACAATAGAATGCTCGCAGAGCGTGCATTCTATTGTTTGTGCCGCAGGCATCACAAAGTAACTATGATCGCAGAGCCGAACTGGACTTCGCCTCGCGATTCCTTCGGCGCAAAGCGCCTGCGGAATGGAGATTTTTATGGAAACAAATCAGAATATCAGGACAGCGACGTCATCTGATCTGGACTGTGTTGCGGCGGTGGAGGCGGAATGCTTTCCGGCGGCAGAGGCGGCTTCGAAGGAAGAATTTGCAGAGCGGATCGCAGCATATGGCAATCATTTCTGGCTGCTGTTTAAAAACGGAAAGCTGGTGTCCTTTGTGGACGGTATGGTGACGGATACGCCGGATCTGGCAGATGAAATGTATGAAAATGCAGCGCTGCACGACGAAAACGGTGCGTGGCAGATGATTTTTGGCGTCAATACGATTCCCGAATGCCGCAAAAAAGGCTACGCGGGTCAGTTGATTCGCTGTGCCATTGAGCAGGCAAAAAAAGAAGGGCGCAAAGGGCTTGTCCTGACCTGTAAGGACAAACTGCTCCATTATTATGAGGACTTTGGCTTTGTCAACGAGGGTGTTTCGAAATCGGTACACGGAAATGTCGTTTGGTATCAGATGCGCTTGATGTTATAAAAATTTAACAAATACTTTTCTAAAATCCATGATTTTTTGACAAAATTGTTGTATACTGGTGATTGTGAAACGCAGAAAAACAGATCACTCAGAAATGAGGAGTTTTATGAACGACGAAGAATACTACAATTTTGTGAGGCCTTATGCGGATGCGATGCAGATGCTCCTGACCCGGCTGGATGTGCTTAACCACAACCTTTATGGTAAGTCAGACAGCCGTCCGATTCATTACATCCAGAACCGGATTAAGAAGAAAAAGAGCCTGGAAGAAAAGTTGATCCGGCGCGGAAAAGAACCGACCGTAGACAACGCTAAGGACTATCTGCAGGATATCGCCGGTGTCCGTATTATTTGTTACTTTGTGGACGATATTTATAACCTTGCCAAAAGCTTAAAGCGGCAGGCTGACCTGATCGTGATCCGCGAACAGGACTACATCAAAGCGCCGAAACCAAATGGATATCGCAGCTATCATCTGATTGTCGGCGTTCCGGTCTATTGCATGGATGGGATGGAATATTTTCCGGTAGAAGTACAGCTGCGGACATTATCGATGGATTTCTGGGCAAGTATGGAACACCGCATTTCTTATAAAAAAGAACGGGCGGATAAGGAGGAACTGACAACAGAGCTGTTAGGCTACGCAAACCAGCTGCAGGAGATCGAAAAGAGCTTCGAGAGTCATAATGAAATCGGTAAATTAAAAGAACCGGAGAAGATGGAAAAAGATGTGGCAGAGCCGAAGAATACGGACAGTCCAATCATTTCATAGCGAAAAGGAGAACAGACATGGAAAAGAGAAAATTTGAAAAGCTTGGAATCGAAACATCACTGCTTGGCTTTGGCTGTATGCGTTTTCCTGCCACACCGGACGGCAAAATCGATGAGCCGAGAGCAGAGAAGCTTTTGGATCGTGCCATCGCAGCAGGTGTCAATTACATCGACACCGCGTATCCGTACCATAATGGTGACAGTGAACCGTTTGTCGGCAAAGTGCTGCAGAAATATGACCGCAATTCCTTTTATCTGGCAACAAAGCTGCCTGTCTGGGCAATTGAGAGTGTAGACGATGCAAAACGCGTTTTTGCAGAACAGCTGGAGCGCCTGCGCACAGATCATATCGATTTTTATCTGATGCACGCAATGAGCAAAGAGAGATGGGATAAAGTGAAAGAACTCGGAATTGTGGAGTTCTGCGAGCAGTTAAAGGCAGAGGGCAAAATCCGTTATCTGGGCTTTTCCTTCCACGATACCTACGAGGCATTTGAAGAAGTGCTGCGCGGCCGTGACTGGGATTTCTGCCAGATTCAGTATAACTACATGGACACCGAGGAGCAGGCAGGGGATAAAGGCTACGCTTTGGCAGAAGAGCTTGGAATTCCGCTGGTGATCATGGAGCCTGTAAAGGGCGGCAGCCTTGCAAACTTCTCTGATGATATCAATGCAAAGTTCAAAGCGATGGATAAAGATGCCAGCATCGCATCCTGGGCATTTCGCTGGGTTGGCAGCCATTCCAATGCAAAGGTGATCCTGAGCGGTATGTCGAATGAAGAGCAGGTTGAGGATAACCTGAAGACCTTCTCGAACTTTAAGCCGCTGGATGAAGCAGAAGAAAAGATGATTTCTGAAATCGTATCAGATTTGCAGAGCAGAGTACAGAATGGCTGTACCGGCTGTCGGTATTGTATGCCGTGCCCGGCTGGCGTAAACATTCCGCAGAACTTCGCACTGTGGAACAAATACCACATTTACGGAACCTACGACCATGTAAAAAATGCATGGGAAAAGGATTTGAAGGACGAAGAAAAGGCGAAATGCTGCGTGAAGTGCGGCAAGTGTGAAAAAGTCTGTCCTCAGCATCTCTCCATCCGCAGGGATCTGGAGCTTGCACAGAAGGATCTGGACAGCGCGGCAGCGGCACAGGAGTAAGCGGAGCGTGGCGGCAGCAGCGGCGCAGAAGTTAATGGACAGATATGCCGGGATCGCACCGCATCCCATCGTTTTATAGTATTGTTATGAATAAAAGCAGGCGGAATTACAGCTACAGAGATGTAGCGATGCAGTCCGCCTGTTTTATTTTCTCCAAAATACTGTCATACCTGTTTCAATTTTGCAATGTATAAGGCTGATTTTGAACTTTGGAAATGAAGAGGAATCTTATATAATAAAAACATAAACCCTGTAGCGGCGCAGCAGTAACTGTACATATCAGACGGTGCAAAATCGCAATAATATTTGCAAAAGGCAGTTATGGAATCTGGCTGCGGCAGTTTCCGACAACTCAGTTGTGGAAGCGGTGTTCTTTCCGGTATTGAGACGGATTTTGACTGTTATACCGGGTAAATGCCTTATAAAATAGGGACGGATCACTGTAGCCGCAGTCCTGTGCGATTTCCTGAACCGGTCGTTCGGTAAGCACCAACAAGCGGGAGGCTTTTTGCAGCCGGGTGATTGTCAGATAGGTATGTGCCGTGATTCCGATCTCCGCTTTCAGCCGTCGGTTGATGTAGGCCGCAGAATAATGGAACTGCTCCGTCAGCGTCTGCGCGGTGATAGATTCCGCTGCATGTTCGGTCAGAAAATGCATGACTGAGGATGTCAGGGACGTATAAGCGTGTTCTTGTTCATACAGCGCGTTGGAAAGGCTCAGAAATTCACTCTGGATTTCAAAAGGGTTCTGCGGCGCCTGGTGAAACAGGCTGCAGAGTTTTTTGAAAGAAGGAAGCAGCAGCGAGGCAGAAAAAGTCCCGCGAAGCGGCAGTTTGATTCGGTTGAGCAGATCCAGAGTATAATCTGCGTTGAAATGGAAGTAGTAATACTCCGCGCCGGGGCTGGGACGATCCGCACCCTGCCGCAGATTTTTACGCTGAATATACCATTCGCCCTCGTGTACGCTGACCGGAATACCGTCTTCTATGAAGTGAAGGCTGCCCCGGAGCATAAAAATCAGGACGAAGAAGTCCA
>ERZ773242.3926-NODE-3926-length-10059-cov-18.120652_pt1 | contig 10059 bp, 5 predicted proteins | sample MGYA00511077_ERZ773242 | MGnify/ENA primary metagenome ERZ773242 (study PRJEB29015, sample SAMEA2737754) | human gut metagenome | biome: human gut; feature: human-associated habitat; material: faeces | place: China | collected 2012 ... | reverse complement strand
AGACCGAGGTCCTGAGCGTTGAGAAGGCCGCTGAGAAGCTGGTCGATCTGATCGGCGCAGACGTGATCGTCTCTGTCGGCCGCGGCATCAGCAAGGATGTCCAGAAGGGCATTGAGCTGGCTGAGCAGCTGGCAGCTGCTCTGGGCGGCGGCGTTGTGGGTGCTTCCCGTGCCGTCACCGATGCAGGCTGGATGACCGCTGACCATCAGGTTGGTCAGACCGGCAAGACCGTGCACCCCAAGATCTATGTTGCTCTGGGCATTTCCGGCGCTATCCAGCACACTGCTGGTATGCAGGACTCCGAGTGCATCATCGCTGTCAACAAGAACGAGGGTGCTCCCATCTTCGGCGTGGCTGACTACGGCATCGTGGGCGACCTGTTCAAGGTAGTTCCCGAACTGATCAAGCAGATCGAGGCAGCAAAGGCTGCTCAGTGATCGACTGACGCGAGATCTTTTTATAGCATAGCCTGAATTGTGGGAGGGCGGCTCTTCGGAGCCGCTCTTCTTTTTATGTAAGGAATACGGCACAGCACAGATGGCCCTGAAAAGGCTGCCTGTGCTGTTTTTTGTTGCAGAAAGTACAGCCAAAGGCCGGCTGCAGCCCAGAAAAGGGCTGCGGGATGGGAGGGGAGTGGAACGGAAAAGCGCACACAAAAGTCTGTTACACTTTGAAATATGCATATAAGCGAATAGGCATACAGAGAAATGCATGAAAAACATTACAGAAAAAGTGTAGAAAAAATAAAATGCAACACGTTAAGTGTGACAAAACAATCCTGAAAACGGTGAAGCGCAACACAGACGTAACAAATTTACGGTATCTTGGATGAACCTGTTGCGCTTGTGAAACGTTTTCGGAACGGGAAATTTTGATTTTTTTGCATTTTCTCTCAAAAAATCGACAGAAACCCCTTGACGATGAGATACTATTGTGATACTTTTGTTGCACAAAAGCAACACATTTGAAACGGAAGAGTTGCAAATGTGTTGCAGTACGCATTCACATGAATGCAAAAAAGCTTTTATATACAAAAGCTTACGGAGGATGTCTTATGAAACTCGAGATGCGCACCCTGAAGAATATCGCAGCAGCAGCTATGACTCTGGCTGTGGTTTTTGGTGCTGCATCTCTCAAGCCCGTTACTGCAAACGCAGCTGAGGCTTCGGTTTCTGCCTCCATCGAAGAAGAAAATTCCTACATCAGCTTTCAGGACGAAGCTTATCAGAACGAGTTCCTGCGCCGCGTAAACAACGAGCGCGTAAAGGCTGGCCTGAAGCCCGTTCAGCTGGGCGACAGCAGCCACAATAGTGCCGCTCAGGAGCGCGCTAAGGAACTGGCCTCTTCTTATTCCTACGTTCGTCCCAATGGCCAGCGCGATTTTACCATCTTCGTCGAGAATGGTATCGACGATGTGTCCGTTGGCGAAAACTACATAGCTGGCGTTTCTACCCCCGATGCAGCGGTGGATCAGTGGATGAACATTGATTTCGCACGTGAGCGCATGCTGAATGCGGATGTGACCACCATGAGTGTGGGCCACTACGAAGGCGGCGCTTACAACAACTACTGGGTGCTGATCTTCTCTTACCCCGAAAACTCTTACACCAGCAACTACCGTCAGGAAGTTCTGGATCTGGTCAATGCCGAGCGTGCAAAGTACGGCCTGCAGCCCCTGGTCATGGGCGATGCAAAGCTCACCGCAGCTGCTCAGCAGCGCGCCGAAGAGATCGCAACCGTCAATTCTCACGTTCGTCCCAATGGTACCAAGTGGTACACTGTTCTCAGCGAGTACGGTGTGACGGATGCCGCTGCTGGCGAGAATGCCGCATGGGGCAGCGTTTCTCCTGAAGAAGTCGTGAATGCCTGGATGAACTCCGAAGGCCATCGCGCAAACATTCTGGATCCCGAAGCTCGTGCAATGGGTGTTGGCTACTACTACAACAGCTCCAGCACTTGGGGCCATCAGTGGATCCAGCTTTTTACCAAGTAATCATCGTAATCATATGCTTTCTTCAGAAAAATCGGCTGGGCCGCAGGGCTCAGCCGATTTTTTTGTTGCGCTTTTTTCTGGCAGAGGACATGCGGGCAGCGGTACCGGGAGCTGGCCTTGACACAAAAACGTATGCGGCAGTGGTTGCACAACGGACGATTTATGTTATACTTGATTTGAATAACATGCAGGAGGAACCACAGTGGAGGATTACCGCACCATCCGTGGCACGGCCACAGGAGAATACGAGGAAAAGAAGAGCCGCTTCATTGCGTCGCTGTCATTTGCGGACAGCGAGGAAGCTGCCGTTGCATTTCTGGAACAGGTGCGTGCGGCCAACCGCACCGCCCGCCACAATGTGTATGCCTACCGCCTGCGGGAAGGCAACCGGGAACGCTATTCGGATGATGGTGAACCGGCCAAGACGGCGGGCACACCAGCGCTGGAGGTGCTGCAGCACAGCGGCCTGACGGATCTGATCGTGGTGGTGACCCGTTACTTTGGCGGCGTGCTGCTGGGCACCGGCGGCTTGGTGCGTGCATACACCACGGCTACGGCCCGTGCACTGGAAAATGTCGAGGTGGTCACGGTGCGCAGCGTGGTGGAGCTGAGCGTGACGGTGGATTACTCCCTTTATGAGCGGGCATCGCTGCTGATCGATGCGGCAGGTGCCAAGCAGGCCGCGCCGCAGTTCACGGATCGCGTGACCCTGTGCTGGCAGATGCCGGAACACACCGAAGGCCCGCTGCTGGAACAGCTGCGGGAGCTGACGCGCGGCGGCGCGCAGGTGACGGTATCCGACCCGTTCTACGCACCGTTCTGAACCAGGCAGCGGCAAAAATAAAAAAGCAAGCATTATTTTGCGAACCGACAGGCTTTTTCCCCCTTCGACAAAGCGGGTGTGCTACAATTGCCGCAGACGCAGCAATTGGGATCGGCTGTGCCGAAACAGAGAGGGGGAATGGCGACAAAAAGGGAGGACGACTTTGTATGGATGTACGTCAGCGCACAGAAGAGATCGAACATATGACCTTCGCGCCGTGGGCTACCTTCAGTGACCAGAGCCGCGGTCGCATGCTGCCGGAAGAGCAGGACCCGATCCGGCCGGTGTTCCAGCGTGACCGTGACCGGGTGCTGCACTGCAAGGCGTTCCGACGGCTCAAACAAAAGACGCAGGTGTTCCTCTCGCCGGAGGGAGACCTGTACCGCACCCGACTGACCCACACGCTGGAGGTCTCGCAGATCGCGCGGACCATTGCCCGCGCCCTGCGGCTGAACGAGGATCTGACCGAAGCGATCAGCCTTGCCCATGATCTGGGCCACACGCCGTTTGGCCATGCCGGGGAGCGCGCGCTGAATGAGCTGTGCCCGGACGGCTTCAAGCACTACATGCAGAGCCTGCGTGTGGTGGACAAGCTGGAAAAGGACGGCCGGGGCCTGAACCTGACGTGGGAGGTGCGCAACGGCATCGTGACCCACACAAAGGGCACCTGGGCGGCAACGCCGGAAGGGCGCATCGTGCGCATGGCGGATCAGATCGCCTATGTGAACCACGACATTGAGGACGCGGTGCGCGCCGGTGTGCTGGACCCAGCCACCCTGCCGAAAGACTGCACCGCCGTGCTGGGCCAGACAAAATCTGCCCGCATCACCACCATGATCAACAGTATCCTTGCCAACAGCGATGGGGATGTGAAGGTGGGCGCAGAGGAAAACGAAGCCTTCCTTGCGCTGCGGGATTTCATGTACGCCACCGTGTACGTGGACAAGACCGCCAAGCGGGAAGAGCAGAAGGTGGACAAGGTGATCGGGGAACTGTACGATTACTACCTGAACCATGTGGACCGGATGTCCAACTTCTACATCCAGCTGGCTTATCAGGAGGGCAGAGAACGCGCAGTGACTGATTACATCAGTGGCATGAGCGATGAATTTGCCATCCGCACTTTTGAGGAATTGTTTGTGCCCCGGAAGTGGCATGTCCTATAAATCCGAAAGGTCGTTTGAAAGATCCATGATCCCACACGAATACATTGAAGAACTGACCCGCCGCACCGACATTGTGGAGCTGGTGGGCAGCTATGTGCAGCTCAAGCGCAAGGGACGTTTGTATGGCGGCCTGTGCCCCTTCCACAGCGAAAAATCGCCCTCATTCTACGTCTACCCGGACACCCAGAGCTTTTACTGCTTTGGCTGCGGCGCAGGCGGCGATGCCATTACCTTTACGAAAAAGATCAACAGCATCGATTACCCGGAGGCCGTTAAGCTGCTGGCAGCGCGGGCCGGTATGCCGGAGCCGCAGGAGGACGACAAAACAGGCCGGATGCGCAGCCGCATCCTCTCCATGAACAAGGAGGCGGCACGGTTTTTCCACGCCTGCCTGAACTCCACCGTGGAGGAAGCCCGTCAGGCCCGTGCCTACTGGCGGCGGCGCGGTCTGGACGACAAGACGATCGTCCGGTTCGGGCTGGGCTATGCGCCCAACGACGGACAGGCGCTGTATCAGTTCCTGCGCGATAAGGGCTACAATCAGCAGGAGCTGGATGCCAGCGGCCTGTTCAAGCGCAGTGCGTCCGGCCGCATCTACTGCCTGTTCTGGAAGCGGGTGATGACCCCCATCTTTGACCTGCGCGGCAACATCATTGCGTTTGGTGGGCGCGTGCTGGACGATTCCAAACCGAAATATGTCAACAGCCCGGAAACGCTGGTGTACCACAAATCAGAGACGGTGTTTGCGCTGCAGATCGCAAAGCGCAGCGCGGTGCGCCGGTTCGTGCTGTGCGAGGGCTACATGGACGTGATCAGTATGCAACAGGCAGGCATCGACACAGCAGTGTGCGCCTGCGGCACGGCCCTGACCCCGGAGCAGGTGCGGCTCATCAGCGAGTATGCTGACGAGGTGATCCTGAGCTACGATTCGGACGAAGCAGGCCAGAAGGCCACGCTGCGCTCGCTGGAACTGTTCCGCAACAGCCCGGTAAAGGTGGGTGTGCTGCAGATCCCCGGTGCAAAGGACCCGGACGAGTACATCAAAAAGTATGGCGCAGAGCGATTCAAAGCCCTGCTGGACGGTGTGGGCAATGCACTGGACTTCCGGCTGGGCCGTCTGCGCAGCCAGTATGATCTGGCACAGGATGCCCAGCGGCTGGAATACGTGAAGGAAGCTGTGAATATGCTGGCAGAGCGCTCCAACCCTACCGAGCAGGAAGTGTATGCGGGGCGTCTGGCTGAGGAGACCAACATCTCCAAAACAGCTATCATGACCCAGCTGGAGACCGCCGTGAAGAGGGCGGGCAGCAAGCACCGCTGGGAGAAAAAGCAGCAGGCGCTCAAGTCCGGTGAGATGAATCAGATCAACGTGCCGTACAGTGCGGGCGGCAGTCAGGCGCTGGGCATTGCCAGCGCACAGCAGCGACTGTTGGCGGCCATGCTGCGGGAGCCGCACTATATCGATCTGGTGCAGGGGCAGCTGACCGCAGAGCAGTTCGTGCTGCCGCAGCAGAAGGAGCTGTTTGAAGCCATGCTGCGCTGCCGACAGGAGGGCATTGAGATCAGCCTGACCACGCTGCGCGCTTTTGTAAGCGAAGAAGCGCTGAATGAACTGAGCCATCTTGCGGCACAATACAGCGATGTGAATTGTACGCCGGATGATATCCGGCTGTATCTGGACCGCATTGCCCGGGGGATGCCCATGGCAGGCAAGGCGGCGCATATGTCCAATGAGGAACTGAGTGAGTACCTCCAGTCGATGCGCGAAAAGAAGCAGGGAAATGTGCCTGTAGAAGAATGATCCCTGCTTTCCCCTCCGGCTGGAGCAGGAGAGGAAAGGAGCAGGAACCATGCAGAAATTGTCGCAAACGGAGGAATTGGCCAGAACACTGGCCGCGCGGGCACGCCACCATGCTCTGACACCGGAGCAGATCAGCCGTGCCATGGACGAACAGGATTACGATGTGGCGCAGCTGGACGAGCTGTATACGGCACTGGAGGACCGCGGCGTGCACCTGACCGAAGAGGAAGCGGACCTGCCTGCGTTGGATGAAACGCAGATCGGCAGGCTGGAACATGAGCTTTCGGCAGAGGGTGTGGCGCTGGACGACCCGGTAAAGGCCTATTTGAAGGAGATCGGCCGGGTGCCGCTGCTGACGGCAGAACAGGAAACGGAGCTTGCCCGTGCCGCGCAGGCCGGGGACGAGGATGCCCGGCGGAAGCTCAGCGAAGCAAACCTGCGGCTGGTGGTGTCGGTGGCAAAGCGCTATGCAGGGCGGGGCCTGCCGTTTCTGGATCTCATTCAGGAAGGCAATCTCGGCCTGATGAAGGCGGCGGAAAAGTTTGAGCCGGAGCGCGGCTTCAAATTTTCCACCTATGCCACGTGGTGGATCCGTCAGTCCATCACCCGCGCCATTGCGGATCAGGGGAGGACCATCCGCATCCCGGTGCACCTTGTGGAGAGCATCAACCGGGTCAAAAAGACGACGGGTGACCTGCTGCGGAAAAATGGCCGGGAGCCTACCGCGGAAGAGATCGCTGTTCAGCTGGACATGGAGCCGGACCGTGTGCGGGAATTGCTGCAGCTGGCGCAGGACCCCATCAGCTTGGAAACGCCGGTGGGCGAGGAAGAGGATGCCCACCTTGAAGATTTTATTCAGGACGAGGATGCAGGCGTCCCGGTGGATGAAGCCGGGCGGCAGCTGCTGCGGCGGGAACTGTTCAGCGTGCTCAAAAGCCTGACACCGAGGGAAGAGCGGGTGATCGCACTGCGCTTCGGGCTGGAGGATGGCCGGGCGCATACGCTGGAAGAGCTGGGTAAGGAGTTCAATGTGACCCGGGAGCGGGTGCGGCAGATCGAAGCCAAGGCCCTGCGCAAGCTGCGGCATCCCAGCCGTGCAAAACGCCTGCGGGATTATCTGGATGAGTGAACGATTATAATTGCCGCCGCTTGCACTCTGGCAATATTAGAGGAAACATTATTTTTATATTTGCAGCTCAGAAAAGCCTGCGAGCTTTTCTGAGCTGCTTTTTCACAAAAAAGGGCCGCAAGGGAAAACGGGCATATCCGACTGTAAAAGTAATACGCCAAAACACAAGGGCAAAGATAGACAAATTGCACAAGGGGATTATGAACAGGAACGTGCAAAATAAAAAAATCAAGCCCTAAAACAGCAAAACACAACACGCTGCCGGGCGTGCGAAAATGAAAGAAAAAATAAATTTGTTTTGGCAAAAATCTGAAAAATGGCTTGACAGCAAGGCTTTTAGGGTGTATACTGCATTAGTATCACATAATGGACTAGTGCGCCAAAAAGGGGAATACGCAGGCGGCGGCTGGACGGGTCAAACCGAAAAGTTCGTGAAAAACGCCGAAAGGTTCCCTTCGACGCGGGTCGAATTATGTGTGTCTGCTCAAATTTGACCCGTGTATACGACATCCCGTAGAGTATAAAAGTAAGGAGTGGTTGATTTTATGATGAAAGTCAAGCCCGTAAAGCTCGGCAAAACCGAGCGCATGAGCTTCTCCCACATCGACGAAGTCATCAGTATGCCGAACCTGATCGAGGTCCAGAAGAACTCTTATCAGTGGTTCCTGGACGAGGGCCTGAAAGAGGTCTTCCACGACATCGGCACCATTGAGGACTACACCGGCAATCTGGCACTGAGCTTCGTGGACTTCCGTCTCGATAAAGAGCCCAAGTACAGCATCAAAGAGTGCAAAGAGCGCGACGTGACCTATGCAGCACCCCTGCGCGTCACCGCCCGTCTGCTGAACAAGGAGACCGGCGAAGTGAAGGATCAGGAGATCTTCATGGGCGATTTCCCGCTGATGACCGATGCCGGCACCTTTGTGATCAACGGTGCAGAGCGTGCGATCGTCAGCCAGCTGGTGCGTTCTCCCGGCGTGTTCTACGGCGATGCCAAGGATAAGGTGGGCAACGACCTGTACAGCGCCACCATGAACCCCAACCGCGGTGCATGGCTGGAGTACGAGACCGATGCTTCCGATGTGTTCTATGTCCGTATCGATAAGAACCGCAAGCTGCCTGTCACCGTGCTGTGCCGTGCACTGGGCCTGTCCACCAACGAGGACATCCTGAACTTCTTTGGCGACGATGAGCGCATCCTCGCTACTCTGGAAAAGGATACCACCAAGAATCAGGAAGAGGGCCTGCTGGAAGTCTACCGCAAGCTGCGCCCCGGCGAGCCTCCCACGGTGGAGTCTGCTACCAGCCAGATCAACATGCTGTTCTTCGACCCGCGCCGTTATGACCTGTCTCGTTTCGGCCGTTATAAGATGAACAAGAAGCTGTCTCTGGCACGCCGCATCACCGGTCAGGTGGCTGCTGAGAATGTGGTCGCTCCGCTCACCGGCGAGATCCTGATCGAGGCTGGTGCCAAGATCACCCGCGAGCTGGCTGAGAAGGCTGACAATGCCGGTGTGAATCTGGTCGTGCTGAAGCTCGACGATCCCATGAAGGAAGAGAGCCGGAAGATCAAGGTCATCACCAACGGCTGTGTGGATGCACAGGGCTTCTTCTCCTTCGACGTGAAGGAGTGCGGCATCAACGAGCGCTGCTCCTTCGATGAGATCAAGAAGATCCTCGACACCACCTCTGATGTGGAAGAGCAGAAGGAGATGCTGCGCCGCAACCACGACCAGCTGATCGGCCGCACCGTTACGGTCGCCGATATTCTGGCTTCCATCAACTACCTGAACGGTCTGGGCCACAATATTGGTACCACCGATGATATCGACCATCTGGGCAACCGCCGCATCCGCAGCGTGGGCGAGCTGCTGCAGAACCAGTTCCGCATCGGCTTCTCCCGCATGGAGCGCGTCATCCGTGAGCGCATGACCCTGCAGAGCCAGGATCAGAGCGTCATCACTCCGCAGGCCCTCATCAACATCCGTCCGGTGGTGGCAGCCATCAAGGAGTTCTTCGGTTCTTCTCCGCTGTCCCAGTTCATGGATCAGAACAACCCGCTGGCTGAGCTGACCCACAAGCGCCGCCTGTCTGCTCTGGGCCCCGGCGGTCTGAGCCGTGACCGCGCAGGTTTCGAGGTCCGCGACGTTCACTACAGCCACTACGGCCGTATGTGCCCCATCGAGACTCCTGAAGGCCCCAACATCGGTCTGATCTCCTATCTGGCATCTTACGCCAAGATCAACGAGTACGGCTTCGTGGAAGCTCCGTACCGCAAGGTCAAGAAGATCTATGACGAGAACGGCAACCTGAAGGAACAGGTCGTCACCGACGAGGTCGAGTATATGACCGCTGACGTCGAGGACGAGTACGTTGTGGCACAGGCCAACGAGCCGCTGGATGAGGGCAAGCACTTCATCCGTCCCCGTGTGTCTGCCCGCCGCCGCGACGAGATCCTTGAAATTGATGCAGAGAAAGTCGATTACATGGACGTTTCTCCGCGAATGATGGTCTCTGTTGCTACCGCCTGCATCCCCTTCCTGGAGAACGATGACTGTAACCGTGCTCTGATGGGTTCCAACATGCAGCGTCAGGCAGTGCCTCTGATGGTCACCCAGCAGCCCATCGTTGCTACCGGTATGGAGTACAAGGCTGCTACCGACTCCGGCACCGCTGTTCTGGCAAAGAATGACGGTATCGTTGAGAAGATGGATGCCGACCATGTTGTTGTGCGCAACAACAAGGGCGAGCTGGAGGATTATCCTCTGGTCAAGTTCGCACGCTCCAACGCAGGCACCTGCATCAACCAGCGTCCCATCGTGGAGGTCGGCGAGAGCGTCAAGGCCGGTCAGGTGCTGGCCGACGGCCCTGCAATGCGCAACGGCGAAATTTCTCTGGGTAAGAACGCTCTGATCGGCTTCATGACCTGGGAAGGCTACAACTACGAGGATGCCGTTCTGCTGAACGAGAAGATCGTGCGCGAGGACGTGTACACCTCCATTCATATTGAAGAGTACGAGACCGAGAGCCGCGACACCAAGCTTGGACCCGAAGAGATCACCCGTGATATCCCCAACGTTTCTGAGGATGCACTGAAGGATCTGGACGAGCGCGGCATCATCCGCATCGGTGCCGAGGTCAAGAGCG
>ERZ773242.3924-NODE-3924-length-10065-cov-2.748452_pt1 | contig 10065 bp, 7 predicted proteins | sample MGYA00511077_ERZ773242 | MGnify/ENA primary metagenome ERZ773242 (study PRJEB29015, sample SAMEA2737754) | human gut metagenome | biome: human gut; feature: human-associated habitat; material: faeces | place: China | collected 2012 ... | reverse complement strand
CTTTCGTATGTATAACAATCGTCATTGGCTGACAGATGTGCTTACCGGAGCCGGAATCGGAATACTGAGTACTCAGGCGGCTTATTGGCTTTATCCAACTATTACAAAGACTTTCTTCCGTAAGCGGTATAAGAATATATTTATTTCTCCTTATTTCTCAAAAGAAGAAAAAGGAGTAAGTTGTCATATCGCTTTCTTAAGGATACTCGTTGCAATTAATAAGGAATAAACTTCAGAATAATAACTTTCTGTGTTTGGTCGTCTATTCTGAAACGATTATCAGTACGTTCGCCTATCAACCAAATGATATGGGAGCCACTGCAAAGCACCCATTGTTGCTCTTTGCGGGAAAGGGAGAATTTTCGATCAGTAAGGTAGTCACTGACCTTTTTTCGCCCAGTCATACCAAAGGGAACGAATGTGTCGCCTTGTCGGTAGTGTCTGACTGTGAGAGGTTGTTTTAGTTTGTCTGCATCGAAGCAAGCAGTGTTTCGGTCGCGGGGAATGATGAAATCATCCGTGACTTCTAATTCTTCCATTGTCAGGCGGAAGGGCAGGGCAGGGTTATCCGGAGAAAAGACTGTTGAAACATCTTCTGAACAGATCGGTTCTAACAGTAGAAGCTCTCGATCTTTAATCACGCGCCATTCTCCACTGAGGAATATTTTCCCCGGTTGCCCATTCAGAGAGGTGAAAATATCTTTGATCTGTGCACTGTTAAATCCTAATGGAGATAAGATCTCAAATAATAAGGTTTCCGGTGCAGATTCTTGGAGCAAAACACTGATCAGGATACCTTGTTCGGTTTGCACTTTCTGCTTGCCTTCTTCTATTCCTTTTTTATATAAGAGAGCTGCATCATTCAGATGTTCTGCAGTGCGGAGAAGGCTTTCTTTTACAGAGGGATTGATTTCCTGCATAAGTGGCAAGAGGTTGAGGCGTATCTTGTTGCGTGTATATTCGTCTTGCAGGTTAGTGCTGTCCGTTACGTAAGATTGTCCGATTTCTTGTAGGTATTCGGTTATTTCTTTCCGGTCGAGGCATAACAAGGGGCGGACAATGTTTCCGTTTTTGGGACGGATACCCAATAGTCCGTTGATGCCTGTTCCACGGATAAGGTTGAGCAGGAGAGTTTCTACACTATCATCTTTATGATGGGCCACGGCGATAACGTTGGCTCCTTGTTGTAGACGGAGCTGCTCAAACCAAGCATAACGTAATTCCCGTGCTGCCATTTCAATGGATATGTGGCGCTTTTCCGCTTCTTCCGTGGTTTGGAAATGTTGGACATGTAACGGAACTTCCAGCTGCAAGCATAGTTCGCGGACAAACATTTCATCTCGAACCGACTCATCGCCCCGCAGATGGAAATTACAATGTGCCGCCTCGCAGGTGTACCCCATAGCAAGAAGTAGACGCAACAAAGCTACTGAGTCCGCTCCGCCACTCAGTGTTACCAGTATTTTGTCTTCTCGTGTGAAAAGCTTTTCCTGATCAATGTATTGCGCTATTTTCTTTATATTCATAATGGTGCAAAGATAATATTAACGGATTGAATTCTTTCTAATTCTTCGGAACAAAGTGGAGAATGGAGAATATTTCTCCTTATTTAAAAACAATCTAAATAATTTGTAGGCTAAATACAAATCATTTATCTTTGCATCCAAATTAAAGAAAGAGAGAAGACTATGCGTTTATCCGAATTAAAAACTGGAGAAAAAGGTGTAATCGTTAAAGTACTGGGGCATGGCGGTTTCCGCAAACGAATTGTAGAAATGGGTTTTATTAAAGGCAAGACTGTAGAGGTTTTGCTGAATGCCCCGCTGAAAGACCCAATAAAATACAAAGTAATGGGGTATGAAATCTCTTTGCGCCGCCAGGAGGCAGGGATGATTGAAATACTCAGCGAACATGAGGCGAAAGAGCAAGTGACAAAACCGAATTATCATCCGGGAATGAGTGAAGATATTTATCCGGGGGAAGAAGAACTGAAACGTATCGCTCTTGGTAAACGCCGCACCATTAATGTTGCATTAGTGGGTAATCCAAATTGTGGAAAAACTTCTCTGTTTAATATTGCTTCCGGTTCACACGAACACGTTGGTAACTACAGCGGGGTTACAGTGGATGCTAAGGAAGGTCATTTTAATTTCCAAGGTTATCATTTCCGCATAGTCGATTTGCCGGGTACATATTCGCTATCAGCATATAGTCCTGAAGAAATGTATGTCCGTCATCATATTATTGATGAAACACCGGACATTGTTATCAATGTGGTAGATTCGTCCAATCTGGAACGTAATCTGTACCTCACTACCCAGTTGATTGACATGAACGTGCGTATGGTGATGGCGCTCAATATGTACGATGAACTGGAAGCCAGTGGCAACACGCTGGATTACATGAAACTGAGTGAACTCTTTGGTGTTCCTATGGTTCCTACCGTTTCGCGTACGGGCAAAGGCATCGAAGATCTTTTTCACGTTGTTATCAGTATTTACGAAGGTGCCGACTTCCTCGATCAGAAAGGCAAGGTACGTGCAGAAGTGTTGAATGACCTGCGTGAATGGCATCGGGAGTATGTGCCCGGCTATACCGGTGGGGCTCATAAAGAAGAAGAAGTACGTCATCATGGATTCTATCGTCATATTCACATTAACCACGGTCCTGAACTGGAACGCAGCATTGAAGAGGTGAAGCGGGTGATTAGTGAGAATGAGGGTATCCGTCATAAGTATTCTACCCGCTTTCTTGCCATCAAACTTCTGGAGAATGATCCGGATTTGGAAACGCTGATTAAAACTTTACCCAACGGCAAAGAAATCATAGATGTCCGTGATCAGGAAAGCCGCCGTATCCGAGACGTGCTGAATGAGGATTGCGATCAGGCAATTACCGATGCAAAATATGGTTTTATATCCGGTGCACTGAAAGAAACCTTTGTGGATAATCACTTGGATAAAGAACATACCACACGCGTGATAGATTCCATTGTAACACATCGTGTGTGGGGATTCCCCATTTTCTTCCTGTTCATGTATCTCATGTTCGAAGGGACGTTCGTGCTTGGCGAATACCCGATGATGGGTATCGAATGGCTGGTAGAAACCCTCGGTAACTTTATACATGCCAATATGGCGGATGGACCGTTGAAAGATCTATTGGTAGATGGTATTGTAGGTGGTGTTGGTGGTGTGATTGTCTTCCTGCCGAACATTCTTATTCTTTATTTTTGTATATCGTTGATGGAAGACTCCGGTTATATGGCGCGTGCTCATGTTGATATGGTCCAGCTCCCCGATGACCATTTCCACGGTGGTCAAAACGCGGTTGCCCTCTTTGAAGTGCCCGCCGAATGCCGCTCCGGACTCGTCAGCAAAGGCGGCATGCACATGCAGGGAGATTTTGCCGTCCTGCTCTGTGCAGATGATGCCGCCCATGGAGATCAGCTCGATGGGGCAGGGCAGCTCGATGGGGTCGCCGTAGCCGTACAGCCCCGGCTTGCCGGGCAGCTCCTCCGGGTCGAAGAAGCTGCACCCCTGTAAGCTGCCAATGGCGGAGAGGATGACACCGTGGCCGATGCCGTGATCCTCGCAGAACTTCTGAAGGCCCAGCATCACATCCTCGCCGGGCTCAAAGCGGAGGGCATACAGATTCTTGAATGTACCTTTTGCAGATTTCATCGCGGCCTCCTTCAAGCGTGAACCACGCGTCCCAGGGCGTCCAGGCAGGCCTCCCGGATGGCCTCCGCCACGGCCGGGTGGGGATAGAAGGCGCACTCCACGTCCTCCAGCAAAAGCTCCGAGGCGATCATCTGCGTTCCCAGCGCCACCAGCTCCGAGGCGCAGGGCCCCATCATGTGCAGACCCAGAATCGCGTGGTGCTCCCGGTCTGCCACCACGGTCACAAAGCCCTGGTTCTTTCCCATAGCCAGGGACTTGCCGTTGCCCGCGAGGCTGAACGTGCCGGTTACAACGTCCATGCCCGCTCTTTCCGCCTCCTCCCGGGTCATCCCTACGGAGGCCACCTCCTTGTCCACGAACACCACCTTGGGCACCGCGTTCAGCCGCAGCTCCCGGTCTATGCCGGCCATGTTCTCCACGGCCACCACGCCGCCCTCAGAGGCGGTGTGTGCCAGCATGCCCTGGCCCGTGATGTCGCCGGCCGCATAGATGCCGGGGACAGAGGTGCGCATGTGGGAATCCACCTGGATGAAGCCCCGCTCCATCCGGATGCCCAGCTCCTCGCAGCCAAGGCCGGCGCTGTTGGCCTTGCGGCCGGCGGACACCAGCACATACTCCGCCGAAACCGTGCCCTCCGCGCCGTTCTTTTCAAAAACAACCGCCTGTTCCATCCCCTGATCGCAGACAGATTTCACCCTGGCGCCCAGCTCCACCTGGATGCCGGCGTCTGTGAACTGCCGCGCAACGGCGTCCGCCAGGGAGCGGTCCATGCCGCCGAGAAGATGGGGCAGCATCTCCACCACGGTGATTTTGCACCCAAAGGCCGCCAGAATGCTGGCAAACTCGCAGCCGATCACGCCGCCGCCGATAATCACCATGCTCTTTGGCAGGGTCTTCAGAGCCAGCAGCTGGGTGCTGTCAATCACCCGCTCGCCCTTGAGCCCGGGAATGGGCGGCGCCGCGTTGGAAGATCCGGTGGCAATCAGGATGTTTCGGGTCCTGTAGACCTTGCCGCCGAGCTTCACCTCACTGGCGGAGAGGAGCTTTGCCTCTCCCGGAAGGAAATCCACCTTGTTTTTTTTCAGCAGGTAGCCAACGCCGTTTACCAGCTGCTTCACCACACCGTCCTTCCGGCGCATCACCGCCGGGAAATCCACCCCGGTCAGCGCGGAGCCGATGCCGTACCGGGCGGATTCCCGCACGGTGTTGGCCACCTCCGCGCTCTGAAAGAGCGTCTTGGTGGGGATGCAGCCCACGTTCAGGCAGGTGCCGCCCAGATGCTCTTTTTCCATCACGGCGGTGGTCATCCCCAGCTGGGCCGCCCGAATGGCCGCCACATAGCCGCCGGGTCCGCCGCCGATCACAATCAGATCATACCTGTTCTCTGCCATATCAAACGCCCTCACTGTGCCAAAAAGAGCTCGGGGGTTTCCAGATACTCTTTCATGGTCTTTAAGATGCTGCCGATTTCGCCGCCGTCAAAAACCCGGTGGTCATAGGTGACGGAGAGGCACATCATGGTGCGCACGCAGATCTGCCCCTGATAGACCACGGGCTTTTCAACCGCCCGGCCAAAGCCCATGATGCAGGACTGAGGCGCAGGCAGAATGGGGTTGAAGTTATCCACCGGAAAGACCCCCATGTTGGTCAGGGTGAAGGTGCCATCCCGCTGGTCGTCGGCGGTAAGCCGTTTCTCCCGGGCCTTGACCACAATCTCCCGCAGGGCGCGGCTGAGCTCCACCAGAGACATCTGGTCGGCATCCCGCACCACGGGGGAGGTCAGGCCGTAATCCGTGGCCACCGCCACACTGAGATTCACGTAGGGGAAGGTGAGGATCTCCTGGTCGGTATAGCTGGCGTTGGCCAGGGGATGGGTCTTGAGCATCTTCACCGCCGCGTAGGAGAGGAGATCGTTCAAAGTTACCCTTGTCCCCAGAAGCTTCTCGTTTTCCACCAGCCGCCGGCGCATGGCCGCCAGCTCCGTGACGTCCACCTCGACGGAGTCGGAGGTCTGGGCCATGGTGTGCAGGCTGTTGAACATGTTTCGGGCAATGGCCTTGCGGATCGGCGTAAGAGGGATGCGGACCGGCTCCCGGGACTTGGCGCCGACCGCGCTCTGCACGGCAGGCTGGCAGCTGTCCACATCTCTTGCCACAATCCGTCCGCCCGGGCCGGTGCCGGTTATCAAAGAGAGGTCAATCCCCGCCTTCTCCGCCTTTTTGCGGGCCAAAGGCGATGCGATGATCCTGCCTCCGGCGGCTTTCCGGACCGTGGGGGCCGGGGCCGCCTGGGGTGCGGCGGGAGACTGGGGGGCCGCCTGGGGTGCAGCGGAGGCCGTGCAGACGGCCTGGTACTGGGCCTCGTCCGCAGCCAGATACGCGATCACGCCGCCCACGGGCACCGTGTCGCCCTCCCCGGCCACCAGATGGATGATGCCGTCCTCCGGGCTCTCAAAGGGCATGGTGGTTTTCTCGCTCTCAATTTCCGCCAGAACCTGACCCTTTTTTACCTGCTCTCCCTCGGAGACCTGCCACTTGTCCAGGGCGTTCTCCGTGTTGGTCAGGCCGGTCTTTGGCATGACAATTTCCATACTCATATCTCTTTGCCTCCGGCCGAAACAGCCTTTGGCATATGCCTCCTCACTTTTTGATCATCACTCAGAAGAGCGCCTTTACAGCCGCCGCAATCTTCTCCGGATTCGGAACCGCCCGGGCCTCCAGGCCCAGGTTATAGGGCAGGGGCACATCCAAAGAGGCAACGCGCTTGATGGGGGCGTCCAGCTCGTCAAAAAGCTCCTCCTGAATCATGGCCGCCCACTCCGCGCCAAGGCCCCCGCGGAGGTTGCTCTCCTCCACAATGACGCAGCGGTGGGTCTTGGAAATGGACTGATAGGCCGTCTCCTTGTCAAAGGGCAGCAGGGTCCTGGGGTCCACGACCTCGCAGCTGATGCCCTCCGCCGCCAGCTTCTGCGCGGCCTCCAGCGCCTTTTGAACCATCAGGCCCACGGCGAGGATCGTCACATCGCCGCCCTCCCGCTTGATGTCGGCCTTGCCGATGGGCAGCACATACTCCTCGTCGGGAATCTCCATCTTCGTCTTATAGAGCTGCTTGTGCTCAAAGAACAAAACCGGGTTGTCGCTGCGGATCGCGGCTTTCAAAAGGCCCTTGGCGTCATAGACGTTGGAGGGGGTGATGATGGTCAGGCCGGGCGCGTGGTTGAAAAGGCACTCAAAGATATTGGAGTGCTCGGCGCCCGCGCCGAAGGAGTAGCCGCCGGCGCAGCGCACCACCAGGGGCAGCTTGTAATCCTCGCCATGCAGATACCGCCACTTTCCGCAGGAGTGGAACAGCTCGTTGAAGGCCACCAGCTGGAAGTCCGAATACATCAGCTCCACGCAGGGCCGCAGGCCCGTCATGGCCGCGCCGATGGCGCTGCCCACAATGGCGCCCTCGGAAATGGGGGTGCTGATGCAGCGCTTGGGGCCAAACTCCTCCAGAATCCCCTTGGTGGCGCAGAAGATACCGCCCATCTCCGCAACATCCTCGCCGTAGACCAGGACCGTATCATCACGGCGCATCTCCTCGCTGATGGCAGCGCTGATGGCCTGTGCAAAACTTTCTTTCATGAAGAGTTCCTCCGTTATATGATTGTGAATGTCCACATCAGGCGTACAGACCGTCAAAAATGTGGTCGGGGTCCGGTTCGGGGCTGTTTTCCGCGAATTCCACCGCCTGCTCCAGCTCCAGGGCAATCTCTTTGCGCATAAGCTCGATGTCCTCCTGGGTCAAAACGCCGTTGTCCAGCACATACTTCTCCAGATTGGCCAGGCAGTCCTTTTTGACCTCCTCTTCCGTCACGGCCTTGTCCCGGTAGGCGCACTGGTCGCCCTCAAAGTGGCCCCGCCAGCGGTAACACTTGATCTCCAGGACGGCGGGTCCCTTTCCGGCGCGGATATCGTCGGTCAGCTCTTTGGCCGCCTCATAGATCGCCAGGGGATCGTCGCCCTGGACAACCCTGGCGGGCATGCCATAGCCGGCGGCGCGGTCCGCAGCGGGATTCGGAACCGGGATCGTGTTGGCGTGGTTGGCGGAGATGGCGTACTGGTTGTCATCGCAGATGAACAGAACCGGCAGCTTCCAAATGGCGGCCAGGTTCATGGCCTCGTGGACGTTGCCGCGGCTGTGGGTGCCGTCGCCGTTGTAGCAGTAAACGATACGGCCGTTTTCTAAGTACTTGGCAGAGAGCCCTGCGCCGATTGCCACCTCGGTGTCTACGCCCAGGGAGCCGGCGGTGCCGATGCAGCCCTTGTCCAGACGGGCGATGTGGTTCACGCCGCCCCGCCCATGGGAGGTGCCGGTCTGCTTGCCCAGGATCTCTGCAAACATTTCGTTGAAGGTAACGCCCACGGCATGGGCGGCGGCAACCACCCGGTGTGTATGCTTATAGTAGTCCCCCTCGCGGCGGGTCATCAGCGGCGCCACATAGGCGGCCTCCTCGCCAACCCCGCTGTGGATGTGGCCGGGCACCTTGCCCAGCGCGTAAATCTCCACCAGCTTCTCCTCCGCCATGCGGACGCTGAGAAGCTCCTGATACAGCTCTGTCACCAATTCTTTGGAATATTTCATCATACTCTCCTATCAACGCAGTCGAAATTCACAGGGCCGCGCCTGTCAGTCCATCCGCAGGCCGCCGTCGGCGTTTCCAATCTCGCCGGTTACAAAGCTTGCAAGGTCGGAGGCATAGAACAAAATGAGGTTGGCAATCTCCTGCGGGTCGGCGGGCCGGCCCAGGGGAATCTGGCTGAGAATCCGGTTGTGCCGGTCCTGATCCATGCCGGCGGTGATGGCCGTCTTGGTGTAGGCGGGGCACACGCCGCAGCAGGCCACGTTGTAGGGGCCGCCCTCCTTGGCAACCGCCTTGATGAGGCTGTTGACGCCGCCCTTGGAGGCCGCGTACACGCTGGTGCCCAGCAGTCCGCCGCCCACCTGGGCCGCCACGGAGGAGACCACGACGATCCGGCCGTAGCTGTGCTCTTTCATGTTGGTGAACACGCTCTGGATGCTGGCAACCACGCCGGTGAGGTTGATGGCAACCACGCGGTCCCACTCCGCCTGGGTCACATCCTCAAACTTGGAGGTGCTGACAATGCCGGCCACGCAGATCAGGCCGTGAATCTGCCCGAACTTCTGCACCAGGGCGCCGAACTTCTCCCGAATCTCTGCGGGATTGCTCAGGTCCACGGCGGCCACCGTGACTTTGTCCTCACCGTACTTCTCCTGGTACTTCCGGGCCCCGGCCTCATTGATGTCCACAATGACGGCGTGGCCGCCGCCGGATACAATGCCGTCCACCACGGCGCCGCCAATGCCGCCGGCACCGCCTGTCACAATGTAGTTCTTACCGCTGTAATCCATGGAAACCATCGTTTAAAACTCCTTTATGTCAAAAATTCGTCAATCTTGCTGTTGAAACCCCGGACCGCCAGAATCCTGCCGGGTGGCGGAGGCATCGGCGGCCCGGGGTCATGGTTGAAAACGGCAACGGGAAATCAGCTGCCTAACACGGAGGGAATCCACTCGGTCACGGCAGGCACATAAGTCACAAGCAGCAGGACAATCAGTCCCAGGCCCAACATGGGCAGGGCATCCTTCAGGGTCCGCTCCAGGCGGGCACCGGCGATCTGGTTGCCCAGCAGCAGGCACACGCCCACCGGCGGCGTCATCAGGCCAATGTACAGGTTCACGCACATCATCATGCAGAAGTGAATGTCTGACAGTCCCAGAGACAGCATCAGGGGACGCAGCAGCGGGGTCATCATCACCACAGCGGCGTTGGCCTCCATCAGCATGCCGATGACCAGGAACAGCAGGTTCACCAGCAGGAGGATGATATATTTATTGTCCGTCAGGTTCGCAAAGAGGTCCAGCACCGCGGCAGGCAGGCCTGAGGTGGTGATCACATAGCTGGAGGACTTGGACACGCCCACCAGAATCATGATCGCCGCGGCGGAGACGCCGGCCTCCGCCATGGAGGGCAGAATCTCCTTCCAGCTCATGTCCCGATAAACAAAGAGGCTGATCAAGAGCGCATAGATCACGGAGACCGCGGCGGCCTCCGTGGCGGTGAAGATTCCGCCGAAAATGCCGCCCAGGATGATGACGGGCATGAGCAGGGCCCAGATGCTGCTGCGGAAGGTGCGGAAGATCTGCTGGGCGTTCTGCTTGGGGCGGGAGGGCAAATCCTTCTTCTTGCCGTACCAGAGGCTGTAGCCCACCAGGAACAGCGCCAGCAGCACGCCCGGAATCACCGTGGCCTGGAACAGCGCGGAGATGGAGGTCTCCGTGGCGCTGGCATACACGATCAAGGTGATGGAGGGGGGAA
>ERZ773242.3922-NODE-3922-length-10071-cov-4.131290_pt1 | contig 10071 bp, 10 predicted proteins | sample MGYA00511077_ERZ773242 | MGnify/ENA primary metagenome ERZ773242 (study PRJEB29015, sample SAMEA2737754) | human gut metagenome | biome: human gut; feature: human-associated habitat; material: faeces | place: China | collected 2012 ... | reverse complement strand
ATACACCGTTAGCCGGTGTGACTGCTTTCTTCATGCCCTATGTGCGCATGGTTTGTAAATGGTAAACCACATACGTGGTCTAAAAAAAGTACCGCCTTTTCAAGCGGCGAGTATTAACTATTCAAATGTTTTCAACCTGCAATATTCCGGTATCTTTTCAGACCATGGCAGCAAGTCGTCTATGTAATCAGCCGGCTTGTCATCCAGATGCGCCAGCATCTGTTCGAGGAGATACTTGAAATATTCGTATGGCTTCAGTCCGTTGGCTTTGGATGTTTCTGCTATACTGTAGAGAATGGCGCTTGCTCTGGCTCCACGCCGGGAGCCTATGATGTGCCAGCTGTGCTTGCCCACGCAGAATTTTCGGATGCTCCGTTCTGCGTCATTGTTATCCAATGGGATGATTGGATCATCCAGAAATGCTCGCAGGTATGGTTCCTGATTTAACGCATAATTGATTGCACCATAAAGCGAACCGCTTTTATCCAGCAGTGTAAGATCAATCGATTTCAGCCAGCTGAAAAATTCATCAACCAGCGGTTTTACGGACCTCTGCCTGTTATCCAGACGTTCCTCAGGGGTAGACGTTTTGCACATGTTATCAACATGATAGATTGCCGCAATCCGCTTATGTGCTTCCGCTGAAATTGCGCCTTTCGTATTGCTTGTTTTCAGTGCCTTGAGCACATCGTCAAACTTTCGTTTGCAATGCGCCCAGCAGCCGGCAACACGAAGTTCCTCCGGTCGTTCACCGGCAAGCTTGTGATATACCTGATATCCATCGGTAACGAGAACGCCTTTGTAGTTTTTCAGGAATTCTCTTGGTATATCACTGCTTCTCCCGTCCTGGTATTCGTAGAGGAAGAGTGGGTGACTGCCGTAGGCCTCCGTGGTATGGTATACCCACATGTACGCCTTGCTGTTTGTAGCTCTGTCCGGAGCAATCAGCTTAAATGGTGTTTCATCGCAATGAATCAGCCTGCTTTCCAGCATCTGCTGATGCATTCTGCGATAAACGAGCTGCAGATAGCGGTCCGAAATGCGGATCATCCAGTTTGCTAGTGTCTGACGGGAAATATTCATGTCCACTCTCTCGAAATCTTCTGCCTGACGGGACAGTGGAAGTGCATTCACATATTTGCAGCAGAAGATTCCTGCTGCAAGACTTGGTGTCAGGATGCTGTTTGGCAGAAGCTTTTCCGGTGCATCTGCAACCCGAATACCTTCGCCATGTTTCCCTGCATATTTGAATACATGATGCTCATGCTCCACAAACTTCGCAGGAACAAACTCCACCGTGTAGTAGGTATTATGCGGAAGAACATCATATCCACGAGGGAAATACTCGTTCAGCATTTCTTCCGGAATGGTATGTTCATCAATGACCGTTTCCAGATACTGCAGATCCGACTGACGTTTTCCTTTTCGTTTCGTCCGTTTGCGTACGGACTGAGAAGGATCCGGTTCGATCTCCTCCGCATTGGCTGAATCCAGAATATGTTCTGCTTCATTCAGTGCATGCTTCTCATAGAAGTCAAAGGTAAGCTGCAGGCCATCAATCTCCGATGCCTTTTCGGTTTTCCTGCCGAAATATCGCTGCGTAAGAATGTTGATTTTCTCTTCCAGAGAAGTCACCTGACGGAGCAGCTGATTGTTCTGCTCTGCCACCTGCTTCATGGTATCAGAAAGCTGCAGATACATGCTAACCAGCACATCCTTCGGGATTTGATTCAGTTGTTCTTCTGTCAGTTTTGATCTCTTTTCCATAACATCATTATACCATATTTCGGAGAACAAAAAAAGAGGAAAATGACTGAAATATCAACGTTTAGATAACTTCTTTTTCAGTTGTCAAGGTGCAGATTTTATCAAAAATCAGAGGAGCTGTCTGACTTTCGTCTGTTTGATGACAGTCTTCTGTTCGATGGCAAGTCCATCCATCAGCCATCTGTACTGCTGCATGGTGATGGTCTTTACTTCGGCTTCATTCCGAGGCCAACGGAATTTCCCGTCAGAAAGCCTTTTGTAGAGAAGCAGGAATCCATCGCCCTCATAGAGAAGCGCTTTTATCCGATCCGGCCTTCTTCCGCAGAAAAGAAAGATGCTGCCCTCATCGGTGGGATCCAGCTGAAATTCGTGTTTCACAGTTGCAGCAAGACCATCAATGCCACGGCGTAAGTCCGTATAACCACAGGCAATGTAGATATGCTTAAAACCGGTTAAATCATTCAGCATTTCTAATCGCCTCGATTACCCTATGTAGAAGACAGCTGGAAGCTGCTTCGCTTACATGGATGACTGCATCGCCAAGGCAGATGGAAACCGGTGAACATCCAGATTCCAAATGTTCTGGCATCATCTTCAAGAAAGATGGATTCACTTCTGCAAAGCGATTCCCGGAGTTTTCAATGGCTGCCGCCTTTACCTTACGTAGCCAGTAGTAATATGCATTGCGGGAAATATTATGTTCGCTGCAGTAATCGTCTACTTTCAGACCACTGGTCTGACGATCCTGGATAATGGCGGTCCACTGCTGCAGTCTGACATTTTGTGTTACAGTTTGAATATCGTTCATCGAAAGCCTCCTGAGTTTAAAAAGTGTGAAAAGTTGAGAAAGTTTTTCAACTGCACACAATTATCTCAAAAAAGTGAGGCCTTGAGAAGGTCGTTGGTGGTTTACCATTTACCATGGTTTGACGCTTACGAGTCGTTTGGCGGGTTGGTAATTTAAAAGGGCGGTTGTTTGATCACCGCCCTTTTGGGTTTTGTGTTGGTTGCCTAGGGTTTGGTTGCCTAGGGGGTTGGCTATCCAAAGTTGTTTGGTCGCCCAAATTTGTTTGTCTGTCTATGTTTGCTAATCTTGGGTTACTTTACTCTGACGGATCTCCAGCCGGACCATCTGCCGTAGTAGGTCAGTTTTTTGCCGTAGTCGTTGTATACTTCTTTGACGGCGCGTACTTTGACGTAGTAGGTGTAGCCGCGGCTCAGTCCGCTGATGATTGTGGACTGGGTTGTATAGAAATTGACTGCGGCATTCCGTTTTTTGGTCTTGTAAGTGCCTTTTTTGAAGCTCTTATACTTGGAGTATCTGACTTCGTATCTGGTCACGTTGTCCTGTTTGTTCCAGCGTACTTTGATCTTGCCCTTGCCTGTTGTCCATGGCTTGCGTGTCAGCTTTGCTTTGTTCGGATATACCTTGATTACGGTCGAGTCGTTTGCCGGGTTGTATTTTACGTTTCCGGTCGTGCTGATCGTGATCTTCGCTCTGCCTGCTTTATGCGGTGTTACATAGCCGTAGGCGTCTACGGATGCAACGGATGGATCGCTGGAGGTATAGGTGAAAGTACCCTCTGCAGCTTTCGGATACAGCTTGAACGTATCACTCGTCGGATAAACTTTGTAAGTATTGTTTACTCCTGTAATGCTCTGCGCAAGACCCTCGATCGTGAAGTTTGCGTAGCAGCTGCCTGTGTAGCCGTTCTTTCCGGTTACCACGACTCTGTAGGTCCCCGGCGCAGACATCTGATAGGCTTTGACCTCTTTGCCTGTGCTGTCCTGATAGGAAACGGTGTAGTCGGTCGTGTTCAGCCTAGAAGCGTAGCCATAGGCAACACTTGTGATCACAGGCGTCTTGGATCTGCCGTCCGCATTCACCTTAGACTCCTTGAGCGTAACGGTGTAATTGCCGATGTCAGTGCCAGTGATGGTGTAGGTTAAAGTTAACTCGCCGTAATAAGCACCGTTACCCTTAATCACAACTGTATAAGTTCCTGCATCTCTCATGCTGGAAACAACCTTGCCGCTTGCGTTTTTATAAGTTACCGTATAGGTGCTTGGATCAAGTGTTGTATATCCGTCCCTAACCGTAACCTTCGGTATAACTGCGCTGCCGGTGTATGCAGAACTGGATCGTCCATCTGTGAAAGATGCCGTACAGTAAGCAAGATTCTTCGTCGCGGTATTAAATTCCTTCGTGATTTCAGTTATGTTCTGGTTCGTTGCAACTGCAAGATTTACAGCTTTTGCAGCCTTTGTAACTACCGCTGTCGGTCTCAAATATGCTGATGTTGAATTTACCCATCTATAAGAAACATTATAGTCTGTTTCCGGAATGATAACATTACCTGTATAGCCATATGTATAGCCGCTCTTTGTTCTTAAAGTTACCTTTGGTACGTAAGTACGACTAGAAGGGTCGTATACTGTCGCGCTTCCGAGAACGATTTCTGTCCAATCTAAAGGAATTGGCATGATTGTTAACTTTCCAGCATAAGCAGTACCTGCGTAGTTACCTGTTCCAATGGCGTAAACCGAATAATCTCCAGAATCTTTTGGTAAAGAGTTTCCTGTTAACACAGTAGTTCCTTTACGGTATTCAATACGATAAGTTGCCCCAGATTTTGCAACATTTACAGAAACAGTTTGATTTGCTCCGTTATAGTACACCTGTTTTACTTTTGTAGCTCCTGCTCCTACAATAGTTACATCTACATCATTAATGATATTGTTCCCTGAAACAACCGTAAAGGATTTGTTCACAGTGCCTGTGTAATTGTTTATTCCAGTAATGACTAACTTTTTTGTCCCAGTACTTGAAGAATCATCTCCAACAATGGTATAGTCCGTTCCTTTTATCAGTTTCGTGGTTCCATCCATAACTGTGATAGAAACCGTTTGTCCAATAGATACATTATCAACGCTAATATTTGTGCTTGCAATATTCTTTGGATTAATATTAAACGATCCGTGAATTTCACCATAATATGCGTTTATTCCAGTTACAGTAAAAGTTGCAGCTCCGGCTTTAGTATTGTCTTTGTATGTTACTCTGTAATCAGTTCCCTCTGTAAGCGTAGCAACATATGCGTTCTTCTTTTTAACCGTTACTTTTGGAGTTTTCACAGTTCCATCATAAGTCACATCTGAACAAACGGCAGTATAATTATTATTATCTAATTGAGTCCGTAAGAAAAAACTTGCAGACTGTGCTTCTCCCGCTACCAAATTGGTTGCGTTTGTATTAGCAGTTACAGTAACCAATACCATGCCATTTCCACTTGCCTTTGCAGCAATACTATATTCACCAGTTGGTATTGTCACGCTTTTATACTTGACTGCAATATTTTTTTTTGCGTTGTCAACGGTCGTAATCGGATTTGTTTCAACAATAGAAACATTAGCAGCGTCTTTCAAACCAAGCTTCTTAATCGTATATACCACTTTTTTCGATCCAGAGTAAGTTTTGCTTTCTTTTTTTGCACTCACAGTTAACGTATACGTTCCAGCATTAATGAATTGGTTACTGTCCCAAGTTACAGTATAATCCGCTGTACTGGATGTTGATAAATCGGTTCCATTAACTTTAATCGATTGCACCGTTGGAGCCTGCGAAGTTCCGTTATAGGTTGTTTCAGTTGCCCCAAGTGTGATGACAGCTTTAGACAAATCAGTTTTTTCTGGTAGTTTACCATCCGCAAACGCGCTCGCCGGCATCATACAAATCACTAAAGCAAGGGTCAGTATCATCGCTAAAGTCTTTTTCATCGTACTTTTCCTTTCTTCTTTTCATAATCTCAATTTATTTGCCAAAATGTTTACGATTTTGAGCTTTACTTAATTACATTATAATACGATTTTTGTCTGCAAGTAACAAGTAAAAAGTTTGTTAAATTTCTCAAACTTTGCACATGCATAAGTGCGTATGCACCTTGAAAATTCAATAAAATTTGGCAATAGAATAGCATGAAACCATCTGGTTTGGTATAATTGAATTGACTAAAAACAGGTCAAATGCATAATTAAATGTAACCTTGAAGTTCTAAGTGCAGCATGGTTGATTTGTGAGGCGTTTCATTCTGCATCAGTTGCATTTTTGAAATCGTAAATATATCTTTTGCAAAATTAAATAGGACATTTACTGCAAAATCTGCTAAAATGAAGCTGAGGCTGCGCATGCTAAATGACGGACTGTATTTATCTTCCTTTTTTGCAGTTGTAGATACACTCCGTATTTCTTGATTCTCTTGTACATCCTGCCTAATCAAATTTAGAAATAGTTTTTTACTTAGTCAGCAAGTTCGGTTTCAAACATAGCTGATCAAAAGGTATGTACTTTAGACCCAGCTTTGCCGCAGCCTCTTTTCCATATAGCTCGGCAAACAATTGAATGGGCGCCCTTGCATTCAGACTGCCTCTTGGCATGGAATTGATGTGGTTCATCATCACATGCACAGCTTCTTGCGACAGTTCATCAAACGAACTCATTTCACATACATTTTGCGTCGGGTGCTGTCGAAGAAATTCTTGAAAGTCTGCATAGGTTCTGCCTACATGACACTGCTTATCTACGTGCAGAACCGGACCGCTTTTCTTTTTCGCCTGCTTTCTTCTGAGTTTTCTCCTCAGATCAGTATTGTCAATGCTTAGGAGGTCCCGGTCAATGTAATTCATAGAGTGTACGGATTGAGACCGGCATGGAATCTGCGTAAGCCTCATAGCAAGCAGGGATCGACAGTCCGTTCTTCAAAAGCGGTACGATGGTTTCTTCTAAAAAGGATAGCTGCTCGTCTGTAAGGCTGATACCGATTCTTGCTTCACGAAGGGTACTTTTGTATTGTTTTTGCGCGGTATCTGCCTAGTGCATCTTCTTCATGAGATTGCAAGTGCTGCGGTCTGCGCATCCGTTGCATACATAAGGTGAACGAAAAAGTTTTTTACAGATAATTGGCTCAAATTTATCGCAGGATGGCGCACATTTGGAACATGCGATGGAACACACAAGCTTGGTGCAGCCGGGTGCAGGGCATTTTGTCCGGTCTTCAAAGATGCAGGTGAATTTACATTTGCTTCTCGCGGGCTTTCCTGTGAAACGTGCATAGGTTTTTACCTCTCTGGCAATGGTTGTACGATTTTTCCCAAGTGTTTGCGCAATCGCAGCGAAAGAAGTTTTCAGAGTGAATGCTTTTTGAATTTGAAGTCTTTCGTCATAGGTGAGATGTTTCATTTTCGTATCCTTTCTCGGCAGGATGTAAATTCATTATACAAAAAAATCGTGAAGTTGTAGATGCATCTTTTTCTTCACGATTTTTTGTAATCTAAATTGCACGCTTTTGTTGCATTTAATGATTCATTTGACCTATATCCAAGAAAATCGAATTCAGTAAGTTCTTCGTCCTTGGTTGCATCCCTACCCTTGTGTGGCGAAATATATTCGATGTTTTTTCAGAGAAGTTCTTTCGTTTTTCCCGCAAGATATAAAGGTATGTTCGTGAAAGCGCCGTCCTTGCGATAACCGCGCTTGGAAAAGCGCAGCGCGTGTTTCGGATGATGGACAGCAAGGTATCTCTTGAACGAAGGCGCGGCTTTATCCTCACCACCTTTTACTTCAACAGGGATGATCTCTGTTCCATTTTGCAGGACAAAATCAATCTCACCGTTCTTGTCAGAATAGTAGCGCGGCTCGAGCGCAAACTGCCCGCGAAGCTGCTGCAGGACATAGTTCTCGGTCAACGCTCCTTTGAACTGATAGTCAGCTTTCAAGAGAATCGCGCGGTTGTCAATGCCAGCCATATGCTTAAGAAGACCGGTATCAAAAACAAACAGTTTGAACTGATCCAGCTTATCAAACGCGGCCAGCGGATGCTCCATTTTAGAAACATTATAGACGCGGTTGAGCATTCCTGCGGAAACAAGCCATTCAATCGCCTCTTCAAAATCACGCGCTCTGCCGCCCTCGCGGACAGCTCCGTACATAAACTTTTCGTTCGGTTTCGCAAGCTGTGCGACAATGCTGCGGAATACCATGAGGATACGCCCGCTGTTGACTTTGCCATTGTGTTTCGAAAAGTCATTCTCATAGACTTCAAGGAGTTCTCGTTGTATCCGTGAAACTCTCGCGGGGTCTTTATGCTTGATCCATGAGACCACGCATTCCGGCATACCGCCGATGATGAGGTAGTTATCATAGGCTTCCAGCAGACGGTTATGAAAGAATTCCTCAATCTGCTGCTCCTTCTGTGTGCTGTCGTAGTAGACGTAAAGTGCAGGATCAACGGCTGCAAGGAACTCACCGAAATCCAAAGGGTAGAGATCAAGCAGGTTGACCATGCCGACCGGATAGGATTTTGGTTTTGCTAAAAGTGTACCGAGCAAGCTTCCCGCTGCGATGACATGGTACGCACTTGCTTTTTCTTTGAAATATTTCAGCGCGTTCAACGCCTCCGGACATTCCTGAATCTCATCGAAAATAATCAGCGTTTCCCCCTGCAAAATCTTCTCTCCGCTGATCATTGCAAGAAGCTCCAAAATACGCTGCGGATTCTTGTTCGCTGCAAAGATGGATCGCAGCTCATCCTCTTCATCAAAGTTGAAATAGACGAAGTTCTGATAGCAGCTCTTCCCGAATTCCTTCATCAACCACGTTTTTCCAACCTGTCTTGCACCTCGCAGAACGAGCGGTTTTCGTTCTGCATCGTTTTTCCATTTTATCAGCTCCTGCATCGCGTCGCGCTTCATGGCATACACCGTCCTTTCAAGGGATAATAAAAGATTAACACATTTTTCCGATGATTTCAATTCAGTTTTTACACATTTTTCGGACTTTTTTATATGTTTTTCTCACATTTTTCTGCTTTTATGATAGCATCAATCACAATCACAGGGCGCATACTTCCGGCAGTGATGGTCCGGAGGCGGAAGTGCGCATAACGAAACCTGTGATTCCTTTGCGCACATGCCTGCCCTGCAGGGCAGGCGCTTCGCAAGGTGCTTTTGTCGATATTTCCTACATGATAACAAGAACCCTTGATTCTCGAGCATTTGCCGTTCATCAAGGGTTTTGTTTTCTCAATATTTTTTTGCAGGGGGTCCTATGCGTTTCCTATACATTGAAGAGGAAGTTGACCACATCGCCGTCTTTCATGACGTATTCCTTGCCCTCGGAGCGCAGGAAGCCTTTTTCTTTGGCTGCGGCGAGAGAACCGCCGACTTCCATGAGTTTGTCGTAAGCGATGGTCTCCGCGCGGATAAAGCCTTTCTCAAAGTCTGTGTGAATCTTGCCCGCTGCCTGCGGCGCTTTGGTGCCGCGGCGTATTGTCCACGCGCGGCATTCGTCTTCTCCGGCAGTCAGGAAAGAAATCAGATTGAGCAGGGCGTAGGAGGCTTTGACCAGCTTGTCCAAACCGGATTCCTCGATGCCGAGCTCCGCAAGGAACATCGCGCGTTCGTCCTCTTCCAGTTCCGCCATCTCCGCTTCGATTTCCGCGCAGATGACAACAACCTCCGCACCCTCCGCAGCAGCAATTTCGCGGACGGTCTCGACATAAGGATTCTTGCCAGCCTCCGCATCGGCAACCCCGTCATCCGAAACGTTCGCGACATAAATGATCGGTTTGTAGGATAAGAGCCCGATCGTCTTGACATATTCGGCTTCCTCGTCCTCCAACTCCATAGAGCGGGCGTTTTTACCCTCGGAAAGATGCGCGTAGACACGTTTCAGAAGGTCAAGCTCTTCTCTGGCGGATTTGTCGAACTTGGCGTTCTTTTCGGTCTTTTGGATGCGACGTTCCATAATTTCCATATCGCTGAGCAAAAGCTCGGTGTTGATGGTGTCGATATCGCCCGCCGGATCAATGTGTCCGTTCACGTGTACGATATTGTCGTTTTCAAAACAGCGGACAACGTGCACGATGGCTTCCACCTCTCGGATGTGTCCGAGGAATTTGTTGCCGAGTCCCTCGCCCTGCGACGCGCCTTTGACCAGACCCGCGATGTCGCAAAATTCGATCGTGGCATAGATTGTCTTTTTGGAATGATAAATTTCATGCAGCTTGGTGATGCGTGCGTCCGGTACGGTGACGATGCCGACGTTCGGCTCGATCGTGCAGAATGGATAATTGGCTGCCTCCGCACCCGCCTTGGTGATCGCGTTGAACAAGGTACTCTTGCCGACATTCGGCAGACCGACGATACCTAATTTCATTTTATGTTTTACCTGTCCGAAAACCCTTGATTTATCTGGGTTTTCGCCTTTCTTTAGATTTCTTGTACGCCCTTTTTACGCCCTTTTTTTGT
>ERZ773242.3921-NODE-3921-length-10071-cov-7.518870_pt1 | contig 10071 bp, 10 predicted proteins | sample MGYA00511077_ERZ773242 | MGnify/ENA primary metagenome ERZ773242 (study PRJEB29015, sample SAMEA2737754) | human gut metagenome | biome: human gut; feature: human-associated habitat; material: faeces | place: China | collected 2012 ... | reverse complement strand
TCGGCAAAATCGACTGACCTTTCTTTTTTACCCAACAATATCTTTAATTAAGGGAAACGGGCAATTCCATGCCGGATATCGCCAAGCTGCCGGAGTTGGCCGAAATTTTTGGCGTCACGGTGGATGAGATCCTGGGCGGCGGCAACCCCGTGGTGGAAAAGGTAACAGCCGGAGAGCCGGTACAGCCTGCCGATTACACTAGGGAGGAACTGAAAGAGGCTGCCGAGGTGCTGCGCCCCAGTCAGGTAGAAAAGCTAGCCGGGGAGGTTAGGGAAGATAGAGAGAGCCTGCTGACACTGGTGCCATTCCTGGACGAGGAAACCGTGGGCGAGCTGGCCACACAGCTGGCGCAGGAGGGTGGCGATGTTACAGGCCTGGTCCCCTTTATGGCAGAAGAAAAGGTGGATGAATTGGCGTTGCTGCTGGAGCAGAACGGTAAGGATACCGTGGCACTTGCCCCTTTCATGAGCGAAGAAGCGGTGGGCAGGCTGGCGGAACTCCGTGCCAAAAACGGCCGCTCCATCGGGGAACTCCTCCCCTTTGCCGGGGAGGAAAAGCTGGGCGAGGTGGCTCTTGCCAAAGTGCTCCGCGGTGAGGATGTTACGGCCATGCTGCCCTTTTTGGGTGATAAGGCACTGGGGGCCATCACCAAGGAAAAGCTGGCCCGCGGAGAGAGCATCACCGAGCTCCTTCCTTTCTTGGATGACAGCACCCTGCGGGAATATGTCAAAAAGGCGCTGGGCCGTTAAATTTGCCGCTTGGCGTGGACTTTCCCGTTTAACAAGCATCTTCCCCTGCTGCGGCGGAAAAGCCCGCAGAAAGCATATACCCAGCCGTCTGCCCGCATAGGGCGGGCGGCTGGGCCGTTTATGGGGGAGCAGTTGGGCAATGAGCACGGTTTTTCTCGTCGGAGAGGCGTTTTTTCTCTGTCGGCGTCATTGCAAAATTCCTGCACCTGTGTTATAAATAAATTATCTTGGATGATAGGGTTGGCTGCGCAGCGGTCAACTGTTCTTTTTTGTGGAGGTCGTACTATGAATTACGATGTCATTATCATTGGCGCTGGCCCCGGCGGCATCTTTTCCGCTTACGAGCTGACCCACCGGGCTCCCGCCCTGCGGGTCGCGGTATTCGAATCCGGACATCCCCTCAGCCGCCGTCGCTGTCCCATCGATGGCGATAAAATAAAAACCTGCATTGGCTGTCCCACCTGCTCCATCATGAGCGGTTTCGGTGGGGCGGGTGCTTTCTCCGATGGCAAGTACAATATCACCAATGACTTTGGCGGCACGCTGTATGAGTACATCGGCAAAAAGCAGGCGCTGGAGCTTATGCGCTATGTTGATGAGATCAACCTGGCCCATGGCGGCGAAGGGACAAAGCTCTATTCCACCGCCGGTACCCGCTTTAAGACCGTCTGCATCCAGAACGACCTGCATCTCCTGGATGCCTCGGTACGCCACCTCGGCACCGATATCAACTACAAGGTGCTGCAGAATATCTACGAGGAACTAAAGGATAAGGTCACCTTCTTCTTTGATACCCCCGTCACTGCAGTCGCGGCGGCGGATGATGGCTACCGTGTTTTTACCGCAGCAGGCGAGTACACCTGCCAAAAGTGTGTGATCTCGGTAGGGCGCAGCGGCAGCAAGTGGATGGAAGCCGTCTGCCGGGAGCTCAATATCCCCACCCACTCCAACCGCGTGGATCTGGGCGTGCGGGTGGAACTGCCCGCGGCGGTCTTTGCCCATCTTACCGATGAGCTGTATGAAAGCAAGATCGTCTACCGCACGGAAAAGTACGGCGATAAGGTGCGTACCTTCTGCATGAATCCCAAGGGCGCCGTGGTAAATGAAAACACCAACGGCATCATCACCGTCAATGGCCACAGCTACGAGGACCCCTCTCGCCAAACCGAAAACACCAATTTCGCCCTGCTGGTGGCGCAGCACTTCTCGGAGCCTTTCAAGGACTCCAACGGCTATGGCGAAAGCATCGCCCGGCTCAGCAATATGCTGGGCGGCGGGGTCATCATCCAGCGTTTCGGCGATCTGATCCGCGGCCGCCGCTCCACCCCGGAGCGCATGGAGGGGGCCTTCATTACCCCCACGCTGAACGCCACCCCCGGCGACCTAAGCCTGGTGCTGCCCAAGCGCATCCTGGATGACATCGTGGAAATGATCTACGCATTGGATAAGATCGCCCCCGGCACCGCTAATGAGGACACCCTGCTGTACGGCGTGGAGGTCAAGTTCTACAATATGGAGGTTGAGGTGAATAAAAAACTGGAATCCAACCAGCATCCCGGCCTTTACATCATTGGCGATGGCAGCGGCATCACCCATTCGCTGTCTCACGCTTCCGCCAGCGGCGTCTATGTCGCCCGCAATATTCTGGAATAAAAAATATCCCCCGCAGACCGTATGGCCTGTGGGGGAATCTTTCTGCTTTACAGCACCTTTGCCAGGAAGCTTTGCAGCCGCTCGCATTTGGGGTTAGCAAAGAACTCATGCGGCTCGTTCTCCTCCATGATGACACCCTCATCCATAAACAGCACCCGGCTGCCTACTTCGCGGGCAAAGCCCATCTCGTGGGTCACTACCACCATGGTCATACCGTCCTGCGCCAGCTCCTTCATAACATCCAGCACCTCGCCCACCATTTCGGGGTCCAGCGCGCTGGTCGGCTCATCAAAGAGCATGACCTCGGGGTCCATGCACAGCGCCCGCACAATGGCGATCCGTTGCTTCTGCCCGCCGGAAAGCTGGCTGGGATAGGCGTTTGCCTTATCCTCCAGCCCTACGCGCCGCAGCAGGGCCAGTGCCCGCGCCTCAGCGTCCTCCTTGCTTTTTTTCAGCAGGGTCATGGGGGCCAGCGTCATGTTGCGCAGGATGGTCATATTATTGAACAGGTTAAAGTGCTGGAACACCATGCCCATCTTCTGCCGGTGCAGGTTGATATCGCACTTGGGGTCGGTGATCTCCGCCCCATCCACATAGATAGAACCGGCCGTGGGGGTCTCCAGCAGGTTCAGGCACCGCAGAAAGGTGGATTTGCCACTGCCGGAGGGCCCGATGACAACGACGACCTCGCCCTTCTGCACCTCGGTATTGATGCCCTTGAGCACCTGCAATGTGCCAAAGGATTTTTTCAGGTTCTTTACCTCAATGATCGGTTTAGTGGTCACTGCTGCGCAGCCTCCTTTCCAGTTTGCCTACCAGCCAGCTAAAGAACATGACCAGCAGCAGGTAGATGATGGCCACAGCCAAAAGCGGCAGCAGCTGCTGGTAGGTGGCGCCGCGGATGATCTCGCCGCCACGCGTCAGGTCATTGACGGCCACATAGCAGGCTACGGAGGTTTCCTTCAGCAGCACAATGAACTCATTGGCCAGGGCCGGCAGGGTATTTTTCAGCGCCTGCGGAATGACGATATACCACATGGTCTGCACAAAGTTAAGCCCCAGGCTGCGCCCCGCCTCACTCTGCCCGTTATCCACCGACATAATACCGGCCCGGATAATTTCGGCCACATACGCGCCGGAATTGATGCCGAAGCACAGCATAGCCACCGGCACGCCGTTCCGCGCCGAGGTAAAGATGACAAAGAACATGATGAGCAGCTGGATCATCACAGGCGTGCCGCGGATAACGGTCAAATATACCTTGCAGATGGCGTTGGCGATCTTCAGCAGGGTGCGACCCAGGCCAGGGCGCATCTCGTGGATATTTTTATCGTGGGCGCTGCGCACAATGGCCACAATGGAGCCGATGGCAATACCGATCAGTACAGCCACCAGCGCGATCTTCAGGGTGTTCCCCAGGCCGCGGGTAATGTAGCGCCAGCGTTCCTTGGTAACAAAGCAGGTGATAAAGTCAGCCTTCAGCTGCTCCCACCACAGCAGGAAATTACTCAATGGTTCCCCTCTTTTCTATCGTGATAAGATAGCAGCACGGGGCGAAGCCAGTGTGGCTCCGTCCCGCTGCATGGGTAATGAGGAAACGATCTTACTTGATGTACTTGTCAATAATGCCCTGCAGGGTGCCGTCAGCCTTCAGCTCGGCCAGTGCGGCGTTCACCTTGGTCAGCAGGTCATTGTTGTCCTTGTTGATGGCGATGGCATAGTCCTCAACGGCATAGGCGGTATCCAGAATGGAAAGACCGGCATCGGCATTGGCGGCAACCAGCGCCTTGGCAGGCTCGTTATCCAGCATCACGCAGTCTACCTGACCGTTGATCAGTGCGGCAACGGCGTCGGTGGTCTTGGCAAAGCCCTTTACCTTCTCATCACCGAAGTCATCGGAGGCATAGAGAAAACCGGTGGTGCCGCTCTGGGTGCCGATGACGACGCCCTCAGCGCCCATATCATCGAGGGACTGAACCTTGCCGCCCTCTTTGACGATAACGACCTGAATACCGGTGGAATAGCTGTCGGAGAAGTTGACCTGCTCCAACCGCTCCTCATTGACGGTCATACCGGCCATGCCCATATCATACTTGCCGGCCTGTACGCCGCTTACGATGGAATCAAACGCGATATCAACGACCTCCAGCTTCATGCCCAGCTTTTCGGCAATGGCACCGGCCACTTCCACATCAATACCGACCAGCTTATCGCCATCGTAATATTCATAGGGAGGGAAGGTACCCTCGGTGGCCATATACAGGGTCTTGGTCTCGTCAGGGGTGGGGGTAGGCTCAGGGGTAGGTTCGCTATTGTTGTTGCCACAGGCAACCATCGCCAGCAGCATCATGGCGGCCAGCATTACAGCAAGCAGTTTTTTCATGGTAGAATCTCCTTTTATCTTTTTCATAAAATATCTTTCGTTCCGGTCCCGGCGGGATCCTCTCCGGCCGGGTGGTGATTACATGAATTATTATACATCACATTTCGCAAAAGTAAAGCATTAAAACAGAGATAACCGCCTAAAATTACGACTAAATATTAGTGATAACAAACAATTTTGCGATTATATTGTGTATAATTATGCAAATAAAAATGAATATTCAAACGCTGCTGTACCATTTCTCCGGTTGCTCCCTGCTCCCGGATAGGCTATAATAGAAAAGTAATTTTGCCCCGAAGGAGAGGAAAAACGATGGAACTCATACAGCAGCTCTCGCAGGAATTAAAGCTCCGCCCGGCGCAGGTGGAAGCCGCCGTGCGCCTTTTGGATGAAGGCAACACCATTCCCTTCATTGCCCGCTATCGCAAGGAGATGACCGACAGCCTGGATGATGCCGCCCTGCGCGACCTCAGCGACCGGCTGGAATACCTGCGCAACCTGCAAAAACGCCGGGAGGAGGTCATTCGCTCCATCACCGAGCAGGAAAAGCTTACCCCGGAGCTGGAGACCGCCATTCAGGCTGCGGCTACTCTGGCGGAGGTGGAGGACCTCTACCGCCCCTATAAGCCCAAGCGCCGCACCCGCGGCAGCATTGCCCGGGAAAAGGGCTTGGAACCGCTGGCGGCGGCCATCCGGATGCAGAATACCCTGCGGGAGCCGCTTAGCATGGCCGCAGAGTATGTGAACCCGGAAAAGGGTGTGGAGACCGCCGAGGATGCTCTCTCCGGCGCTATGGATATCATCGCGGAGGATATTTCCGATGACGGCGAGATCCGCAAGGCGCTGCGCCTTTTGATCCACCGGGCGGCCGTGGTTACCGCCACCGGCGATAGCACCGAGAACACCACCTATAAGATGTATTACGACTTCAAGGAGCCGGTGGGCCGCATCGCCCCGCACCGGGTGCTGGCCATCAACCGCGGTGAAAAGGAGGGCTTCCTTAAGACCGCCATTGTGCTGGAGGAGGAAAAAGCCCTGGAGGCCATCCGCCGCAAAACGGTGATCGCCAATAATGCCTGCGGCCGCGCCGTGATGGAAGCTGCCGCCGATAGCTGGAAGCGCCTCATTGCCCCCAGCATGGAAAATGAAACCTTCCGGGAGCTGTTCGAGAATGCCAGCGAGCAGGCCATCCGGGTCTTTGCCGAAAATCTGCACCACCTGCTGATGCAGCCGCCCCTTACCGGCCAGGTGGTACTGGGTTGGGATCCCGGCTATCGCAACGGCTGCAAGCTGGCGGTGGTGGATGCCACCGGCCGGGTGCTGGATACCGCCGTTGTCTACCCCACCCAGCCTTTTAATAAAATCGCTGAAACCAAGCGGAAGGTGACCGACCTGCTGAAGAAGCATAAAGTTACCGTCATTTCCATTGGTAATGGCACCGCCAGCCGGGAATCAGAAAAGATTGTGGCGGAGCTGATTGCGGAAAGCGGCCTGCCGGTGCAGTATGCCATTGTCAGCGAAGCAGGCGCCTCGGTCTATTCCGCCTCCAAGCTGGCCAGCGAGGAATTCCCGGAATACGATGTCAACCTGCGCAGCGCCGTTTCCATCGCCCGCCGCTTGCAGGACCCGCTGGCGGAGCTGGTGAAGATCGACCCCAAGGCCATCGGCATCGGCCAGTACCAGCATGATATGCCCCCCGCCCGGCTGGATGCCGCCCTGGCTGGCGTGGTGGAAAGCTGCGTCAACTCGGTGGGCGTCGATCTCAATACCGCCTCGCCCTCTCTGCTGGGGCACATTGCCGGCATCAATGCCGCCATCGCCAAAAACATTGTGGCCTACCGGGAGGAAAACGGCGGCTTCACCGCCCGTCCGCAGCTCCTCAAGGTCCCCAAGCTTGGCAAAAAGGCCTATGAGCAGTGCGCCGGCTTCCTGCGCATCTCCGGCGGCAAAAACCCGCTGGATGCCACCGCCGTCCACCCGGAAAGCTATCCCATCGCCGAAGGGCTGCTGACCCTTTGCGGCTGTACCCTTGCCGATATCGGTACCGATAAAATGAAGGAGCTGCCCACCCTTGCGGAGAAGATGGGCTATAAAGCGCTGGCGGCGCAGCTTTCCGCCGGTGAACCCACCATTCGGGATATCATAGCCGAGCTGCAAAAGCCGGGACGCGATCCCCGCGAATCGCTGCCGCCCACAGTGCTGCGCAGCGATGTGTTGGAGATGAAGGACCTGAAACCGGAAATGGAACTGACCGGCACCGTCCGCAATGTGGTGGATTTTGGTGCCTTTGTGGATATCGGCGTGCACGAGGACGGGCTGGTGCATATCAGCCAGATCGGTGAAAAATATGTAAAGCACCCCAGCGAGGTGCTGAAAGTCGGGGATATCGTCCGGGTAAAGGTGCTGGAGGTGGACCAAAAGCGCGGCCGCATTTCCCTTACCATGCGCGGGGTCAAGCAGCCCGCCCAGCTGTAACCGCCGCCAGTCTGTACAAACCGCAGGGTACGGCCCGCAGGGCAACCCGTCCTCCGGACGGGTTTGGCGGCCTCCGGCCGCCAGCTCCGGCGGAGCCGGAGCGCCCTGCGGGCCGTCTTGCCCCTTTCGCAGACGACCCCTGGCCCCTCCCTGGAAGGTATCCCTCTCCGCAAAAATGTTTCACGTGAAACATTTGTTCTTCATTTGGCAAGCTGGTTTACTGTGCTGCGTACTTTGCATAACAGGGTGGGGAAAAGGGTATTGATTTTTGGGGAGAGTATGCTATAATACCCCTAAACAGGCTGGGTAACTGGCCTGTACTTGCCATTCCTTTGGCGGCGTTGGGCTGTCCAAAGGAGGATGGCAACGAACCTGATCAGGAGGTACATAACTATGGCTTTCAAAATTGGCGATGCCTGCATCGGCTGCGGCGCCTGCATGGGTGCTTGCCCCGTCGGTGCCATCAAGGATGCCGGCGGTGTTTGCGAGATCGACGAGGGTTCCTGCATTGATTGCGGTTCCTGCGCCGCTACCTGCCCCGTTGGCGCCATCTCCGAGGCTTGATCTGATCAATTGCCCGGTAAAGAGGAAAACGCTATGCGCTGCTTTTGCCAGCCGCATAGCGTCTTTTCATTTTTTATGGAATAAGGAAAATTTTCCCTGCAAAGGCGCGGCTGTATAATATACCAGGAACCAGCCGGCCAATAAGCATATTTTATATTTCCGGCATAATTCCAACAAGGATTTGATTCTATGGCACAACACCCTGTTACCAATCCCCCTACCGGCGCGGCGGCTGGAGGTGGGAGGATCCGCGCGGCGCTGAAATGCGCTTTTCCCTATACCATTCCCATCTTTGCGGGATTTTGGTTTTTGGGGATGACCTATGGCATCTATATGAATGTTTCCGGCTTCAGCTTTTGGTATCCGCTGCTGATGAGCCTGACTATCTTTGGCGGGAGCCTGGAATTTGTGGCGGTGAGCATGCTGCTGGGGCCCTACGCGCCGGTGCAGTGTTTCCTGATGGCGCTGATGATCCAGGCGCGGCACCTTTTTTACGGCATTGCCATGCTGGATAAATTTAAGGGACTGGGCTGGAAAAAGCCCTACCTCATCTATGGCATGTGCGATGAGACCTTCAGCATCAATTGCTCCGCCGAGATCCCGGAGGGGATCGACCGGGGGTGGTTCTATTTCTTCGTCACGCTGCTCAACCAATTCTACTGGGTGGCCAGCGCCACATTGGGCGGCGTGCTGGGCAGCTTCATCCATTTCAATACCGAGGGGCTGGATTTTGTGATGACAGCGATGTTTGTAGTTATCTTTCTGGAGCAGTGGCTGAAGGAAAAGCACCATACCAGCGAATGGATCGGCCTGGCGGCCAGTGTGGGGTGCCTGCTGCTCTTTGGGGCGGATAACTTCTTGGTCCCTACAATGATCTGCATTCTGGCGGCATTGACGGCACTGCGCCGTCCGCTGGAAAAGGAAAGAGGGGTGACCGCACCATGACCCTGGCTCAACAAATCATCACCGTGGGGATGTGCGTACTGGCCACCCTGCTCACTCGTTTTTTGCCCTTTGCGGTTTTCAATGCCCGCAAACCTACTCCCCAGTATATTCACTATCTTGGAGAGCTGCTGCCCGGTGCGATCTTTGCCATGCTGGTGATCTACTGCCTGCGTAATGTATCCCTGCTGAGCGGGAGCCACGGCCTGCCGGAGCTGATCGGCATTGCCGTTACCGTGGGGCTGCACCTGTGGAAGCGGCAGATGCTGCTTTCCATCGCGGGCGGGACGATATGCTATATGCTGCTGGTGCAGCTTGTCTTTTAACAGAGAACCAAACAGAAGTCCCGGCAGGGTGAACCTGTCGGGGCTTTGCTTTTATTCCAGGCCCGGCAATGAGAGCGGGTCAATGAATTTGCCGTCCTTTTTGGCGGCGAAGTGCAGGTGACTTTCCATAGCCACCTCGGCGGTGACGGTATCTACGCTGCCCAATACCTGGCCGGCGGTGACACGATCCCCGGCCTTTAGGGCTTTTTCCGGCGCAATGCCGCAATAGATGGTTTGGGTGCCATCGGTGTGATCCACTGCGACAGTGCCGCCCCACATGGGGTCCATGGTCACGGCGGAGACGGTGCCGGCCTCAGCGGCGGTGACGACGGTGCCTTTTTCCGCAGCCAGGTCTATGCCATCGTGGGTGCGCCAGACATTTAGGGTGTGGTTTTTGACCAACTCTCCACCGCTGAAGGGGGCGATGGTCTTAGCGCCCTGCACCGGCAGGCAGAAGCACAGCGGCGCCGCGGGCTCAGATTTTGTGGGCGGCTGGGGGGCATCGGCCGCGGCAGGCTGTGTGGGAGCGGGGTTCTCCGGTGTGGGAGAGGGAGAAGTGGGTAGAGAGGGCTTGGGCGTATTGGCCTCGCCGCCGGTTTGCTGCTGCAGGATATCCTCATAATCCCACTGGTTGCCTTCCCCCTGTTCGGTGACAGCGGGGGGCTTTTGCTGCTGTTCACGGATGCCGCTGATGGTATTCTGCGCGGTGAGCCAGGCGGCGGTGCCCGCCCCGGTGATACACAGCGCCAACGCGATGTAAAAGCCCTTGGCTTTTATAAAGGACCAGATCCGGTGATTTTGGTTCATATTCAACCATCCTTTTCACAAAGTGGTAGTGCGACTGAATGAGTCAATGCTATTGTTCACCATCCGGGGGCGGATTATGCATGGCGGGAGGGCAGGGCGGGCCGCAGGCCCGGCGATGCGGAGCATCGCCGCTGTGGGCGGAGCCCACAGAAGCCGTCCGGAGGACGGCTTG
>ERZ773242.3920-NODE-3920-length-10074-cov-5.715041_pt1 | contig 10074 bp, 7 predicted proteins | sample MGYA00511077_ERZ773242 | MGnify/ENA primary metagenome ERZ773242 (study PRJEB29015, sample SAMEA2737754) | human gut metagenome | biome: human gut; feature: human-associated habitat; material: faeces | place: China | collected 2012 ... | reverse complement strand
AGTGGGAGAGTAGGTAGCCGCCGTTTTTAAGAAGCCCCTTGATTCAAAATGAATCAAGGGGCTTTCTGTTTTTTTATCACTTCTGAATTAGGGCCTTCTCTAAGGCCGGATAAAAGATAACCTCTTCTCTTCTTCTGCAAATAAAATAGCTGTATTTACTAATGCTAGATGTGAATATGCCTGCGGGAAGTTGCCCAACTGTTCTTTGGTTTCGAAATCAATATCTTCACTAAACAATCCGAGGTGATTGGAATATTTCAGAACTTCGTCAAACAGGCAGCGTGCTTCTTCTTTATGGCCGGTTACAAACAATGCCCGTATAAGCCAGAATGTACAAATCGTAAAAGCAGAAGTAGGCAACCCAAAATCGTCTTTGCTGTTATAGCGATACATAAGTCCTTTATGGAAAAGGGCTTTCTTGACTGCTTCCACTGTTTTATGATAGCGTATATCATCTGCTTCTATAAATCCATAGGGTTCCATCAATAGTAATGAGGAATCCATTGCTTGATTATTATATGTCTGTGTGAAGCTTTGAAGTTCCTTATTCCAGCCATATTTCATCACATCTTTCTTTATTTTTTCGGCTTCCAGTTGCCAACGTTCGCTATAATTATATTTGTTAAGCATTTGAGCGATTTTAGCTCCGCGATCTAAAGCTACCCAACACATCACTTTGGAAGAAACAAAGTGTTGTCCTTCTCCCCGGATCTCCCAGATTCCCTTATCGGGCTTTCTCCAGTTTTCTACTACTTTTGCTAAAATGCTCTTTACCATCTCCCACATATCTTCAATTTCGTCCAATGTACCGGGCATGAGGCGATAATATTGGTAAATCAGGTCCATCAGGTAACCAAAAGAGTCGTTTTGTTTCTGGTGGTACGCATCATTGCCTATTCGTACAGGTTTGGAGTGTTTGTAGCCGGATAAATGGTCGAGTATCACTTCAGTTAGTTGGTGCTCGCCCCGGATGCCATACATAATTTGATAATCATGTTTGGAAACGAATGTGGATTGGATAAATTTCATAAAGCGTTTGGCTGCACCGGTATGTCCGATTTGAAACATGGTTTCGATGGACATGGAAGCATCCCGAAGCCAGCAGAAACGATAATCCCAGTTGCGCACTTCTCCTACAGCTTCTGGAAGGCTTGTCGTTAGTGCTGCCAGCACAGCTCCGTTGTGGTAGGACATTAGTTTCAGAACCAATAAACTCCGTTCGATTACGTCATTATATAGAGTGTATTTCTTGCTTCTGTCTGTCCAGTTCAGCCAATATACCAGCGTACGGCAATATTCTATTTTCTCCCTTTCTATGTCGATTGGGATCACTTTCTCGTTATAGGAGAGCAGGAGAAATTCGTCTTTCTCAAGAATGATTTCTTTTTTCTCTTTGATGTCCTGAAGAGACAGGGAAGCATATAAATATTGTCTGTCCTTGTTGTCAAAGGAGCAGTAGGATTCGATATACTGTGGAGTGATATTAAGGATCACTTGTCCCTGCGCATAGTTCGGGGCCGGATGATAGTTGATCTTGAAACGCGGTTTCCCTTTTATCCAATGTATGTAGCGGTATAATTCGGCAGGTAAATAATGCCCTGTTTCGTCTTGTGAACGATAGCAGGGCATATAGTCGAGCACTACGAATTCTCCTTCATCGGAGGAGAATTGGGTAGAAAGAATATTGGTGTGGGGGACATAATTTTGTGTGATGCGATAGTCTCCGGAAACTTCGAATCCGAAAGCTCCTCCTTTCTCCCGGTCGAGCATACTGGCAAAATAGAAGGAGAATCGAAATCGGGAAAACAGAGCCATTCGATATTTCCGTTCTGCGAAATGAGAGCTGCCGTTCGGCAGTTACCTATCACTCCATAATTTAAATTATTCATATTGATTGCTTTTTATTGAGTTTTTAATAGATCTTTGAGAAAGTCGAAAGCGAAAGTCAGGCGATTCTTAATACTTCCTTTTTTTGTGGCAGTTTTTTGTTTGCCTAGTAAAGACCGTAAGAAAGGAAGTACGTCAGATTGGGCAGACAGGTGATAGTTGGCGGCTTCGGATACGCTACCTATTTTAATGGCGATAGCGCTCTTCGGTAATGCCTGAAACATATCTTCATCTGTAGTGTCGTCTCCCATCGCTATAACAAAATCATAACGTCTGTTGGCTAGCAGACGACCCACCTCGGAACCTTTATTGCAATCCGGTGATTTGATTTCGATCACTTTATTTCCTTGTAGAATTTGTAGTTTCTGCCGGGTACAGAGCGAAATCAGTGTGTTGACGAGTTGTTGGGCTCTTAATGTGCCGAGCCATGCGTCACTTTCACGATAATGCCATGCCAGGGCAGTTTCCTTCACTTCCAGATGGGAACGGGGAGTACGGTCTACAAACATTTGAAGAATAGAGAGAATACCTGCTCCCCATTCTTTCTTCTTTATGTTTTTATGCCAAACCCCGTTCTCTTTGTAGAAAGCCCCATGTTCGGCAGCCATAGACACAGGAAGGGAGCCAAGCCATTTTTCTAATGTAAAGTGATCCCGCCCGCTATTGATAACAATATGATTGGCGGGATCGCTAGCCAGTTGTTGTAGAATAGAAATGAGTTCCGGTGTAGGTTGTGCATCCTCGGGACGTGGTTTGAGAGCCGTCAGTGTACCATCATAGTCCAGCAGAATCAGGCGTTGTTTGGCTTGGTTATACTTGAGCTTGATTTGTGCGATGGTGGCAGCTACGATGCGTTTTTTCCGTAACATATCATTTTTCATACATGTCGCGTTCAGTTCATTGACAAAGTCGGCTGCCCATTTGTTGACTGTCTGTACGGACAGAATGCTTTGCATACGTTGCAGGCGTTGTTTTTGTTCCTCTTCGGGCATTTCAAGTGCCTGGCAAATAGCATTTTCTATTTGTTCTGTATCGTTCGGGTTGATTTGGATAGCGTCCGTCAATTCTACGGCGGCACCTGCCATTTCGCTAAGGATAAGTACACCGGGATTGTCGCATTTGGTAGCTACGTATTCTTTGGCTACCAGATTCATTCCGTCCCGAAGTGGAGTGACGAGGGCTATGTCGGCCACATAGTACATGGCAGTCAGTTCTTCCAGTGAAAAGCCATGATAGAAATAACAGACGGGAGTCCAGTTCATTGTGGAGTAACGTCCGTTGATAGAGCCGATTTCTTCGTCAATTTTTGTTTTTAGTTCCGCATAACTGCCTACATGGTCGCGTGAAGGGACAATGACCATTGCCAATGTAACTTTACCGTGATATTCAGCATGATGTTCGAGGAAGGTGGCAAAGCCACGAAGACGGTGCAATATGCCTTTGCTGTAATCCAGTCTGTCTACTGACAGGATCAGTTTATGCTCGCCGAAAAGTTTCCGGGTACGTTCAATAGCTTGGTGCACTTCTTTATTTTCCGAGGCCTTATGATAAGATTCATAGTTGATTCCCATTGGTAATGCCTCTACTCTGGTCACCCGGTTGTTGATCTGTACTTCATCCAATTTAAAATCGAGATGTAATACACGTTCTACAGCACTGATGAAATGACGCATATAGTCGTGGGTGTGGAAAGCAATGAAGTCGGCTCCTAATAAGCCTTTCAGTATCTCGGCGCGCTCCGGCAGAATACGAAAAAGTTCGTAGGAAGGGAACGGGATATGATGGAAATATCCGATACAGAGTTCCGGATATATTTTCCTCAACATTCCCGGAAGTAGCATCAACTGATAATCCTGTATCCATACTTTGTCGCCGGGACGTACCAGTCGGCAAATCTCCTCATAGAAAAGACGGTTGACTTGCTGGTAGGATTGCCAAAAACAGTTCTTATATAAGGTATAAGCATAAAAGTAATGGCATAAAGGCCAGATAGTACTGTTACTGTATCCTTCGTAGTAATTTTCAATTTGCTTTTCCGACAAGAAGACCGGATGAAAATTCATTTCCTGTAGTTTCTCGTTAATCTCCTGTTGGTCCTTTTCTTCATTGGCACATATTCCGGGCCAACCTATCCAGTGCTTCTCATAAGAAGTCTGAAGAGAATCCAAACCTGTTGCCAGTCCGCCTTCGCTACGCGAAAATGCGAATTTACCGTTTGTGCCGGCTACTTTGACAGGTAATCTGTTTGCAATAATATAAAGTTTCATATCTATCTCTTTGCAAAGCATATACCAATAGACCTATATTAGTTGTTAATCTCTTATTATCAGTGTATTATAAGTATTATGTTTCCTTCTCTTGCCTTTTCAAAATGAAAATCCCCCTTTCAAAGTGATAATTTGCTTATTTTTTCTCTTCTGAAATTCTGGAAAAGTACAAAGCTTTTCAAAATAGAATCCTTTTTTCAAAATGGAAGGGTATGTTGGATGGATAGAAAGTTTCTGGTGATGTGTATTTTGTTGAATATTAGTCTGTTATCTGCTGTGTGTTTTTTGTGGCACGCATTTGGCATGAAGGGTGGCGAGTAAAAAAATAATAGTAATCATTTAAAAGGTAAAAACATGGGAATAACACTATCATTTATTTTCTGCCTGTTAAGCGGTTTCGCTTGTTTCTGGCTATTTTGGAAATGTGTAGACTGGTTTGAGAATATTTAAAGAACAAGGAGAATTGATTATGTACACAGCATTATTCGTATTAGGTATTGCGATCTTCGGTTATTTGATGTACGTGCTCGTCAAACCCGAAAAGTTTTAAAGTAACACACACAGTTTAAGGTAAAAAGTATATGAATACAGAAATTTTAGGCGTGGTTGTTCAGATAGCCTTGATGGTGATTCTGGCTTATCCACTGGGAAAATACATTGCTAAGGTCTACAGAGGAGAAAAGACCTGGTCTGATTTTATGGCTCCTATCGAAAGAGTCATTTATAAAGTTTGTGGAATCGACCCCAATGAAGAAATGAACTGGAAACAATTCCTGAAAGCATTGTTGATTTTGAATGCTTTCTGGTTTTTCTGGGGAATGGTACTCTTGGTTTCACAAGGATGGTTGCCCTTAAATCCGGACGGCAACGGACCGCAGACTCCGGATCAGGCATTTAATACCTGTATTAGTTTTATGGTGAACTGTAACTTGCAGCACTATAGCGGTGAAAGCGGACTGACTTATTTTACTCAACTGTTCGTCATCATGCTATTCCAGTTTATTACCGCAGCAACAGGTATGGCTGCTATGGCAGGTATTATGAAGAGTATTGCTGCAAAAACAACCAAAACAATTGGTAACTTCTGGCAATTTCTGGTAATAAGCTGTACACGTATTTTATTGCCTCTTTCTCTGATTGTAGGTTTTATCTTGATTCTCCAGGGAACCCCGATGGGATTTGACGGTAAGATGAAGGTAACTACGATGGAAGGCCAGGAACAAATGGTTTCTCAAGGTCCTACGGCTGCGATTGTTCCTATCAAACAATTGGGTACAAATGGTGGTGGTTATTTGGGTGTAAACTCTTCTCATCCGTTGGAAAATCCGACATATCTTACTAATATGGTAGAATGTTGGTCTATTCTGATTATCCCGATGGCAATGGTACTTGCGCTGGGATTTTATACCCGCAGAAAGAAGTTGGCTTATAGTATATTCGGAGTAATGCTTTTCGCTTTTCTGGTAGGCGTATGTATTAATGTCAGTCAGGAAATGGGCGGTAATCCACGCATTGATGAATTGGGAATTGCGCAGGATAATGGTGCGATGGAAGGTAAAGAGGTTCGTTTGGGAGCCGGAGCAACGGCATTATGGAGTATTGTAACTACTGTAACCTCTAATGGTTCTGTGAATGGTATGCATGATTCCACTATGCCGCTGTCCGGAATGATGGAGATGCTGAATATGCAGATTAACACCTGGTTTGGCGGTGTAGGTGTAGGATGGATGAACTACTATACATTTATTATCATTACAGTGTTTATCAGCGGTTTGATGGTAGGACGTACGCCGGAATTCCTCGGCAAGAAAGTGGAAGCCCGCGAAATGAAAATCGCTACGATTGTAGCTCTGCTTCATCCGTTTGTCATTTTGGTATTTACAGCACTTTCAAGTTATATTTATGTGCATCACCCTGATTTTGTGGAAAGTGAAGGTGGATGGTTGAACAACTTGGGATTCCACGGTTTAAGTGAGCAACTTTACGAGTACACTTCTTGTGCCGCCAATAACGGTTCCGGTTTTGAAGGTTTGGGAGATAATACTTATTTCTGGAATTATACGTGTGGTATTGTTCTGATTTTGAGCCGTTTTATTCCTATCATCGGGCAGGTTGCCATTGCCGGATTACTGGCACAGAAGAAATTCATTCCGGAAAGTGCCGGCACATTGAAGACCGATACATTGACTTTCGGAGTCATGACATTTGTGGTTATCTTCATTATTGCTGCGCTGTCATTCTTCCCGGTACATGCATTGAGCACAATTGCTGAACATTTAAGTTTGTAATACTGAATTAGAGAAGATATGAAAGATAATAAATCAGCTTCTTTGTTTCCAAAGGAGCAAGTTATAGAAAGTTTGAAACAGTCATTCGTGAAACTGAACCCACGGATGATGATAAAGAACCCGATTATGTTTACAGTAGAAGTGGCTACAGTAGTCATGCTGCTCGTAACGCTCTACTCCATTGTAAATTCTTCACAAGGTTCGTTTGCTTACAACATTGCCGTGTTTATCATTCTGTTTGTAACCTTGTTGTTTGCCAATTTTGCCGAAGCTATTGCCGAAGCACGTGGTAAAGCACAGGCCGACAGCTTGCGTAAGACTCGTGAAGAGACACCGGCTAAGAAAGTGGAAGGCAATAAAATCGTTACTGTCAGTTCTTCACAGTTGAAGAAAGGAGATGTATTTGTTTGTGAGGCTGGAGACGTGATTCCTTCCGATGGTGAGATTATTGAAGGCTTGGCTTCTATTGATGAAAGTGCTATCACCGGCGAGTCTGCTCCGGTTATTCGTGAGGCAGGTGGCGATAAGAGTTCTGTAACGGGTGGTACGAAGGTATTGTCCGATCATATAAAAGTAATGGTGACTACTCAACCGGGAGAAAGTTTTCTCGACAAGATGATTGCACTGGTAGAAGGTGCTTCCCGCCAGAAAACCCCGAATGAGATTGCGTTGACTATTCTGTTGGCAGGTTTTACGCTTGTTTTCGTCATAGTGTGTGTTACCTTGAAATCGTTTGCCGACTATAGTCATACGGTCATCACCATTGCTTCGCTTATTTCTTTGTTTGTGTGTCTGATTCCGACAACTATCGGTGGACTTCTCTCTGCTATCGGTATTGCCGGTATGGACCGCGCGCTTCGTGCCAACGTGATTACTAAATCCGGTAAAGCAGTAGAGACTGCCGGTGATATTGATACGTTGTTGCTGGATAAAACAGGTACTATCACAATCGGTAACCGTAAAGCAACTCATTTCCATACGGCTCCGGGTGTCAATTTGCACGATTTTGTGGAGACTTGTCTGTTGTCTTCCTTGTCCGATGAAACGCCGGAGGGTAAGTCTATCGTAGAACTGGGACGCGAGTCGGGCATCCGTATGCGTAACCTGAATACAACGGGAGCGCGTATGATTAAGTTTACGGCTGAAACTAAATGTTCGGGAGTAGACTTGGCAGATGGAACACAGATTCGTAAAGGTGCTTTCGATGCTATCCGTAAGATGGTGGAAGGTGAAGGAAATGAATTTCCGAAAGAAGTGGAAGAGATCATCTCTTCTATCTCTAGCAATGGTGGTACGCCGTTGGTAGTATGTGTAAACAAGAAAGTGACCGGTGTCATTGAGTTGCAGGATATTATCAAACCGGGTATTCAGGAACGTTTCGAACGTCTGCGTAAGATGGGAGTGAAGACGGTCATGGTGACAGGAGATAACCCATTAACTGCAAAATATATTGCCGAAAAAGCCGGTGTGGATGATTTTATCGCTGAAGCTAAACCGGAAGATAAGATGGAATATATCAAGAAGGAACAGCAGGCTGGTAAATTGGTTGCAATGATGGGAGACGGAACGAACGATGCTCCTGCTCTGGCACAAGCCAATGTGGGTGTAGCCATGAATAGCGGTACACAGGCAGCAAAGGAAGCCGGTAATATGGTCGACTTGGATAACGATCCGACGAAATTGATTGAGATTGTGGAAATCGGTAAACAATTGTTGATGACACGTGGTACGCTGACTACTTTCTCTATTGCCAATGACGTGGCCAAATATTTCGCAATTGTTCCTGCCTTGTTTATGATTGCTATTCCTGAACTGGCTGCTCTGAATATCATGCATCTGCATAGTCCTGAAAGCGCCATTCTTTCGGCAGTCATTTTTAATGCGATTATTATTCCGATTCTGATTCCGCTGGCTTTGCGTGGTGTGCAATACAAACCGATAGGTGCAAGTGCTTTGCTTCGCCGTAATCTGCTGATCTATGGTGTGGGTGGTGTGATTGCTCCTTTCGTGGGAATCAAATTGATAGATTTAGTAGTAGGTTTATTCTTTTAATTAAAAAACAATAGCAATGAAAACTTTATTGAAGTCATTAAAAATAACACTTGCTTTTTGTGTCTTTTTCTCCGTGTTCTATATCCTTATCCTGTGGGTGTTCGCACAGGTAGCAGGTCCTAATAAAGGAAATGCCGAGGTGGCTACGCTGGATGGGAAAGTAGTGGGAGCAGCCAATGTGGGTCAGATGTTTACAAAAGATATTTATTTCTGGGGACGTCCTTCTTCTGCCGGTGACGGGTATGATGCGACGAGTTCCGCAGGTAGTAATAAAGGGCCTACGAATCAAGAATATCTGGATGAAGTGAAAGCGCGTATTGATACTTTCCTTGTACATCATCCTTATTTGAATCGTGCGGATGTGCCTGCCGAAATGGTTACGGCCAGTGGTTCGGGACTGGATCCTAATATCACTCCTCAATGTGCGTATGTACAAGTGAAGAGAGTAGCACAAGCACGTGGATTAACAGAAAAACAAGTAAGAGCGATTGTTGATAAAAGCATAGAAAAACCGTTTTTGGGGTTGTTGGGAACAGAAAAGGTGAATGTCTTGAAATTGAATATCGCTTTAGAGGAAAGCAATAAGTAGATGAAGATTGAGCAGCGTTCCTGTCCGGACCGTTTGGGTTATGCCGCGGTTCAAATTAACAGGGTTGGATGGGGCGCTGCTTTTTTACAGGAACATAAAATAGAATTAGATAAAAAGTATGAAAAGTTTTTTTAGTAAAAAGAGTATTTTAGGAACAATGGCTGTAGCAGCCGTATGTATGTTGGGAACTAGCAATGCACAAGCACAAGAGTTTACTATACAAGGTGATTTGGTAAGTTCGTATGTATGGCGTGGTATTTATCAGGGGGGAGCCGCTTCCTTTCAGCCGACTTTGGGATTTAGCGTAGGTAATTTCTCGCTTACTGCATGGGGCTCAACCAGTTTGAGTGAAAGTAATAAAGAAATTGACCTCACTGCGGCTTATAAGTTTGGTGAAGCAGGACCGACATTTTCAGTAGCCAGTCTTTGGTGGAACGGACAAGCTGATGTAGCCAATGGAGAACTTACAAATGATTATTTCCATTTTAAGAGTGGCGACACCGGACATCATTTTGAAGCAGGATTAGCTTACACGCTTCCTATTGAGAAATTCCCGTTGTCTATTGCATGGTATACCATGTTTGCTGGTGCTGACAGAAAGATGACTGACAAGGGGGAAGAAAAACAGGCATATTCTTCTTACGTAGAATTGAATTATCCGTTCAGCGTAAAAGGGGTAGACTTGAATGCTACCTGTGGAGTGGTTCCTTATGAAACTCCGCAATATAATGTGAATGGTTTTGCAGTGACGAACCTTGCTTTGAAAGCAACGAAAGCTATCAATTTTAATGATAAGTTTTCATTGCCTATATTTGTGCAAGCTATATGGAATCCGCGTTTGGAGGATGCCCATCTAGTATTTGGCGTAACTTTAAGGCCATAAAATAAACTCATGAATTTTTGTGAACCCGTGGTGATCGTGATGATTGCTACGGGTTAGGATGTTTAAAATAACAGATTGACGTAATGGATGATAGAGAACAAAGTGTAC
>ERZ773242.3915-NODE-3915-length-10088-cov-2.987142_pt1 | contig 10088 bp, 9 predicted proteins | sample MGYA00511077_ERZ773242 | MGnify/ENA primary metagenome ERZ773242 (study PRJEB29015, sample SAMEA2737754) | human gut metagenome | biome: human gut; feature: human-associated habitat; material: faeces | place: China | collected 2012 ... | reverse complement strand
CTGTCATGCAGATCTTTTACCTTCTTTGTATCGGACGTAACCGAAAGTGCCGCTACATCGATATCCTTATTTTCAATCCAGCGTACATGCTCATACGGAAGCTGTTCCATACGGATTTCTACATTATACTCATTTTCCAGAACCCTAAATTGTTCCTTCAAATAACCTGATACAATATAAATTTCAAAAATTCCATTGTGATGCAATGCCTGAATAACTGTATCAATCATTCGAATACCATTTATTTTCACTAATGGTTTCGGCGTTTTTAACGTAATCGGAAGCATTCTGGTACCTTTGCCTGCTGCCATAATAATAGCTCTTTCCACTCTATTCATTGATATTTGTCGCCTCCATTACAATATTATAATACTCTTTAGCATATTGATATTGTCTTGGAGAATATTCTCCAAACTTTTCACCCAGACTACATTTATATTCACACCAATTGCTCCATAAAAGACCACCAGCAGCAATATAACAATATATTTTAATTCTTGTTGAAATGTCACATTTTTCATCAAAATAGATATCAATCAGCTGATCAACTTGTTGTTTGTCATACATAGCATAGATACAAAACATTGCAATGTCCACATGTGGATCCTGCATTCCGGCATATTCCCAATCGATCAAACGCACCTCTCCCCCTTTTATTAAAAGGAAATTATCAGGAACTGCATCAATGTGTGTTAAACAATAATCTTTTTTTTGTAAATCTATGTATGTTTTAAGTGAAAATACATTTTCTTTCGTCTTATAATAATCACTATAAACAGATTTCCCTCCATAAAAGAGACCTTCATAAAACTCTATTTTTTCAAACAGATCAAATGTATGAGCAACATGAATTCTCAAATCATGAAATCGATGAAGTGTTTTCATACATATTTTAAGATCATCTAAATTGTTTGAATCACATGTTCTTGAGTCTTCTATATACTCTGCAATCTTATAGCCATTTTCCGGATTAAAATATATAATATTGTCACATATATGTTTATCCAATATTTTACTATATACATCCGCTTCTTGTTTTCTGTCAATTAATTGATCCGTCCCTTTTCCCGGAATACGTATAATATATTTTTTATCATGAACAAAAACAAGAAAGGATTGATTTGTCATTCCTATTTTTTGTTCCGCCAAATAGGTTATATCACTTCGTCGAACATTCAATGTTTTACATATAAAAAATAAAATATTGTCAGATATACACAATTTTAATTCACACCTTTTTTATTTGTTTTATACTATGCGGAGTACTTACTTTAACAACATCTCCATCATAACAACACTCAATTCCATCAATATAATCTTCACCATTGAAAAAAGCTGCATTTTCTCTAATGGTTTTATTGTATACAGGATAATATTGCCAATATACTTCTTTTCTGTTTGGCAGTTCAAATGAGTCTTTTTCATATATTTGACATGCTATTTCATTAAAATCGATCATACTTACCAATTCGTTATGTATTTCTGGTTTCCATTTTTTATTATAGATCATGAAAACATTCTTTACACTTTTTTCTACATTATCGTAATATAGATAAAATGGTTTATTTTCGTATTGATCATAAACAATATGGGCATGATCGCTAAATACAATAATACTTGATTCCTCACCCAGCAATCCGAAGAAACTTTCCAATTCTTCATTCACATAATTTAAACAATCATTAAATTGTCTTTTTATGTCCTCCCAATTAGTCTGTTCATCCTCTAATCCCATTTTTGAAAAAATAGTTTTAACCGGTTTGTCAGAGAAATAACCACACATAAACGGAACATGCAATTCTTTCAGTGCATATGTAAAATGAAGTGCACTTTTATCATGCTGATCACACATTTTATTTAATATGGCCCAAATTATTTCTGAAACATATTTTTTATAATGCGTACTCAATTTTTTATTTGGATTAAATATATCAAATGATTCATCTGTATAAAATTCTATATTATAGCCGTGCTGAACTGCCATATTTAAAAATTCAAACTGTTCAACATCAAATTTAAAATCAGAATCATATACATCACCTTCAAAAGGTAATTTACCTGTTATAATTGAATATACACTCTCATATGTTACCGGTGCCGTCGAAAAACTATTCACAAAACAAACACTTTTTTCAGACAGGTTATTTAACATTTTAAATTGCTTCTTTTCAGAATCATACCAGTCAATATTTCTAAAAGCATCCTGAAACCAAACTACGATGTCTTTTCTGTTATATATATTATTCCTAATTTTTTCCAGTAAATTTAATAACTCTTTCTTTAAATGATCCAATTTATCTCTATATACTAAATCAGTAATCTCACATTCATCAATCATCTTACACATGTAATATATGTCTTTAATATCCGCATACATTAATAACAATTTATCAAATTGTTCTTTTTTATCTTCTATAGTGACTGCGTTATTATACTTCATCCTTTGATCATATAAATCAATATATTTATCATTATCCAAAAAAATATCAACATCTGATGGTAAACCTGTTTTTTCCAGTTCTTCATACACATCAAGATACGTAATATCCGGATGGTGCAGCTTTAATTCTTTTGCAATAAATTTTCTACTTCTATAAGAAGTTATCAATATTATATCAATGTCGTATTTAGTAATTTCAGATGCCGTAATGATCGGTAATCCTAATATTTTTTTCCCTTCTAATTCTTTTCTAGCATCTATCACACATTTTGTATTTTGCAATGAATCAGCAAATACTTCTAAAAATTTTGCCACATATGTCTGAGATATATTATTAATATCTCCCACTCCCCACATAGCAACATTTTTATTTAAACAATTTCCCCGTAAAATTGAATATACTTTGCTGTATACTAAATCGTTATTACCAGATTCATATTTATTTGGCAAATATTTTTTTATAATTTCATCAAATTTTTGATTTAAATCAAACATATCTTTCACCGCAGGTGATTTACCGAAATAAATCCCGTAGAGTCCTTCCTTCAACAAATTAATTAGTGTCTGCTGATCAAACAGAAAGACACAGATTTACGATCCTACATCTGTCCCGAATCCGGTACAGATGTAAAAAGGCAAAAAGTATTCGTCTCTGCATCTTAAACAGATTCGTGACAAATACGGATAATGCGATGGATGTGAGCTGGGATTTCTCCAGCTTGGTGGCAATACAGCTCATGCCGTAACTACATTTGCTTAAGCTGAATGTACGTTCCACTTCGATCCTGTCGGTATTATCCTGATATTCGTGTTTTTATCCACTTTTACATTCACTCCCGGTCGCCCAAGTTTTGGACCTGACGAACAGATGCTATGTTCTTTGCAATAATTCCGGTTCGCTCTTGTCCGATATATCTGATCTGCCGGTACCCGATTTGGATAATAACCGGGTCTTTCCTTGAATCGTTCCACGGCCTCTGTCAGACAGGTGCTCTCATTATACGCTTCGAAAGATATTTTTTCGATTCTTCCGTACCCTTCGCTGTCAAGGCTCAGATCGAATTTTACAGCAAATTCCACCGGTGCTTTGACTTTTCCTCTGACGATGGGACGCAACCACGGCTGCGTGATGCTTACGATCCGGTGTTCTACACTATGGATCTTGTTGTCGTACATATATTTTTGCTGCTCATACAATGCAGTGATCGTCAGATACAGACCTGCTTCTTTTTCTGTTGTTGCATATCCATTACTCATGAACTCTTCCGGATACCGAATGTCCCTTGCAACATAGCCAAGATGTTTTCGCAGGGCTTTCCGTATTTTCTTTGCACTGTGTTTTTTGCTTTTGGCAAATGCCAGATAATCTTTTCTGGCGCATTTTTTGTAACGTCGCGGCAGCGGCAGATTATAGGACTTACAAAAACGGCAGATGATCGTCATCCTTATGGGCAAGCAGATATTCATTTGCTTCCATCAGCATTTCAGAAGAAATACCTGTAATTTTTATTAGTTGCTCCATTTGTCTCATATATCTATAATCTTTTCTGAGAGAAACGACATTTTAGTTGCTCCTTTATTTGTATAACTCCTAAAAAATCTGCATAAAAAAGATTTCATTTTGATAAAACCTTAGCAGATATTATATCAGATAACCAACGAAAAGTCTATAAATCAGTCGGTTTAAAATTTTACATTAATCAGCAAACGATGCTTAATATGAATGAAGAGAATTATTTTCTATAACATATTTTCAAAGAATAGAATACTATCATAAAATATTCACAGTAATATTACAACCATTATCAGTACTTTTTAAGCTGTCGCAATGCTGTGATCAAACGGTCATTGTCCTCCTCGCTGCGAATAGACAGTCTGATATACTGATGACCGTTTTTGATCTTCTTCGTCAGATCCTTCACAAAAATATTTTCGTGTAATAACGAAGTGCAAAGGTCTGCCGCAGTAATCCCCTTTAATCTGCACATCACAAAATTAGCCTGGGACGGATAAACCTCCAAAAAAGAAATATCCTTTAACTGCCGTACCAATTGTTTTCTACATTCTCTCAGTTTTCCCAATGCCTCCACATAATCCTTGTCATATTTCTCTCTGATCTGCATAAAAAATTCGCCAAAGCTGTTAATATTCCAGATAGATACATCCTTTTTTAAATATCGGATCAACTGCTCATCACTGCTGGCCAGCACACCTAATCTGGCTCCCGGAATTCCATAGGATTTTGAAATACTTTTTATGATGTATAACTTGTGATATTCATCCAAAACACTGTCCCGAATCAGAGATACATCCGCAATATCCTCCTCCGGTCCGATATCCACAAAATCTACAAAGCTTTCATCTAGGATAACCGCCATATCCTGCTGTTTACACCAGTCTATGAACCGGATACATTCTTTGTATGAAATATAATTTCCACTTGGATTATCCGGATTGATCAGTACCAAAGTATTGATTTTGTGGGCAGAATAAAATTGCATCAGACCCTCAACAGTATAATGCATTGCTTCGCCTGCCGGCACAAATGGCACGATACTCTCTTTCTTTAACCGGTTCGGATACTCTTCAAAGGTCGGATAAATACATCCCACCTTCCTGTCTGCATTTACAGATAAATATTCCAGCAGTCCCTTGATCAGCTCGGCTGCACCATTTCCCACAATAATATGTTCCGGGTTTACCCCAAAGGCTCCTGCCGCCAGAAGTGCATTTACCTCCATTCCGGAAGGATATTCCGTAAGCAGAGTCTCAAAGTTGGATTTCATCTCCTCCTTTAACTTGACCGGCGGATAATACGGATTTACCAGATAACAATAGTCCAGCAGTTTCGGGTATCTCCAAAAACCGCCATAACGTCTTGCTATTTTCTCATAATGCTCGGATTCACTTTCGTTGAATAACGATTCTGCAATATTCAGATCCTGAATATTGTCAATCTCATACCACACCTGTCCCGTCAGTCTTTTCGCCTGTATTTCCCTGGTCTCCAGCATAGCGATTAGCTTGATCACAGATTCATAATACTCATTATCACCCATTGCTTTCTCATAGGCAGTCAAAAACGGCACATAAATATTTTGGGAAAAATCAGCACTAAACTTATAAATATTGACTGTTTTATAATAATTCTCTTTTTCAGAAAATTTTAAATATTTCCCCGGAATAAAATTTTCAATATGATCATTTTCATCCAGTTCCATGCAGGTTCCATCCATCCAGCTTTCAAATTTATCAACCAGAGCAAGATTGGCACGCTCATCCTCTAACAAAGCATCGATCACACTCTCCTCATAAACAAGATCCGACTCCAAAAGCAGCGTGTCCTCCGCACACAAATACTCCTTTGCCAAAGCCAGTGAATAAATATTATTTGTCTTATCGTAAACCGGATTGTCTATAAATATAATAGGCGTTTTAACCTGTAATGTACCTATAAAATCGATCAATTTCTGTCCCTGGTATCCAACAACAATGACGATCTGAGACAGTTTCTTGTTGTCCAGAATACGCAGTGCCCTTTCGATCATGGTAACTCCATTTACCTTTACCATGCATTTTGTGTTCTCGTTGGTCAGCTCCTTCAAACGCTTTCCCATGCCCGCTGCCAGAATAATCCCCTGCATTTTTAACCTCCATGTTTCCTTCATACGTATAGCCAGACTGCCATATCAGTATGCAAAATCCCGAATATTTTCCATAACAATTGCCTTGCATTTCTCCATAATGTCCGGATCCTGAAACTCCTGATCCTCCATATCCACAAGCTTCACATAAACCCCTGCTGATATTTCTATCCGGCAGTCCTTGTCCACCTTTTTGCAGCTTTTCAAGTAAAAACGATAAGCCTTTGTCCCAACAAATGCCACATATTTTTTCTTTGCCCCACTACAAAACATTTCCATATGCTCCACAACCTAATTACTTACCTCTTCATACACAAAAAGCTTTCATTCATTTCTCCACAAATCAAGTATCTTATTTTTGGGCAATAATTCTTATTATTATTGAATTTTGATTGTCTGCAATTGCAAGATTCCTCTCTTGTTCACAATATTCAATATGAAATCCATTCTCTATTAGCTCATTTTTTATTTCTCCCATTTCAATAAAACGTATAATACGTTTATTATATTTGTACATATTTTTATCTATTTCATCACCATAACCATATAAATTGTCTAGAATGCTCCTTGCTTCAATAAAGAAATATCCATCTTTTTTTAATTGATTATATACCATTCCTATCAATTCACTTTGTTCTTCTTCAGTAATGTCATTTAAACTAAATCGACAGTAAAAATAATCCGGATTAATATATTCCGTTCCAATATATTCTATAAAATTCTCATTGCGGAATTGTAAATTATCATTATTACATTTTCCTTTCAATCTATCAATTATCTCGCGTGAATAGTCAAAAGCAATAACATTAATCCCAATATTTGCAAAATAAATACTATCTCCCCCAGTCCCACATCCTAAATCAACTAATAATGTATCCTCTGATAACATCATTGTTATATATCGAGCAAAATCAGATGGCGAACTTTTTATGCAATCTAAATTTCTATAATAGTCATCCCAATACTTAACATTCACGTCTCTAGCCGTATAATCTTTATGAATATAATATGCTTTATAATAGTGGCTTGCCTTTCGTTTTTCCTTGGGCGGAAATTTCATATAATCACCATATAAATCACTAAGTATCTCTCTGTAACAAGCTGGAACACAAAATTCCTCGTCTTCAAACATCAAATAATCTTTATTTCTAAAATATTCTATTTTCAAATAGTCTGCGGTAAATTCCGATGTCAAAAAACATCCTGTATACTCAGATTTGTCAAAATCATATGAACCTATAAAATCATCCAAATCTAATGCATATTGATGGCACTTTTTTTCATCATATAAATACTTCCATTTATCCATTTCCATTGTTTTAATTCTGTTTGCATATTCTTTTACATTCTGTGCACCTGTTGGGATTCCATACAAAGGAAACACATCAATCCACACTCCTATTGATGATTGAAGCGGAAACATATTAATGTCTAAAACAGAATTATTATCCATAATAATGGGCAATTGATCCAAATAATGTGAATTATTCCTACACGTAATCATTTGATATCTTGAACTATTATTGACCAGCTCTGCTAATCTATCAATATCTTTTCCATCCACATAAATATCTACATCATCATCCCATGGTATAAATCCTCCGTGTCTAACTGCCCCCAACAATGTTCCATATGCTAAATAATAGTTTATACTATTCTCATTACATATTTTTTTTACATATTTCATGATTTCGATTTGTCTGTTTCTAATTTCTTTACCAGACATCATTTTATATCCATTTCTATTAACAAATGTATAATCATTCATTAGTAAAGGAAGATCAATTACTTTTAGAATATTCTTATTATTTACATATCCCATTTTTTCCAATTGATCGATCATTTCTTCTTGATATGATGAAGCAATCAAAACAATAACTTGATCAATATCTCTTTTTTTTAATATATCCGGATTATATACTGTAACTCCATTAATTTCATATCCTTGTTTTCTCTTATCATTATCAATAACTCCACTTATTACAATATTTTTTTCCTGCAGATATCCAATAATCATGTTCGAAATTTTACTTGTTCCAAACATATATATTTCCCGATTAAAAAATCTTTCATTTTTTATCATAATATTTAAATTTTCGTACATCTTTCCAACTGCTTTATCATAACGCACATAAGTTTGTTTCATACACTTTTCCTTTCCAAATAGCTTGTTGTTGTCCACAATACATTTTAACTACACTTGAACATTCCATTTCTTGTTACTATACTATTTATTTCAAACAACAATAAATTTTCAATCTCTTTTGCACTTTCTTTATCTTTTTATTAGTAGCAGATGATACCACGAATTTAATTTTGTCATATTTCTCTCTGTAAATTCGTATTGCTCTATATTTTCTAATTTGAAACCCGCTTCTGAAACAACCATTTTTAATTCATCTAATGTTGGAAAATATATATGTCCCCCTGCCATTCCTGTGTTTTCATTTAACAATAATACATTCTTATCTATAAATGTCCCATAGTTCTTATTATCTGTATACATTGCATCTTTTTGAGTCCTAAAATCACAATACAATTCTCCATCAGCTTTAAGCACTCGATTTATTTCCTTCATATACGCTAAAACCAAATTTTTATTATTGTGAAATAAACACCCCCATGCCAGTGCCGTATCAATACTTTCATCCTCTACTGGAATATCAGTATTATTATTTAATATATACTTGCTGCTTTTTCCCTCAGAAGTTACTCTTTGTCTTGTCACATCAAGACAATTTTGAACAAAATCCATAGCTATTACCTCATACCCTAATCGCAGTGCTGCTAAAGTATGTCGTCCTGTACCACAACCTATATCAATAAGCCTTCCACACCCTTTTCTCTTCTTATGCCTGTTGAGAAATCGAACAACTTCCTCATCTGGATATTCCAAAACCAATCCAGAAAAATGATTATTCCACATTTCTTTTTCTTTTAATAACAAATCCATATATTTATTCCTTCCTATTTTTTCAAACTAAAATCTATTGATTTCACTATATATCAACATACTGCATCCTATCTGCCGTACACTGAAGGTCGACCAAACTCCCATAACAAGATATTCCATCACTATTAATTAAACGACTTAAATCCATTCACTTGAAAACATAGAATACTTTCCTGTCATATCATGAACCTCCTTCCTGATTTTTTCTAATCTCTTATCATTATTTTTGCTCTTAAGTGTTATGCCTATCAAACGACCTATATATTTCATTTCTTCTTCCTTTGCGCCCCTAGTGGTCATTAATGGACTTCCTATTCTTATACCACTGGTCAGATTAGAATTTAGCATATCAAACGGTATCACATTCTTGTTAGTCACAATACCCACAGACTCCAACAACAACTCTGCCTCTCTTCCTGACGCAACAAGATCAGTTACTTTTACTAATGACAAATGATTATCTGTTCCATTTGTCACTAACTTTAATCCTTCCTCCATACATCCTTCCGCCAATGCCTGTGAATTCTTCAGCACCTGCTTCTGGTATTCCATATATTGAGGTGTCATACATTCTTTAAACAACACCGCCCTTGCAGCTATCATATCTGCTTTGGGACCGCCCTGCATTCCCGGAAAAACACCTCTGTCTATTTTATCCTTCCATTCCTCTTTGCATAATATAACTCCACATCCTCTGGGACCCCGGAGCGTCTTTTGCGTTGAAAATGTAACCACATCCGCATATGGCACTGGAGAAGGTATCACCTTTCCTGCAATCAGTCCTATGATATGTGCTGCATCTACCCACAAATATGCCCCAATCTCATCGGCTATTTTTCTAAATTCCACATAATCAATTAAACGCGGATAAGCAGAACCTCCACATACAATCATCTTCGGATGATATTTTCGGGCAAGATTTCTTACTTCATCCATATCAATCTGTTCATTTTCCTGGGATACACCATATTGAACAATATTATAAAACTTGCCACTAAAGTGGAATTTTGCGCCATGACTCAGGTGCCCTCCATCATTTAGGGCCATAGAC
>ERZ773242.3914-NODE-3914-length-10090-cov-3.237469_pt1 | contig 10090 bp, 10 predicted proteins | sample MGYA00511077_ERZ773242 | MGnify/ENA primary metagenome ERZ773242 (study PRJEB29015, sample SAMEA2737754) | human gut metagenome | biome: human gut; feature: human-associated habitat; material: faeces | place: China | collected 2012 ... | reverse complement strand
TATTCACAAATCTTATATCAGTTTTTAACGTTTACACAAAACTTGAAACGGTCTCCTTGTTTTCGGTTGCTTGCTTCCTTACCGTACATGAGCATTATCTCCGAGCTTGTCATAGAGCCTGCCAGCGCTCATAGATTCACCTTTAACAGTATAAGGACTATTCGCAACATACCCTATTTTGCCAAGTCCTTTGACCTTTACCTGTATTGCTTCCTTGTCGTACGCATTATCCGGCTCTTTCTCAAGTTTGACTTTCATTCCTTTTTCTATAAAATCACTGCCAAAATAATGGCTGCAGCCTGCTATTGTAAAATAAAGTTCTTCCATAGTGGTCTCCTTTCCGCAAAACTTTATCAGCTTTACCAATCTTCTCCGTACTCATCCATTGCATCGTCTACACCATCTGCATAATCGCTGTCTCTGTCATATCTGTCATAGTCATAATCACCATCCATATAGATATCGTCATAGCCATCATCATAAGAATCATAGGTACTCTTCTTTGTCGTTGTACTTTTCTTTGTGCCGCTGCTATAGGATGACTTGTTTGTAGAATTTGATTTATTATTGTAACTACTGCTTGAACCAGAGCTGCTTGTACTACTCTTAGAAGTACTGCTGGATGATTTATTGCTATATGAAGAACCGCTATGAGATGTACTGCTTCCCGTATATGGTTTATGCAGATAGCAATAACTGCTTCCACTTGCCTGCTTATTATCACATCCTGCCTTAATGCACTTAGGCTCACTTGCTTCACCTATTGAAGCTATTACATACAGAATCCCTATTATCACAAAGAATATTGCCAGTCCCTGTCCAAACGAATTCTCTCTCATACCAGTCAGCCTCCTTATTTTCATCCAACCAAATCTTCTACTATATGTATATTCTCTTTCTGATCCAATACCATAACCTTGCCACTCTATCACCTCGCCTGCTGCAAAAATAAGAACCAGTAAGAGCTTATCTCTTATCTGATTCTTATTATAAAAACTAAGGTGTCCTATAAACACACCTTGCATATCGAATTTATGTTCTTATTTCTTGTATTGTTTTATCAATCTGTCAATTTCCGCATTCATCATTTCCACCACATTATCCGGTCCAACAAGTTTTACTCCCTCTCCGAGACCTATGATCCACGCCAGGAACTGCCTGCTGACTGCTACCTCCACATTAACTGCGAAGCGTTTGTCATCCAATCTGATCATAGATACCTCTTTTCCAAAACGGTCTATCATTACCCCTGCAAATGAATTGTCACACTCAATTCTTACCCATTCTTCTTTGCCTCCATACATGCCAAACATTTTTCTGGCATATGCAGCCATATCAAAAGACTTAAATACCTGCCTTCCCTCTCTTCCTTTTCCATTGGACTTGATATGAAGCATTTTATCTACACGAAAATGTTTGATGATCTTTTCATTACTGTCATACGCAATCAGGTAATAGTTTTCATTATCCCAGGATAAGGACCAGGGGCTGACCTCATAAAGCGCTCCATCATGGCGCAGTTCCATCTTCTTATCCACATTCCATTGAAAATACTGGAATGTTATCCTCGAATTTTCCGCTATTGCAGCATGTATCCTGTCAACATTGTAATAAATGCTTTCATTCATCGTCTTTACACGACCGGCTACAAATACCTGTCTTTGCAGCTGTGATGCTTCGTATTTACTGGCAAACCCCTCTATCTTTTTTATAAGCTCATTTGACTTCTTAGCCGTGATAAATTTCGCTGACTGCACAGAATCCACCAATAATTTTAATTCTGCAAGCTCAAACTGCCTGTTCCCTATATGGTATGAATACGTTCGATCTTCCTGGGTTCCTATAACGTCCAGACCATACACTCTTAAGTTTTCAATATCATTATATAAGCTTTTGCGTTCCGCACTGATATCATAAGCTGCCAGCGCATCAATAATCTCCGGCATGGTAATACTGTGGGTTTCATCCGTCCGTTCCAGTAAAATTTTCATAAGGTATATCAGCTTCAGTTTCTGATTTGATGATTTAGGCATATTGCACCTTCAACCTCCCATTCCTGCACACTGTCGATTTTTGTCCCGCAATATTCACATTTCCCCTTTGTTACATCTATATTTGCATTGCATTGAGGGCATTTTATTACCTGGATTCCGGAGTTCAGCTTCATGATTCTGTCATTTCGGCAAAGGGTCATGGTATCCTTTTGATATTCGGAGCTGATTTTCCCATTTCGCAGGTACACCAGTCTGACCTGCAGCTCCACCCTCACCCACAGCCTGCCGTTTTCTTCGTGTTCCTGCAGGTCCGTATAGTCAATCACGTCGTAATCTATGACATCCGGTCGGGACTGTTGCATTGATGATCACGTAATTCTTCAAAACCATTGCCAGTGCAGATTATTATAGAATCGCTTTTTGTCGATCCCGGTACGGCTCCAGAATTCTCGCTGTCTTCTGTTCTGCTGCTCTTTGTATCGTCTGATGGGCTCCAGTACCGCATAAGCGTCCCACAGATAGAAAAAATAATAGAGAATCATGGCCAGGATCATGCCGTAAAGGAATATCTTGCCCACATCATAGCCATTGAAGGTCCTGGAGGTGTTCAGGATCCATAAAAAGCATATCAACAGGGAGAATCCGTAATCCACCACGCCGGTGACAAGGCGATAGATCGGGTTTTGCAGCACCAGGTCATAATGATACTTGCTGCCCAACTCTTTCTCTGCATAGTCAAGGTTAGAGGCCGCACCACAATACGGGCATCCGTTTACAAATTCCTTTATTTTACCGGTAAATCCGCAGTTTTCACAGGTATGCTCTGCCTCCCCGTCGGTTCCGGATACGTAGGTATACTCGATACGGGAATCAAAGATTTTTTCCGTATGAAGCAGTTTTCCCTGTCTGAAATACTCCTTTCGACAACGTATGCCTTGCTTCACATCCTCCTGTGTGATCCCGTCCGTGGTCCGATATCGCAGGTTCCCATCCACAATGTAGGCGGTCCTGATATTGACGCCGTTTTCCGCAAGCCTGTGCTGGTGAAATGTTTCGGATATAAATGCCATAGCTTATGCGTCCTATCTGTTGTTGTTATTGTTATTATTATTGTTATTATTGTTGGAAGAAGAGCCGCCGCTTCCTGCAGAGCCGGAGGATGGCACATAATGGGGAATCACCTTGAATACTGTCTGTGACATCAGGATCCCGTCTATGCTGCTATCGATGCAATTTGCCATGATTACCTGGGCATTCCGGGTATCCTGTTCCCTGATAAGAGCGAGATTCTGCCTGCCGCCCTTAACGGAAGCCTCTGGGTTTTGTTCCAGGAAACGATAAATTTCCTCCAGTTCCTCCTCTGTCAGTTCGTAATATTTTGTCAATTCCACACAACGCTTCATGCGGATCAGTTCTTCGTAGGTCTGTGGGTCAAAATTCATGAGAAGCCTCCTCGTCCTTCTTCTGCTCCAATGTCATATAGTAAAATTCTATATTCTGGAAAGGCAGATTGATGGCCTGTATGTGATAATAGGCATTATTTTTCTGCTTCTGGTAATGGTAATCTCTCAACTCCGTTGTGGTGAAAAACAGGTTGTTTGGCTTGTCCTGAGCATATTCCTTCGCATATTCCCCCAAAAGCCCGGAAAGGTCATATACATACCATTCCCCTTCGTTTTCCCGGGAATGATCCAGCACTCCTTTGTAAATCTGATGGGTGGCAAGGTGCCGCTGCTTTGTCCGTCCCTCATCCCCATAGGTCACAAGCTCTCCTGACAGCAGCATCAGGTACAGGGCATTGTTCTCGGGATAATCGCATTCTTCCTTCAGCATATGCTTTTTCATGCGGATCTTCACCGTACTGACAGGTGTCAGATATACGATATCCCTGGATTTGCGAAGAAGCTGGGAGATCAACGGATACCGTTCCCCATCCACTTCCAGTTCAAACACGCAGCTGTCGTAAATATATTTCAGTTTTGCATCTTCCGCAATGATCTGCTCTAATCCGGGATATTCCGTAGATTGCTTTACAGGTCGATACCTTTCCGGATCTTCCAGACGCATCTTTGTTACATATTCATAGATCGTCTCCTCCGGGAAAGGATCCTTACTATAATTGCGATCCTTATACATCTGCTGCTGCAGCAGACAGGTGTAGCTTTTTCCGGACTTGTATACATTTTTTACAAAGGGACACCCCGTTTTGCACAGATACAAATATCCGCATTTTTCGCATGTCTCAGAAAACGGCTGTTGATTATGGCTCTGGAAAATCTTCCGGACAGCGGTTTTTAATATAGCTTCCACCGTATCCCGATAGATATTGCCATAGTAAAAATCTTCCTTTTTCTGCCCTCTGACACAGGAATAAAGGTCTCCGTTTTGCTCCAGCAGGAAAAATTTTTCTCCGCAGTTGTCACAGTTGGTACAGTATTCCGGTCCGAATTCATCGAACCACGACCCGTTTACACCTGTATCCAGATTGGTTCCGTCAAAGGCCTCATGCATCCGCCGGTAAAAAATCAGCTGTTCCTCTTCACTCATGTGATGCAGCAGACCGCAGGAATTGTAATCAAAGCCTATCATGAAGTTGAAATCATTCATGTCCAGGCAGGTATTCTGATCCAGAAATCGGATATCCTCAATGATCTGATCTATCTGCTCATAATGTTCCTTAAAAATCGTGGCAGAAACCTTTTTCCTGTTGGGAACTGACTCCAGCAGCTTGATATTCTCAAGAATCCGATCAAGGGTACCCTCACCGTTTTTGGTCACTCTATATTTTTCATGCAGCGCAAAAGGCAAATCCAGGCTCCCGGACACAGATACCTTGAACTCCCGAATCGTCTCCATATGTCTATCCAACCCATACAGATTTGTCTTGATATGAGGACGCCCTACTCTAAAGCCGGCATTCGTGATTTGCTCCCGGTTTTCCTGATAGTATTCGCTGATGTATTGAATCAGATCATGGAATTTTTGCTTTGACAGAGTGGTAACCTCGCCGCCGTGCAGGGAAATGTTAAAGGGTACTACATCTGCTTCCCTGAATTTTGCTATAGCATAGCGCAGTGTCTCTACGCAGTCCTCCCCCTTCAGGGTGTCTACGGTATTGTCCTCCAGGTAGCAGTACCGGCACTGCATGTTGCATGCCATGGTAGGCACATATAATAGATGAATAAATTTAGTATTCATAATAATCGATCCTTACCGGTGTTTCCTTAAAAGCCCGTCCATTCACAAAAGTGCTCCGCGGCAATGTGATCTCCCGCAAAGAATCACAGCACCGAAAGGCAGAGGAACCGATCTCCTGAAGTTTGCTGTCGGGTGAGATCACTACCTCTTCCAGACTGATATTGCCATAAAAAGCATGTCCGCCGATTCTGGTCACGTTGTCCGGAATTTCAATGCGCTGCAGACTGCTGCATTCTTCAAAGGTGCTGCCTTTGATTTCTGTCAGTCCATCGGGCAGGTTTACTTCTTCCAGACCGGTACAGTGATAAAAAGCCTCTCCGCCAAGATACGTCAGATGCTCCGGCAGCCTTACGCTTTCCAGACTTCCACAGTTTTTAAATGCCTGTCCTCTGATTTCCGTAAGGGTATCCGGCAGTGTCACCTCTCTTAAAAAGGGCATATTGGAAAACGTGTTTCCGCGAAGACCTACCACCTTTTCTCCCTGATAGGCAGCGGGAATGGTCGCCGTGGTCATATTCGTCAGACCATAGGTATAAAACCGTACATAATATCCTTCCTCGGACTGCTCATAGAGGATTCTGGGCTTACTAAACAGCAGCAGGGATCCTGCGACAGCCACAGCCATAAGGATCCATTTCAGCTTTTTACTGTAATCCTGTACCAGAGCTGCCTTTACATTCAGGACAATGTTGGAGATTTTCTCCTGGGGTCTGGATTTGATTTCTTTTTTCAAATATCTCATTGTTTATATATCGCCTGAGATTCTTATTGTATAGTTAACATTCTGATAATTAAAATTTTACATTTTTAATTTCAAGCATATCCCATGAATTTGCTACGTGCTTTTGCGGTAGTTTGCTCATGGAGAATACTGGATACAAAGATAAGTCTTTTATCGGATATACAATGCCTTTATACATGTGTAATATTGCCTTCACTACTTTTTATGCGCTTATTGAGAAAACGTCTAATTCTTGTCTCCCAATTTGCATCATGATAAAATCTTTCGATCATTAACTTTTCCCTTTGTACCGATTGTTTGTCTCTTATAATATTCGTTTCATAATCAGATAATTTAAATACATATGTTGCATTTTCCGAATACATTGTTTCTAATAATATAATATCTAAATTACTAAAGCCAAAAACAATATATCCAAAGAAATTATTTGGACCTTTTCCTCTTATATCAGGTTCATACTCTTTTAATATATGTAACCTTTTTTGAAAAGCCTTTTGTTCTTGATTATCTTTCACATAATGACTTGATATACGTACTACTTCATCAAAGTTTTCAGCCTCATTCAATGTACCTTTTGGGAGCAATTCCATATCAAACCTTTTATTAAAATGAATTGCGGGTTCTAGTTTAGATGTAAATATTTCAAAGTCGTTAAATATTTCACAAAATAGATTTATGACATGGGTATTCTTCATGTTATTTTCTATATCATTTATATATACCAGAGGGGTTGATGATACTACAATTTTTTGCCCATGAATATTAGTCTTAAAGGTAAATTGCATATTATATTTATGCAGTAATACTTTGGCATAGATATGAAAGTCTCTGTAATAGCTAACATGAGTACCATCTTTAGTGGTATATTCAATGTGTTTTGTGTTAGTGACTTTTTCTTCAGGTTGTTTGCGTACGAACTTTCCATTTACATTATTCTTTGAAGCTGATTTTCTTGCTTTCGGAATAAATGTTGCATCATCAACAAAATCCTTAGGCAATCCATATTTATCCAAATAAGGACTATTAATATAGTCTTCATATAGTAAACCTACATAAAAAGCCTCTCCTTCATCTAGGAATGCAGATAGATACTTGCTCGAATTTAGAATTCTTACATGTTTTCTTTTCACTGAATCATTTGCCTGATTCTCAAAGTAATCATTTTTCATTTTCTTTAAATTTTAATTTTTTGATGTAAATAACCTCTTCTTCTTTTTAAATATCCACAAGAGGCTTTGGGATATCAGGCAAATTCAGCAGCAATTAGTATTTTCTATCACAAAAATACTATCTTTGCAAACCAATGATCACTTAAAGAAGTATCTTCTTTTATTCCGCCAAGAATATTAGATCTGGATCCGAACAAGTATTTGCCTACTTGTTCGGTTTTCTTTTGTTGACAATCAACTGTTAAATTTGCATTTTGTCAACCTGATGGTGCAAAAAACTTCATTCTTTTCATCATTGTTTTTTTCTTATCGTTTTTAATACATTTGTTAATTGTTCGAATTTTTCTCGTTTGATTATGTTTTGATTTAATAACTCGGTTAATATCCATTCTGTTTTTTGACAAACAAGTTCTTCCTCTTGCCCTTTTGCTATAGTTTTACTATCAGATAAAACTATAGCATTAAGTTTCATTGCTAACCATATTGCAGAAGTTTCTACTATACAGCAAGACTTTCTACATCTTCCTAAGGAAATAACTTCTTGTAATTCATCGATAGACAATTTCTTTATATGTATTTTTTTGTCTCTCTCAAAAGAGTCTATACTATATTTACAATTAGATTTTCTTATGTCATTTATAAGTAAATCAGTTATGTAAAACTCAAAATTAAGAGCGAAGAATTCTGCAGATATATTAAGGTCTTGCAGCATGAATAATATATTAATATCACCTATTGTAATGTTCATGCTACACTGTCTATTTGATTACGAAACTCATCAATGGATATATCTAGAAGGTGAGCAGCTTCTGTTAAGGACAATACTCCCATACCAATAGCATTGAAAATCATTTTGGCAAACAACGTTGGTTCTTCTTTACTGGGAAAGACTTTTTTCTCTCCAAGTTTGAATTTTGTTTGATAGGAAATCATCATTTTTTTAAAGACAAAATCTTTTAATATACCTACGCTGTATGCACGATATATGATTGCTTTAATTGATATTCCCCATTTTTCTTTTAATAAATATAGTTCTTGAGTATAGAAATGAAATTTTCCTGCACTCATTTCTTTTAAAACCAAGTTGTACGGATATAGAACTGCTGATGCAAAAGCTGTGCAAAGTTTCTCTTCTTCTTTTTCAGAGATTTCTTTTCCAAATCTTAAAACAGAATGCGCAAATTCGTGGAGAGCAGACATTCGCCTACGTACTTGATCCTCGTTAGGGGCTATTTTTCGTAAAACAATAATTTCATAGTTTAATATTCGTGTGTGAAAGCCATCAAAACCGTCAGGAGCCTCTATTTCAATTATCCAATATCCATGATCTTCTAACATTGTTATTACATCATTTATAGGATCATTTCCTAATTCCCATTGAAGTCGGAAACTCATAGCAGCTTCTTCAACATTTGAGCTTGTCACTTCTCCAAAATTAAACTGAGCAACTTCATTTTTATTTCCCAATAGATTGAATATGCGAAGCCTTCTTGCAATAGCCTCTTTGGCTTTCTCTTCAATAGAACAGCTCTGAGTTTTATTTATCTTAGTAGAGAACTTTCTAAATCTAACATTATCTAATGTAAGATTTTCAAGTGGTTCATAGAAGAAAAAATCGACTGATACATTTAAAATATTAGCTAAGGCTATTAATATGCTACTATCAGGTTTCATTATCCCTTGCTCATATTTGTTTAGAGATTGCTTGGTGATTACATTACCAAGTTTATCTGCCAGAGCTTGTAATGATAAGCCAGCCATTTTCCGGGCGGAAGTAAGTCTTTTACCAAAAATATTATCTGTATTCATACACTTTATAAGAACTTTATGGTGACAAATTTACTAAATAAAATTGATTTGTCAACAAAAATATGACTTTTTTCAACTGACTTGCTTTTTTTCCATTGTACAATGTGTTTTTAAGGTTGGGATAGTATATAAAGTCGATATTTTGCCAGCTATCGTACTTTGTAATTTTTGTATCATCTTGGATTTGTGATAACTCCCTTTTGATTGTATTAAAATTAAAAAGAAATTTGCTTTCTATTTTTCTGATATGCAAATACAAATTTACTCGGCTATTTTTCGCATGGGGATATTGTTTCCTTTATCAGACAGACAAGCGGTTTATAATACTTAACTTCATTAGGTAACGGTTTATATAGTTTCGTAGTTTTTCATATTCAATCATCGTTTTATTCCTTTCTTCTTTTTTTTCTTGCGTTTCTGTATCTGTGATTCTTCTGACACTCTTGCTTCGTAATTATTACTATCTCTCAATGAGAAAACAGACAAAAGAGAATCATATAAATTGTTATATTGTTGATTGTAAGCATATTTGTTATCCTGTTTGCTATCAAGATTGCAAGAAATATTGTTTTCTTTCTCACCGGATTGAAATACTTCTTTCTTCTTTTCACCAGTAAAGTCTTGATTTTGTAATTCAAGTTGTTCGGAAATAGAACCGTTCTTCATCGTATTGTGGTAACCGAATGATTCCGATTGTTGACGGTCGTAGCCAAAGAGTTTATCAAAACCTTGTTCCGCTTGTTGGAATAGGTTTACACGGTTAAAACCACCCTTGACTACCCCAGTTTTAGTATCCTTATGATTCGTAAGCGGTGATAGCTTCTTTTTATTGGTTTCATCTTTCCGGCTCACTATCAAATGACAGTGCATATTCAGTTCGTTATCAGAACGGTTGCGGTCAAAATGAATCTTCCCGTAAAACTTAATATCGGTTTCAGATAGTCCTTTATTGAAGTTCTTAGCATATTCAGGTATAAACACTTCACGAATATAACGTTTCATGGCTTCGGCTTTCTCTTGCTCGGTATTACCCATTGCCCGAAGTTCGTTTTCCGATGGGCTGATATGGATAGCGAAAAACTTAGCATCAGTTTTCAGGAGTTGTCCGATATTGGTATCTATATCTTTTATGACCTTTGATTTATAGATGTTATCCTCCGTTAGATTGAAAAATCCAT
>ERZ773242.3910-NODE-3910-length-10099-cov-3.411091_pt1 | contig 10099 bp, 6 predicted proteins | sample MGYA00511077_ERZ773242 | MGnify/ENA primary metagenome ERZ773242 (study PRJEB29015, sample SAMEA2737754) | human gut metagenome | biome: human gut; feature: human-associated habitat; material: faeces | place: China | collected 2012 ... | reverse complement strand
TTCCAAGGTGGTGGATGCGCTGGACGAGATTTATCGCCTGATGAACGAATCTCAGGCGGTGGATGTGCGGGGCGATACCTATGAATATCTGCTCAGCAAAATCAGCCAGTCCGGCCGTAACGGTCAGTTCCGTACCCCACGCCATATTATCCGCATGATGGTGGAGCTGATGGACCCAAAAGCGGACGATGTGATCTGCGACCCGGCCTGCGGCACTTCCGGCTTCCTTGTTTCTGCGGGTGAATACCTGAAGGAGCACCGCAAAGAAGAAATCTTCTTCAACCGCCAGAAGAAGGATCACTATATGAACCACATGTTTTTCGGCTACGACATGGACAGAACCATGCTCCGCATCGGCGCGATGAACATGATGACCCACGGCATTGACAATCCCTTTATCGAGTACCGGGACAGCCTTAGCGACCAGAACCCAGACAAAGAGAAGTATTCCCTGATTTTGGCCAACCCGCCGTTCAAGGGCAGCCTGGACGCAGACACCGTTTCGGCAGATCTGCTGAAAGTCTGCAAGACCAAGAAAACGGAACTGCTGTTTTTGGCCCTGTTCCTGCGGATGCTGCGCATCGGCGGGCGCTGCGCCTGCATCGTGCCGGACGGCGTGCTGTTCGGCTCTTCCACCGCACACAAAGCCATCCGCAAAGAGCTGGTGGACGGCAACCGGCTGGAGGCCGTGATCTCCATGCCCAGCGGCGTATTCAAGCCCTATGCAGGGGTGTCTACCGCGGTGCTGATCTTCACCAAGACCGGCCACGGTGGTACAGACAATGTGTGGTTCTATGACATGACCGCCGACGGCTTCTCGCTGGACGATAAGCGCAGCCCGGTGGCAGACAACGATATCCCTGATATCATTGCACGGTTCCGCAATCTGGATGCCGAAAAAGACCGCCAGCGCACGGAAAAATCCTTCTTCGTGCCCAAGGCGGAGATCGTAGAAAATGGCTATGACCTGTCCATCAATAAATACAAGAAAACCGAGTATAAGCCCGTGGAGTATCCGCCGACCAGCGAGATTTTGGCGGAGCTGAGAGAGTTGGAACTGGAGATTGGTGAGGAAATGAGCAAGCTGGAAGAGCTGCTTGGATTGTAATGGAGTGAAATATGGCGAAATATAAACTGGGTGATATAGCCCCCATTCAGCAAGGAAGTGTTCCAGAAAGCGAATCATATTGGCTGCTAAATCTAGATATGGTGGAAAGCAACACAGGGCATATCTATGAGCGTTTGTATGTTCCTTTCGATAAAATCGGAACCTCAACCATCGCATTTGATACTAATAATGTTCTCTATTCTAAATTGCGTCCATATCTAAACAAAGTTGTTATCCCTGATTGCCCTGGGTATGCAACTTCAGAAATGCTTCCACTGAAGCCTAATAAAAACTATATTACGAGAGAATATCTCACATATTTTCTACGGTCACCAAAATTTGTGGCATATATAAACGAAAAAACAAGCGGTGCCAAAATGCCACGGGCCAATAGTTCAGATTTAAAATCTGTAGAAATAGAATGCCCCACATTAGAAAATCAGCGACATATTACCAGCGAATTTGATAGAATAATCTCAATCGTTCGATTGCGTCAGCAGCAGCTCCAAAAGCTGGACGAACTGGTCAAAGCCCGATTTATCGAACTGTTTGGCACCATTCACGATAACAGATTCGGTTTCGGCGTTGTAACGCTACAAGATGTTTCTGCACCGATCAAAGATGGAACGCATCAAACGCCTACATATACTACCGATGTGGAAAATGGATATAAATTTCTTTCATCCAAAGACGTAACCACTGGGAAAGTCGATTGGTCGCACCTAAAATACATCCCTGAAGAGCTCCATCGAGAGCTATATGCCCGTATATCGCCTCGGAGGGGTGACATATTGCTTGCAAAGAATGGTACTACGGGTATCGCGGCTATAGTAGATAGAGATGAGGTGTTCGATATCTATGTTAGTCTTGCGCTCATAAGGCCACACGGTGTGGATCCGACCTATTTATGGGCAGCAATAAATGCCGCAGAGACGAAACAACAATTTGATGCAAGTCTCAAAGGAATCGGTGTTCCCAATTTGCACCTTGGCGAAATTAAGAAAGCTCGTATTATTTTGCCTCCTATGGAGCTGCAGGAGCAGTTCGCAACTTTCGTCGAACAGACCGACAAATCAAAAGTTGCCGTACAGAAGGCATTGGACGAAGCACAGCTGCTGTTTGACAGTCTGATGCAGAAATATTTTGGATAACGAGGAGAATACCATGGACGCTACATATTCACAGCCATTAATTGAAATGGGGGTATCGCTGACTCAACTCGCAATCAGAGGTACTGCAACAGCGGTAACGAATAAAATTAAGACGATTAAAGATGAGAAAAGCGCAGAAAAAATACGTAGCACTTATGACGAAATTGTAAATGAACTTTTGTCAGAGCGTGATGAAGCCGTCCGCATTGCTCAATCATATAAATCTGAACTTGAGCGCATTGTCATTAGTGATGAAGATATTGAGCACTTGCACAATACGGTTTCCAGGTTGTTGGATTTGATAAAGCAATTTTCCCCTGGAACGCCAGTTGAAAACTTGGAAGTATTTAAGGACTTGATTAGTGTCGACACTTTAAAAACTATGCAACTACTTGGTTTTAATTATAAAGCTGCCATTGGAGAGCCTTTAACCCAGCTTTGCGCTACCGCAATTACAAAAATTGGGAGCAAGAACAATGTTCACCCGAGCAAGACGTACAAAGGCAACAAATAATAGGTAGGTGATAAGTGTGACCAACTTTGACATTTTCACTTCTGACCCGCAATTTTCCTCCTTCGCCTCTGTTGCCGTCTCCGCCGAGCGCATCCTACATATCGACCCCTCCGCCTGCGTATTGAACTGCCGCAGGGCGATGGAGTTTGCCGTGAAGTGGATGTATTCCGTGGACAAGGCGCTGGTCATGCCTTATCAGGACTCTCTGGTGAGCCTCATGAATACCGAGGGCTTCCGGGACATCGTGGGCGCGGACATCTGGCGGCGGATGGATCTGATCCGTCGCATGGGCAACAACGCCGCCCACACCGGTAAGAAAATCACCGAAGAGCAGGCGGCGCTGTGTCTGGAAAATCTCTATATTCTTCTGGATTTTGTGGCGTACTGCTACGGCGAGAACTACACCGAAGGACATTTCGACCATGCGCTGCTGACGCAGAAAAGCGAAGTTTCCGCCGAGCCGGTGCAGGAAGTGCCGGAGGTGGAGCTCGCCGCGCTGATGGCGGAAAACGCTGCGCTGAAGGAGGAACTCACCGCCCGTCGCGCCGAGCAGCAGCAGACCTATGTGCCAAAGCCCCTCGACCTGTCCGAATACAAGACCCGCAAGCTGTATATCGACACCATGCTGGAAGACGCAGGCTGGACGGAGGGCAAGGACTGGCTGAATGAAGTCGAGCTGCCCGGTATGCCCAACAAGTCCGAGGTAGGTTATGCGGACTATGTGCTCTACGGTGACGACGGCCGCCCGTTGGCTGTGATCGAAGCCAAGCGCACCTGTGTGGATGCGGTCAAAGGCCGCCAGCAGGCAAAGCTCTACGCCGACCTGTTGGAGAAAAAGTATCACCGCCGCCCGGTCATCTTCCTGACCAACGGCTTTGAGACCCGCATCACGGACAATCTGTATCCTGAGCGGAAATGTGCGGCCATTTACTCCAAACGTGATCTGGAGAAGCTCTTCAATCTCCAGAGTATGCGGACGAGCCTGAAAAATATTATGGTGGATCGCAAAATCGCCGGTCGCTACTATCAGGAGGGCGCGATCAAGGCAGCCTGCGATGCCTTTGCCCGGAACCGCCGCAAGGCGCTGCTGGTCATGGCCACCGGTTCCGGAAAAACGAGAACTGTCATCGCCCTATGCGATGTGCTGCTCCAACACGGCTGGGTGAAGAATATTCTCTTCCTTGCTGACCGCAACAGTCTGGTGACGCAGGCCAAGCGCAGCTTTGTGAATTTGCTGCCCGATCTCTCCGTTACCAATCTCTGTGAGGAGAAGGACAACTACACAGCCCACTGTGTGTTTTCCACCTATCAGACCATGTACAATGTTATTGACAGCGTGCAGGATGAAGAGGGTAAGCTTTTCACCTGCGGACATTTCGATTTGGTCATCTGTGACGAAGCTCACCGCTCCGTTTACAACAAGTACCGGGATATTTTCAACTACTTTGATGCCCCGCTGGTGGGACTGACGGCCACGCCCAAGGACGAGATCGACAAGAACACCTATGAGATATTTGAACTAGAAAACGGCGTACCCACCTATGGCTATGAACTGGCGCAGGCGGTGAAGGACGGGTATCTGGTGGATTTCCTGTCGGTAGAGACGAAGCTGAAATTTATTGAACAGGGCATCGTCTACGACGAGCTTTCAGACGAGGACAAGCAAATCTATGAGGACACCTTTGAGGACGAAAACGGAGAATTACCGGAGCGCATTGCATCCTCGGCGCTGAACGAATGGATTTTCAATGAAGACACCATCCGACAGGTACTGAACACGCTGATGACCCACGGTCTGACCATCGACTACGGCAGTAAGCTGGGCAAAACGATCATCTTTGCAAAAAATCACACCCATGCGGAGAAAATCCTCGCGGTTTTCAATAAAGAATACCCGCACCTTCCCGGCTTTGCCAAGGTCATTGATAACTATATGACTTACGCCCAGAGCGCGATTGACGAGTTCTCCGATCCGAAAAAGCTGCCGCAAATCGCCATTTCCGTGGATATGCTGGACACCGGCATCGACGTGCCGGAGGTGCTGAATCTGGTGTTCTTTAAAAAGGTCATGAGCAAAGCGAAGTTCTGGCAGATGATTGGGCGTGGCACCCGTCTGTGTCCGGGGCTGCTGGATGGTAAGGATAAGGACAAGTTCTATATTTTCGACTTCTGCGGCAACTTTGAGTTCTTCCGCATGAACAAGGGCAGAGCTACTGCCAATATGATTGCCCTGCAAGGTGCGATCTTCTATCTGAAGGCCCAAATTGCCTTCAAATTGCAGGACTTGGCGTATCAGGCAACGGATCTGATTGCCTTCCGCAAGACGCTGGTGGAGGACATGGTGCGCAAGGTGCGGGAACTGAACAAAGAGAACTTTGCTGTCCGCCAGCATTTAAAATATGTAGAGCGGTATGCAGAACCGGACAGCTATAACGCTCTGACCTATGAGGATACCTTGCTCATAGGGCAAGAGCTTGCGCCGCTTATTACACCGGAAGAGGACGATGCCAAAGCGCTGCGGTTCGACGCGCTGCTATACGGCATCGAGCTTGCGTACCTGGCGGGAAAGAAGTATGGCAAGGCGCGGAGCGATCTGGTTAAAAAGGTCTCTGCCGTTGCAGCTGTGGCAAATATTCCGGAGATCATGGTGCAGGCTGAGCTGATTGACAAGATTTTGCATACGGACTATGTGGAGACCGCCGGAATCAATGAATTTGAGTACATCCGGGAGAATCTGCGCGACCTCATCAAGTATATTCCGGTCAGTAAAGTGCGCTATGATACGAATTTTGATGACGAAATTCTGTCTGTGGACTGGAAGGAATCTGAGCTGGAAAACGACGATCTGAAGAACTACAAGGCCAAGGCGGAATTCTACGTGCGTCAGCACATGAATGACGCCGTTATTGCCAAACTAAAGGGTAATGTCCCTTTGACTGTGGAAGATGTGCAGGCGCTGGAGAAAGCACTCTGGAGCGAGGTCGGTACGAAACAGGATTATGTGGCTGAGTACGGCCAGAAGCCGCTGGGCGAGTTCGTGCGAGAAATCGTCGGAGTTGACATGAACGCGGCAAAGGAGGCGTTTGCGCAGTATCTGAACGATGCCAGCTTGGACAGCAGGCAGATTTACTTCGTAAACCAGATTGTGGAGTACATTGTTCATAACGGCATGATGAAAGATATGTCCGTTTTGCAGGAAGCACCGTTTACCGACTACGGCAGCATCGTGGAAGTGTTCACAGACCTGTCCGTGTGGGCAGGCATCCGACAGGCGATTGAACGGGTCAATGCCAATGCGCTGGCGGCGTGAATGCGGTGGAAGATAGGGGGCCGAAAGAATGAATGCACAAGAACGAGAAGCGTTCTGGAAAACTTTATGCGCATTACCCGGACTTGACCTATCACAGGATGCAAAACAACTGATGGCAGCGATACGGTTTCCGAAACTTTTATTTCGCTATCGTCCTGTCAATCTTAATAGCTTGGAAGCACTTCGTACAAATAGGCTCTATTTTTCTTCGGCAAACTATTATGACGATCCCTTTGATACATTTTTACATATTGATATTGACTCTATTCACCAAGAACTTCTGACAGCATTTCAAACTCGTGAAAGCACAGAAGCAGTCACAGAAGGTGTCAAGGACATTCTTGGCGGCATGCTGACTGAAGAGCAGAAAGCCTTTTTTACAGCTGACAATGTGACAAAGATGCTTTCAAATGGACTCGTCGAAAATTTTCTTAGTTCTGCGCTTGCATTGCGAGATGAGATAAAGAAAGACACTTGGTCTATTTGCTTTTCCGAGAATGGTTTTAATGAGGTTCTCTGGCTAAAATACGCAGACCAACACAGAGGCTTTGTTCAGATTTATGATCTTGAAAAGAAAGAAAACTATTTATGCGGGAAACAGGAAAAATGTCAAAACTGTGGAATCAAAAATTTCGGCACACCGTTATATCCCATCTACTATTCGAACGCTCCGTATAATGCTACTAATTTCGCAAAACTTGTAATGCTGAACAAGATCGGCGAAATTTCTGATACGACAATTCTCAAATATCTGTATGATAGCGTGGGGAATGGTACATGGGAAAGAGAAAGAACAACGCTGATCAAGAGGAAATGCCATGAATACGATGAAGAATGGCGTATGATAACTGCTTGCCCAATGAAGCCGCCAGTTATGATGGAATGGGTTCCAAGCGGGATTATCCTGGGTTTAAGAATGGGAGTAAAGGAAGAAAATCTTGTTGTCAGCATGGCAAGAGAAGCTGGAATCAAAGATATTTATAAATCGATCATTGATTCAAAAAACAGGCTAAATGCCGTACCAGTGACACTTAAGTAGTGCAAAGGCGCGTATAACAATTACCCTTACTAACCTTATTGACACAGAGAAAATCGCCCGAATCCGTTGCGCTGCAATAGATTCGGGCGATTCGTTTCCATGATTCATCCCTCTCGGATACCTACGGTCGCCATTCTTATTTTCGTCATTATGTACTACCCCCACCCCTGCCTCTTAGCCAAATCATCCATCGCCGCACAGAACCGCTCCCACCGTGCCAATGTTATCTGTGACGGATCGACATTGTGGATGCCCACGATATCACCGCACTGCGGAACGATATAGCTGTTGCCCGCGGTCAGCAGACGAAGCCGCGCACGCATGGCGCCTTCTTCGCCGATGGCCTGCAGGTAATCTCCGTCGTCCAGAATACGGAAAAGCGGTGCGAACTTATGCTTTTGCAGGCGGAATCGTCCGGACTTTACGATGTTGTCTCAAAATGTATGCCCGCCCATAGTTTTAGGCTGTTTCTGAGAACCAAACGGGTTTCTATCTGTTCATGCCATTTATGCTCTGATGCTCCTTATTACCATGATACGGTCGATGGACCGTCCTGTCACCCACCCGAATTTCCGTGAAGACTGTCCGCCCAATTTCAACACCGGACAGCTTGACCATACAATAATTCTGCTTATGGACCATTCGCATACACAAATCGTCAAACTGTCCAGTATCAGCAAGTCCGCGCTCATCCACAAGAAAAAACGGAGAGGCACTTTGATTTACAAACGACAAAGGTCAACTATTATTATTGTCGATATTCTGCAACGTCAGCATTTATAAACATTGACCAGAATAACATTTGCTGTTAAATCGAGCGTGTGAGAAAAACTCTGTGAATAAGATTCTTCTATGATAATTAAGGGCGATGAGCTTATGGATTAGGCTTGTCGCTCTTGTCTTATATATAACAGTTGTATGCAGATATGTCAAGAGCAGGCGGTTTCCCGCCTGTCTTCTTAACCGGTCTTCCAATTATTCAGGTAAACGTCCTTCGTACATAATGCTCAGTTCTCCGTAAACCTGTGCCCAGTTTCGGATCGTAGTAGTCCATTTTTTCGTAGCCTCGAAAGTGGCCAGATACAGGGCTTTTAACAGGGCAGTATCGCTTGAAAATACACTTCTCTGCCAGTTCAGCTTCCGATAGGTGGAATTCAGTGATTCGATCGCATTTGTCGTGTAAATGACCTTTCTGACAGTGGCTGAGAACTTAAAAATAGGTGAAACAGCATCCCAGTTGTCTTTCCAGCGTTTCATGGAATTCGGGTATTTCGGAGTCCATTTTTCAGTTACACGTTCCAAGGCAGCCAGAGCCTTCTGCTCATCAGCGGCCTGATAGATGGTTTTTAAATCTGCAGCAAAGGCTTTTCTGTCCTTGTCCGGAACGTATTTCAGGGTGTTTCTTACCTGATGGACAATACACCTCTGGTATTCTGTTTTGGGAAACGCAGCTGAAATCGCTTCTTTAATGCCTGTAAGGCCATCGGCACAGATGATCAGGATATCTTTTACTCCGCGATTTTTCAGTTCGTTCAGGACTGACAGCCAGTATTTCGCACTTTCATTGTCACCAATCGTAATCGTCAGGACTTCCTTTTTCCCCTCCGCATTAATGCCAAGAATAACATAGGCTGCAAGCTTACGAATGACTCCATTATCCCGCACAGAATAGTGGATCGCATCGATGTAAAGGATTGGATATACCTCATCCAATGGGCGGTTCTGCCAATCTTCAATCTGAGGAAGTATCTTATCCGTCACATCGGATATGAAACTTTCTGATGTTTCAAAACCATAGATATCTTCAATCGTTTCCGAGATCTGGCGAGTGGTCATTCCTTTGGCATACATAGAGATGATCTTCTGATCAATATCTTCCATTCCGCCAAACAGATCCACCAGTCCATGTTCCGGATGATAAGCCATTGCGTTGATGGTAAAATCTCTTCTCTTAAGATCTCCCTCAAGGCTTCTGGTAAATGTCACTGCATCCGGATGGCGGCCATCATGATATTCTCCGTCCACACGGTAGGTTGTCACCTCGAAGCCTTCTTTATCCATCATCACTGTTACGGTTCCATGCTGGATCCCTGTGTCCACGGTTCTGTGAAAAAGTTCCTTCACCTGCTCCGGAAGTGCGGAGGTTGTGATGTCCCAGTCTCCCGGCACTCTGCTCAGCATGGAATCCCGGACGCAGCCACCGACAACGTAGGCCTCATAGCCGGCAGCATTCAACGTACGCAGGATCTGTGCTGCCTTTTGTGGTATATTTATTGTCATAAATTTAATATGCACGTCCCCAGTAAACCATCTTCTTAGCCGGTTTTCCGCAGCATACGCAAACATCGCTTAACTGCTCCTGCTCAAATGGCATACATCTGGATGTTGCCTGGAAATCTTCTTTGATCTTGTCCTCGCATGCACGGTCGCCGCACCACATAGCTTTGATAAAGCCTGGCTTGCTGTTGATGATCTCGCCGAACTCTTCATAATTCTTTGCTACGTAAGTATGTGACTCTCTGTGTGCACGTGCGCGCTCTAGCATATCATGCTGAATAGTATCCAGAAGCTCTTTTACCTTATCTGCAAGCTCCTCGAAGGATACTGTATATTTCTCACGGGTATCTCTTCTGCAGAGAACTGCCTGACCGTTCTCAATATCTTTCGGTCCGCACTCAACACGAATCGGAATACCACGCATCTCCTGCTCTGCAAATTTGAATCCCGGACTTCTGTCTGTATCGTCCACTTTAACACGGATGCCTGCTGCTTTCAGTGCTGCAAACAGTTCGTCTGCTTTTTCCAGGACTCCTTCTTTACGCTGCTGGATTGGGATGATCACTGCCTGTGTCGGAGCAATTCTCGGAGGCAGGACAAGTCCGCTGTTGTCACCATGAACCATAATGATCGCACCGATCATACGTGTGGTCATTCCCCATGATGTCTGGTGTACATATTTCAGCGTGTTATCCTTATC
>ERZ773242.3888-NODE-3888-length-10149-cov-6.205469_pt1 | contig 10149 bp, 9 predicted proteins | sample MGYA00511077_ERZ773242 | MGnify/ENA primary metagenome ERZ773242 (study PRJEB29015, sample SAMEA2737754) | human gut metagenome | biome: human gut; feature: human-associated habitat; material: faeces | place: China | collected 2012 ... | reverse complement strand
ATGTGTTAGGCACGCCGCCAGCGTTCATCCTGAGCCAGGATCAAACTCTCTAAAAATTGTATTAAGACGAAGTTTCCTTCGTTTTAACCGACTTTAGAGTCTGACGTGTCACTTTGTTTTAACTGGAGTTGTGACTTCCAGCGATTTACCAAGAGTAAAAAACTCTCGAAATTTCAGGTTCGCACTACAACCTTCGTTCTTTTGAACAAAAGTTTAAGCACATCGTTGTTTAATTTACAAGGTACAATCTGCTGTTTTCAAAGAGTTTTCACAACTTTTCGTTGTTCTTAACTGCTCATCAACAGCTTATTTAGTATATCAAAACCAGAAGCGTTTGTCAAGAACTTTTTTTCAAATTCTTTTTCAGAACCTCAATCGGTTCTAAACCAAACTTTTCGGTTTTGCGCTTGTCTCTCAGAGACAGCTTTAATAGAATACCAAATCCGAGAGCATTTGTCAAACACTTTTTTCGTTTTTTGCAAAAAATTTTGCTGCAAACGAAAAACGGCGGCTCACGCCGTCGTTTTCTCTTTCTCCCGATGTTCGGACAAAATCAAACCGCTGAGCGCCAAAACCGTGCCCAGCCACATGATCGGCGTCATGGTTTCGTGCAGAATCAATGCTGAGCTTACTATTGTAATAACCGGCGTTGCATAAATGTACACGCTGGTTTTCACCGGACCGAGCAGGAAAACCGCGCGATTCCACGTCACAAAGCACGTTGCAGACGCGCAAAGGCCCAGAAACAACAGATTTGCCAGATGCACCGGCTGCGTCCACACGCTCAAACCGGACGGAAACCCTTCAATCACCGCAGGAACGAGCAAAAACAGCAAACCGTATCCAAAAATGCGGCAGGTAAGCGGAATGGTACGGTAGCCCATATGACCAAGCTGACGCACGAGCACCGAGTACACACCCCAGACCAGAGCCGCGCCTACGCCGAGCAGTGCGCCAACCGGGCTGAAATGCAACTCGCTGACGCCCGCAAGCGACACAAGCGCGACACCCGCCATCGCACAAACGAAGCCGAAAAAGAACCATTTGCTGAGTTTTTCGTGCAGCACCGCCGCTGCGATCAGTGCGGTAAACAGCGGCGCTGCCGCTACGATAACGCCGACCAGTGACGCAGAGATGTACGTCAGCGCGATATTTTCCATCAAAAAATAAAGCGTAACGCCCGAAAGACCGGCCAGCGCAAACAATCCCTCATGCCATCTTTTCTGCGGACGCATGAGGCCCTTGTCCACGATGAGCAATGCCAGAAAGCCGAGCGTGAACCGCGCTACCATAATCTCCAGCGGCGTGAAGGCGCGCAGCAGTACTTTCGTTGAGACAAACGTCGTGCCCCAAACAAGCACGCTGAACGCGCCGAACAAATGCCCCTGCATTCTGTGATTTTCCTGCATGATATTCTCCTTTTCAGCGAAAACGAGCGGTTACGGCTTGACCCAGTTCTCCTGTCCTGCGAATGCGTTATACGGTGCCGGATTGAAATGATTGATCAGACCGCTTCTGAGCACAACCTGCTGCCGCTCAAATGCCAGCGGAATGAGCGGCATTTCATTCAGGAACGTTGTGTACAGACCCTCCGTATTCTCGCCGCTGCGGTACGCCGTGATGGCATTGCTCATGTCCTCACTCGAGTACGAGCCATAGTTCAGTCCGCCCTGCGGAGACAGCAGCGGACGCAGATCAAAGTCCGGCGTCAGCTGAACTTCGCCGTAGTACGCGTCGAACGAGCCGCTCTGCAGCATGGAAACATAGGTATCATACGGCTCCTCATCCACCGTGACATTGACGCCGTTCAGCGAATTCCACGAGGCCGCGACCTGTTTTGCCGCCGCTACCTTAAACGCGTTGTCCGAGTTGACGAGCAGGCGGAACGAAAGCTGCACGGTCGCCGCATCCGTCACTATCGTATCGGTTACTGCGGTATCGGTCGAGCCGGAACCGTCCGTAGAATCGGTCGAATCGCCGGAGTCCGTATTCTCATTGTCCAAAAGCACAACTTCCCCGTCCGAAATCGTCGAATCGATCCGGCTTTTCGGCGTGCGCACGGTCAGAAAATCCACCTTGTAATCGGTATCGCTCGCCCGGCCGCTCGTATAATAGATAAAGTCGCCGTCCTCGTCGTAGTAGCCGTCCTCCTCAGAAGAGTCCGAATCATCATCGGAATTGTCCGTAGAATCCGAATCTCCGTCCGAAGAATCGGTATTGCCGTCGCTGCCGCCTGCCGAAGCCGCACCCTCCTGTGCCGCCTCGCGCAGCAGCTGTGCCGCAGTCATCAAATCCGCCGACAGGCTGTACGACACGCCGGTGTCCGCCGGCTGCGGATTGATCGGCAGCACCGCCGGATCGGCATAATCCTGCAGCTGGGTTGCACACAGGCCCTGACGACTGATCGCCATAGAAAGCGCCTGCCGCACTTTTGCATTCGTGAACTGGCTGTTATTGTAATTCAAACCGATATAATGCAGCATAGCACTGCTCACCGGAACGGTATCGACCTCGCCGGTGAATGCGATATTCTGGTCGTCCGGCGCAATACGGGCGCTGCGCATGATGGATACATCGCCGGTGCGGAAGCTGGTGTCCGCCGCATCCGCGCGCGTCATTTTGACCAGCGTAATGTGCCGAATGGTGCCGAGAAAGCCGCCGTGCCAGTTCTCGTTGGCCTCCAGCGTCCATGCGGCGCCGTTCTGAACCGGCTTGTACGGTCCGGTGCCCTCTGCGAACTCTCCTTCGTCAGTCGTACCCGCCCGATAGATCGGAATATCCAGCAGTTTCGGGAAGTTGACGTTCGGCGACGCAAGCGTAATGCGGACCATGCGCTTTGTCACCGCTTCGATCGAGGAAACCTCGGTCAGTCGGTTATGGTACGGCGAACTTTCGTTTTCCAGCACAGTCTTGAGGCTTTCGGCAACATCACTTGCCGTCAGCTCCGCACCCGACCAGAACTTGATGCCTTTTTTTATCGTAAAGCTGAACGTGGTTCCATCGCTCGTATAGTCCTCGCACAGCTCGTTTTCGAGTGTAAAATCGCTTTTTATCTCAAAAAGACCCTCGTAAAGCGCCTCACGCAGCATACTGTTGACCTCGGTGCCGTCCATGACCGGATTGAGCGTTGTGCCCGAGCGATACCACGCCAGACCGAAATACGCGTCCGACACATCCACGTTGTCTACCGGTGCGCCGTCGCCGTCGTTTCCCTGTCCAAATGGGAACGTGCAGCCGCTGAGCACGACCAAAGCTGCCATTGTCAGCGCCAGCGCACGTTTTTTCCAACTTTTCATTGTATTGATCCTTTCGCTTACAGACAGATCATGCCGCCCTGCACGCCGCGCACGCCGTGCGTTACGCGGTGCGACCAGAACTCATCCGAATGACACATGGTGCAGATGCCGCTGTCGATCACATTTTCCGCCGAAAGTCCGGCATCCTGCAGCAGCTTTACGCCAATGCCCTGCAGGTCCACATGGAATTTCGGACCTTTCTCCATGATGAACGGATGCACCTGTGCACCGAGCAGCTCTTCCATCGCTTCCGGCACATCCGCATCAGTCTCGAAGCACTCCTGCCGGATGGACGGACCGAGCACGGCGATCAGGCTTTCGCGCTTCGCGCCGAGCTTTTCTGCCATGACCTCCACGGTCTTCGGCAGGATGCCTGCCGCCATGCCGCGCCAGCCGGCGTGCGCCACGCCTGCGGTCCGGGTCGCCGGATCGTAGAACAGCGTCACCACGCAGTCCGCATAAAAGCCGCACAGCGGCGTTTCGGGCAGGGCGGTCACGATCGCGTCCGACTCCCACGCCATCGGCTGATGCAGACCCATGCCGGCCTCGTCCTCGGTCACGACCGAGATCTGCGTGTCATGGATCTGCTTTGTCATGGTGATGCGGCCCTCGTCCATGCCGAGCCGCTCCGCCAGAATGCGGTAGTTTTCCAGCACGTTCTCCCGCTCGTCGCCCCGGTTGAAGCCGAGGTTGAGGCTCTCGCAGTCGCCGCGGCTCACGCCGCCGAACTTGGTGGTAAAGTCATGGCGGACCGGCAGCCGGTCACAGGTATAGTAAACGAACGAGCCGCGCTCGTTGCGGTGCATAGACGGGTGCATGGTTTTCCTCCTTACCATTCGTCCGAACCGTCGTCCGGAATGACTTCCTTCATGGCCGTGATCGCGACCTCGATCATCGAGTCATCCGGCTCGAATACGGTCAGATGCTGGATCATGAGGCCCGGCCAGCGCAGCGCACGCGAAATGACGCTCTCCGAGCGGCCGGCATAGCGGTTGAACTCGTAGCTGATGCCGACGACGAGCGGCAGCAGGATAAGATGCGCGAGCATGCGCAGGAACGGATTGGTGATGTCGATGATCGAAAAGACGATGGACGAAACGATCGTCGCGATGATGATGAGCACGAACATGAAGCTCGTACCGCAGCGCGGATGGAACCTGCCCTGCTTCCGGACGTTCTCCACGGTCAGCTCCTCCCCTGCCTCATAGCAGAAGATGGTCTTGTGCTCCGCGCCATGGTAGGCGAACATACGCTCGACGTCCTTCATGTGCGACACGGCCCACAGATACAGCAGGAAGATGACGATGCGCAGCAGCCCCTCGAAGAGGTTGCGCACGACGGGGCTCTGGATAAAGCTCTTGGTCAGACCGGCGAGCAGCGTCGGCAGCAGGATGAACAGCACGATCGACAGCGCGATGCCGAGCACCACGGCCGTGCCGATGATGATGTTCTTGCCCTTTTCCTCGCCGAAATGCCGCTCGATCCAGAGGTCAATCTTGCCGGGCTCCTCCTGCTCGTCCTCGGGCAGGAGGTCGGCGGAATACGTCAGCGCCTGCATGCCCTTGACCATCGAGTCAAGAAACACGACCACGCCGCGGATGAGCGGCCAGCCGAGGATCGGGTGCTTTTCGCGGACCCAGTGCAGCTCCTCGACCTTCTCGACCATGCCGTCCTGCGTGCGGCAGACGATGGCCTGCCGGGTCGGGCCGCGCATGAGGATGCCCTCGATGAGCGCCTGCCCGCCGATGGATGTGCGGAACGAGACGCTGGTATCGGGTTTTGCGGATTCGGTTTTGCTCATATGGTTACCTCGGTTAGAATGAAATTACGAAGTTAATTGCCGCTCTCCGGCGCGAACGGCAGGCGCACCGAGACCAGTGTGCCGCCGCCGGGGGCGTTGGCGATCGTCAGCGTACCGCCGGAGCGGGTGATGATCTCGTCGCACACGGCCAGACCGATGCCGCTGCCGCGGGCCTTGTGCTTCTCGCCCTTGAAGAATTTCTCCTTCACGTGCGGCAGCTCGTTTTCCGGGATGCCGGGGCCATGATCCCTAAATTGAATGGTAGCAGCTTCACTGTCCGAAAGAACGGACACTTCGATCGTCTTGCCGTCGCGGGCGTACTTGGCGGCGTTGTCGAGGATGTTGAGAAACACCTGCTTGAGGCGCTCCGGGTCGCCGGGCACGAGCGGGATCTCCTCCTCGGGGGGGTGATAGATGAGCTGCATCCCGTCCTGGCGCAGCAGCTCCTGATAGGTGAAGATGGTGTCCTCGAGCTCGCTCTCGATGTCGAGCAGCTCCATGCTCAGGTTGAAGCGGCCGTCCTGGATGCGGGTGAACTCCAGCAGCTCTTCGACGAGACTCGTCAGGCGCGCGGCCTCCTTGGAGATGATGGCGATGCCGCGGCGGGAGTCGCCCTGGATGGCGGTGTCGAACATGAGCGTCTCGCTCCAGCCGGTGATGGCGGTCAGGGGCGTGCGCAGCTCGTGCGAGATCGACGAGATGAACTCCGACTGCATTTTTTCGCTGCGGCTGATCTCCTGTGACAGCTCATTGATCGCGGTCGCAAGGCGGCCAAGCTCATCGTCGCGCTGCACCGGCAGCTCCGTGCCGTAGCGCCCGCCGGCGATCGTTCGCGTGACCTCCGTGATCTGCTCGACCGGGCGCGACACGTGCCGGCGAAACCACAGCGCGCAGACCACGGCGCCGGCGGCTGCCGCGAGGATGCCGAGTATGATGCCCAACGCCGTGCTGACGCGCCCGGCGCTCAGACCGATGGCCGCGCCGATGGCGACGCACAGCGCTGCGTGCACACATTGGCCCATGGCCATGCGCGAAAACAGGCCGCGGAAGGTGTTTTCCTGTTTGGGTTCGCCTGCGGGGGTGGGGGTGACGTCCTGCATGGCCTCAGTAGCCCCACTTATAGCCGTAGCCCCAGACGGTGGTGATGTATTCCGGTTCGGTCGCGTTGTCCTCGATCTTGATGCGCAGGCGGCGGATGTTCACATCGACGATCTTGACCTCGCCGTTGTAGTCCGCGCCCCAGACGGCGTGCAGAATGTCCTCGCGCGAGAGCGCGCGGCCGGGGTTTTCCATGAACAGCTTCATGATGGCAAACTCCGTCTGCGTCAGGCGGATGTGCTCGCTGTTTTTGTCGAGCGTGCGCGAGCGCAGGTGCAGCACGAACGGCCCGCTCGAGAGCACGTCCTCGGTGTTCTCGCTGCCGCCGATGCGGCGGTAGAGCGCGTCCACGCGCGCAAGCAGCTCAGCCGGGGAGAAGGGCTTGGTGACATAGTCGTCCGCGCCGGTCATGAGGCCGGTGATCTTGTCCATCTCCTGGCTCTTGGCGCTGAGCATGAGGATGCCCATCTTCGAGCCGGTCGCGCGGATGCGGCGGCAGACCTCAAAGCCGTCGATATCCGGCAGCATCACGTCGAGCAGCGCAACGAGCGTGTCCGGATTCTGCTTGAGCTTTTCGAGCGCCTCCTCGCCTGTGGCCGCCTCAATGGGCTCGTAACCGGACCGGCGCAGGTTGATGACGACGAAGCTGCGGATGCTGGGCTCATCCTCAAGTACGAGAATTTTCTTCATGTAGTCCATATTCCTTTCCAAAGGCAGTGTGTGGGCGCCTTTGCGGTTAGTGGCGTCTGCTTTCCGGGAAAGCAGGAGGTTTGCAGAAATATTCATTTCAGTATATCACACAATTTACAATAGTGGTAGCAAAAAATTACGAATCGTGTTATTCTGTGACACAGGAAACGAGGTGGGTCATATGGAGCTTTTCTGGACGCAGATCACGGACGCGCAGCCGGCGCGCCCTGCGCGCACGAAGGCGCACGGGAGTGCGTGGGGCATGTCGCTGCTGGCATATGCGGTGCGCGCAGTCTGGAGCATCGATCTGCCGGAGACGGCGGAGCTGCCCGGCGGCAAGCCGTATTTTCCGGCGTGCCCGCAGCTGCATTTTTCCGTCAGCCACACGCGCACGGCGGCGCTCGTGGCCGTGTCGGCCGCGCCGGTCGGTGCGGATGTGGAGCAGGTGCGCCCGCTGCACCCGGCCATGGCGCGGCGGCTCGCGCAGGCGGACTGCGGCGACCTGCAGCCGTTCGAGCTCTGGACGCTGCGTGAGAGCTGGTTCAAGCTCACGGGCGCGGGCGACCTGCGCACGATCCCGTTCCGGCGTGTGGCCGGGGTGCTCGTCCCGCCGGAGGCGGGGACGCTCTGCCGCGTGTATGACGGCATTCCCGGCTGCATGGCCGCCGTGTGCTCGTTTGCCGAGCAGCCGCCGGAGCGGCTGCAATTCGTGCCGCCGCGTGAGATTTGTACTTGAAATATGCACCCGGCTGTTGTATAATCAAACGACCGCATTTGCCGGTGTGATGGAATTGGTAGACGTGCTTGACTCAAAATCTACTTCGCCGCTTCATACCACCTTGGTGTAAACCCTTGATTTTGCAAGGCTTTTTGAAAACTGAATATGCAATTTGGTTTTAATGTCCCTCCATGATGTCCCTCCGTTTTCTCGGATGGGGATTGGGAGATGACTTAAAATAATAGATGCCGGTGTGTTGGAATTGGCAGACGAGGCGGACTCAAAATCCGTTGGGCTTATAACCCGTGCGGGTTCGACCCCCGCCACCGGCACCACACCTCAAAGGCTCGCAAACCCTTGATACGACTGGGTTTGCGGGCTTTTCTTTATGTTATGTGTGCTTATGTACTGTCCCTCCTACATCATCAGATTTGCCATTTACGGGCTGATTTTAGGAGGGACATTGGAGGGACATAAAGCATCATGAGGAGGGATATACGCCCAAAATCGCATTGGCAGATGCAATCTTCGAGTTGAAATTCAAGTGCGTGTAAATGTTTGAGGTGGTCGAAATATCACTGTGCCCCAACCATTCCTGAATTTCTTTCAGGCTGACACCGTTTGCATACAACAGACTTGCGCAGCTATGACGAAGATCGTGAAAGCGGATCTTCCGCATACCGTTCTTTTGCAGGATCAGCGGGAAATGCTGTGTGATATAGCCGGGCTTCACGAGTTCACCGATTTCATTGACATAGATATAATCAGCAAACTTCCTGCAATAAGATTTTCCGCACAGCTTTCGGTTCAGCTCCTGTTCCGCTTTCAAGCGGTGCAGCAATTCCTCAAACGGCGGAACAAGCGGCAGACTGCGGTAGCTGGCCTTTGTCTTTGTTCTGTCCTTTTGAATGATCTTGCTCTTGCCGTCTATTGTCGCCTGCGTAACGGTGTGCCGAATCGTAATGGTCTTTTTCTTGAAGTCGATGGCGTCCCATTTCAGGCCTACCGCCTCGCTTCGGCGCAAACCGTAAAATGCACCGAGGATCACGCCAAGCTCAATGGGATCACCACGGACAACTTCAAAAAGATGGTTCAGCTCATCCTCCTCATAGAAGCTGCCAACGAACTTTTCCTTCTTGGGCCGTTCAATCCGGTCTGCCGGATTCGAGTCAATCAGGCCGAGTTTGAAAGCGTGCTGCAAGGCTTTACGAATATTGGCGTGACGGTGTATGACCGTATTGGCAGAAACACCTCGCACCGTCAATTCGTAGGTGTAGTAGTCCTGTATGTGCTTGGGTGTAACATCCTGCAATGCAAGACCGGGGTGGTATTCCTCAAAGTACGGGATGATTTTGCTTTTGATTCCCATGGAATACGCGCCATAGGTGGTTTCCTCCACATTCTTTTTTGTCATTTCCAGCCAGTCGAGCAGGAACGCAGTAAAAAGAATCGTGCCAATGGGGGCTTTACCCGTACTGCGTTCGATTGCTCTTGCTTCCAGCTCTGCTTCCTTGGCGGCACGAGCCTCAGAAAGCATCTTTTCGGCACGCTTTTTGTTTCCCTTTACCGTCAGACCTGTAGACTTGGGCGGCGTGTGCCGTTTGCCGTATTCGTCCACATAGTTCAGTACCATATGATAGTACCCGTTTTTCTCTCGCAGATGTCCTGCTACCATAATAAGACCTCCTTTGATTGGTACAGCGCTGATCCATCTGCCATTGACAGCAATATTGTAGCAGATAGAAGTACATCGGCCAAATGTGCAAACGAGGTTTTACGCAGTAGATTTTTCTATCAAGTCCAAGTATTCCAAAATGTTGAGCTTCGGGATTCGATAGCGGCGACCAACAATAAAGCTCTTGATCTTGCCGGACTTTAAAAGCCGATAGGCAGTTTTATCGCAGATGCCGCCGAGCATTTCACACATTTGCTCAACATTGACTACATCGGGATATTCAGCAAATAACAGTTTGTAGGCTGTCTGTGATTCCATAGGCCGCCTCCTTACCGTTTTTTCGGCACAAGTTCATAGTCATACCCTTTCCGCTGATTACAGTAGGTGCAAGTGTCTTTTGCCGTTTGGTGCGGGTCGATCCTGCGCAAATAATAAGCACCCGTGCCGTAGAAATTGTCGACGCAGGTGCTGCAAAGGCAGAGGATCAGTTTTTTCGGGACGCTTTCAATCAGACCGATGCTGACCGCCAGCGCATGATTGATGCCGCAAATGTGCTTTTCGGACAGATGCCCAATGAAGTTGCCCAAGCGGCGCTTATCGACGGTGCGCAGCTGTTCCAGCAGGACGATAGAGGGCAGCTCCAAGCCGTCCTCGGCGTCGATGTAGTAGTGGGTAGGAAGTTTGGCTTTCACGCCGGTTTTGCTTGTAATGGAAGCGATAATGACCGTGGGGCTGTGTTTGTTCCCGACATTATTCTGAATGATCACGACGGGACGGTAGCCCTCCTGCTCAGAGCCGATGCCCCGGCCCAGATCAGCGTAATACATATCGCCGCGCAAATATGTGTGGTTCATTCTGTGATGACCTCCTT
>ERZ773242.3887-NODE-3887-length-10150-cov-4.276969_pt1 | contig 10150 bp, 9 predicted proteins | sample MGYA00511077_ERZ773242 | MGnify/ENA primary metagenome ERZ773242 (study PRJEB29015, sample SAMEA2737754) | human gut metagenome | biome: human gut; feature: human-associated habitat; material: faeces | place: China | collected 2012 ... | reverse complement strand
ATGAGTATCCGGGAATACCCACTTATTTTGTGATAGACCGGGAAGGGAAACTTTCATATAAAGTTACCGGATTTCCCGGTGCGGAGGTGATGAAAGAAGAACTACTGAAGGCTGGGAAATAGTAGCTGTAAATTATAAATAGTACGTCAATATGGGAATTTTCTTTGTCTATATACTGAAGTCGTCGGTTTGTTTGGCGGTATTCTACCTGTTTTACCGTTTGTTGCTGAGCCGTGAGACGTTTCATCGTTTCAACCGGGTAGCGTTGTTGAGCATATTGTTGCTATCTTGTCTTTTGCCACTGGTGGAAGTTACTGTGGAGAAGCAGACAGAGGTTCATCAAACCATGATGACACTGGAACAGTGGCTGATGCTGGCAGATATGATGAATACTACAAATGTGGCGGAATTGCAGATAGAGGAAGTGACGGTAACTTGGATACAGGTTGCATTATTGGTGTACCTGGCCGGTATTTTACTTTTTGCTTTTCGTAATGGGTATTCGTTGCTGAAGTTGGGCAATTTATTGAGATCAGGCAGAAAAGAAGACTTGAGTAAATATACTGACGGTGGTGAGAAAGTGACTTTGATAGTGCACGACCACGATATAGCTCCGTTCAGTTGGATGAAATACATCGTTATTTCACAGAAAGACTTGGATGAGAATGGGCGGGAAATACTTATTCATGAGTTGGCTCATATACAGAACCGACATTCGTGGGATTTGCTGGTAGCAGATATCTGCATCTTTTTCCAGTGGTTTAATCCGGCTTCGTGGCTGCTGAAACAGGAATTACAGAATATCCATGAGTATGAGGCGGATGAAACGGTGATTGAAAAAGGAGTTGACGCGAAACAATATCAATTATTATTAATTAAAAAAGCTGTCGGCACAAGGCTCTACTCTATGGCCAACAGCTTTAATCACAGTAAACTTAAAAAACGTATCACTATGATGTTAAAAGAAAAATCGAATCCGTGGGCAAGATTGAAGTATTTATATATACTTCCGGTAGCTGCCATTGCAGTAACTGCTTTTGCCCGTCCTGAAATCTCGGAAACCGCAGAAGAGATTTCAAGAATGTCGGATGCACTCGGAAGGGAACAAGCAAGCTTGCTCTTCTCTCGTTTGCATGACATTTCTGCCGCCAAAGTTAATGATTTGACAGCAATTGTGGAAGCAAAAGCCGTAAAAACTACGGAAGAACCAGTACAGGTAGCTCCAGTACTGAAAGATACAGCTAAACCCGTGGAGGTGAAGTATATTCCTGTAGAAGTGACTGAGAAGCTACAGGGTACTCCCTTCTTCGAGGTGGTGGAGCAAATGCCGGAGTATCCGGGTGGCATGGCTGCTGCATTGGAGTATATTCAGAAGAATATGCGTTATCCTGAAGTTGCAAAGAAAAATGGTACACAGGGACGCGTTACGGTGCAATTTATTATTGATAAGGGAGGAAATGTGACGGATCCGAAAGTGATCCGTGCCGTAGATAAAGATCTGGATGCTGAGGCTATCCGGTTGGTAGGAACAATGCCGAAATGGAAACCGGGTATGCAGAAAGGACAGGCGGTAGCAGTGAAGTATACACTGCCGGTAATGTTCAGACTGGAAGGGGGAGAGATGAAAAGTTCTCGTACTGTAGAGATGAGCAGACGTCCTGGAAGTTTATTGGATAGTGTTTTGGTTATAGTGGATGGCAAGGAAGTTACCCAGTCTATATTGAATGCAATAAATGTCGACAGGATAATGAGTTTTAGCGTCTTGAAGGATGCGGCTTCTACTGCAATATATGGAGAGAGAGGCAAGAATGGGGTTATATTGATTACTTTGAAAGAAGATAAAGAAGAATACCATCCATCAGAAACCTATACACTAAAGAATACTAATGATCCCGTGGCTTTGGGAGTGAAAGGTACAGGAAAATTTACTACTGTCAATGGAGTGCAAGGTATCTATATAAATAGTAAGAAGGCAAATCGGGGAGATGTGACCTTTTTTGTAGATGGTGTGAAAATTGATTCCAGCGTTGCGGACATAGGTGAGGTAGTACCGGCTGAAAGAATTGAAAGCATGAGTGTTGAGAAAGGAACAGACGGCAAAGGCCAGATTTATATCACTACCAAAGACAAAAGAGGAGTTGAGAAGACTTCTGCCAAAGGTGATATGAAAGTGGAAGGTATTGTGCAGGATAAAGACGGAGAGCCTGTTGTAGGTGCTGCCATACTGATAGAAGGAACAAAAAGCGGCAGTATAACCGATGTGGATGGTCGCTTTGTCCTATCTGCTTCAAAAGGCGATAAACTGGTTGTTTCTTATATTGGCATGAAAACTGCTAAAGTAAAGGCGGAGCCGAAGGTGACAGTTACTTTGAAAGATGAATAATCAAAGATATTTTATATGAAAAGGAATTCTCTCTTTTTGTTTCTCTCTATGATGTTCGTTTGGGTGGGGCTTTGCTCCGCCCAAACTAGTAGTGATAAGTATGTTCTCATTGACGGATGTTTTTTCAATGGTATGCCTCCGGGAATTCGGACTGATGAAGGTGCCCAGATGATTATGCTGACAGATGAGGAAGGACATACCGCATTGGAAATACGTCTGAATAAAGGCAAAACTTTACCGGACTATGCAATGAAATATCGGGTTTCCGTAGAAAAAGTACCCGGAGGAGAGGAATTATTGCAGATTTCCCGTTCAGGAGCGCAAAAGCCGATGGCGATTGCAGCGACTAATACAGTAACTCTTGATAAATGGGTAGGAAAACCATTCCCGGACTTTAAGGTAAAGGATACGACGGGACGGGTATGGACAAAGGCGGATATCATTGGAAAGCCTTTCGTTCTGAACTATTGGCACACAGGTTGCAGACCGTGTATCAAGGAGATGCCGGAACTGAATGAATGGATGAAAATCTGTCCGGATGTGACTTATTTCTCTACTACCTGGAATACAGCGGAACAGATAAAGAAGATAGTGGAAAACCGTCCTTTCCTTTTTACGCATATTGCCGATGAATTATTTTTCTTCAATTTGTTTAAAGTACAGGTCACGCCGACTACATTGTTGGTAGATAAGAAAGGTATTATCCGCTATTGGGAAGAAGGTACAAGCGAGGGTAAACGGGCCTATTTGCTTGATAGACTAAAGGAATTATCAGCCGAATAATCAACTTTGTTTCTTATTTCTTTGTTTAAATCATTACTTTTAAGTATTTTTGTTTGAGACGGTTTAGTATTCTATCACTTAAAAGATAATGCTATGAGACAAGGAAAACAAATTCACCAGGGATATAGCTTCTTTTGGGGAGTATTTCTATTATTAGTGATGTCTGCCGCTATATCTATTCATGCTGAAGCCCCTTCTACAAAGGAGCTTGTACTTTTCAAAGATACTTTGAAGAATGATACCATTGTGCCGCAGTCTCCGAAGAAAAATGGCACATTCGTTATTAGAGATCGCATTCCTATTCCATCTGATGAGCCTTTATTTATAGTAAATGGAATGGAACTTCCCTATGAGATTTTTGCAGCATTGAACCCCGCGCATATTGAAAGTCTTGAAGTTTTGAAAGATGCTTCAGCTACTGCCATTTATGGCACACGTGGAATAAATGGGGTCATTATTCTGAAGTTGAAAACTCCACAACAGGTAAAGGAGGAAAAAAACATTAAGAAAATAGATGATTTTCTCAAACCAAAGGGAGTGAACAGGAGGAATGCGCGTTACTATATTAGCGGTAAAGAAGTTCCGGCCAGTACTGCGTATCAAACGAGTATTGAGCAAATGGAAGTGAAGACCGGTGCAGACGGAATACTGGAAATTTATATTAAACCAATGATTTTCCTAAGGGGAGAATATGAATAAAAGTGATTGTCAAGAGCGGAATGATTAAAGATTATGGAATAGGAAATACCTGATAACTAATGTTGAAACAAATATCCTTATTAATCCTGTGTGCGGCAGCAATTGTTTGGTTCGCTACTCCTGTGCAAGCCTGTACTTCTGCTGTTGTATCGGGTAAAGTAACACCCGACGGTCGCCCCCTGCTTTGGAAAAACCGTGATACGGACTTTATGCAAAACCATATTGATTATGTGAAAGGCGAGAAGTATAATTTTATTGCTGTAGTGAATAGCGCCAATGCATATCTGAAAGAGGCATGGATGGGAACTAATTCCTCAGGATTTGCTTTGATGAATACACAATCGTATAATCTGGTGGATGTAAAGGGCGATGAAGAGCGGGGGGCAGCCAATGGGCGTGTTATTTATCGTGCACTCGAAGTTTGTGCAACGGTAGAGGATTTCTGTCATTTTCTGGATACCATTTCCAAGCCCAGCGATATCGAAGCTAATTTTGGTGTGATTGATGCACAAGGCGGGGCAGCTATGTTTGAGGTAGATTATCATAAATATGTAATGTATGACGCCAATAACCCGAAGGACGCTCCTTATGGTTATATTGCCCGTACCAACTTTTCTTTTGCTGGTAAGGTGAACGAGGGTGCCGGTTATGTGCGCTATATGGAAGCAGACCAGGTGCTGATGAAAGCTTCGGCTACGGGTAGCATTACCCCACAGTTTATTTTCAATGATTTATCGCGTTCGTTCCGTAACCGTATGCTGGATATTGATTTGCGTAGCGGGGCATATAATCGTCCTCAGGCGTCGGGTTGGTTTGTAGATCAGGATTTCATTCCGCGTAGCAGTACATCGTGTTCGGTAGTGGTACAAGGTGTGAAACCGGGTGAGAAAGCCGAACTGACTACCATGTGGACACTGTTAGGTTATCCTCCTACCGGTATAGCTATTCCGTTGTGGGTGAAAGATGCCGGTAAACTTCTTCCCGGAATGGTACGTTTCGGTAAAGAACATGAGGCAGCTCCGCTCAGTGATTGGTCACTTCGTTTGGCAGACAGAGTTTTCAGCTATAAGCAGGGAATGGGTACCGGACGTTATCTGAATTGGGAAAGATTGTATAGTCCTGAGAAAGGTGACGGTTATATGACAGCGATTACTGCGGTAGAAGATGAAGTCTTCCGTACGACGAAGCCATTGCTGGAAGAATGGTATAAAAAAGGAAGCCTCGATACCCAAGCAATACCGAAGCTGTACGATGAACTGGAATTATCCATCAGAATGATCTATCAGAGTTTACTGGAATCAGAATAGAACTTACATTACCGAATGGAGGTACGCCAGTATCTCCGTTTCTTGTTTCGGATGGAACCAACGGATTTCTTCATCTCTTTTGAACCATGTCATCTGCTTGCGTGAATAGATGCGGGAGTTCTGTTGGATTTTCTCTATGGCAAAAGGCAAGGTCCATTCTCCGTCGAGATATTTGAACATCTCTTTATAACCTACCGTATTCAATGAATTAAGTGCCCGATAAGGATATACCTTTCTGGCTTCTTCTTCCAAGCCATCCTCTATCATAATCTCTACCCGTCGGTTAATGCGGTCGTAAAGTTCTTCCCGGTCGCGCATCAATCCTATTTTGATGATGCGGAAGGGGCGTTCTTTTTTCTGTTGTGTACGGAATGAGGTGTAGGTCTTCCCTGTCATATAGCATATCTCCAGTGCATGGATTACGCGTTTAGGATTCTTCAGGTCTACTATTTTGTAGTATTCAGGATCGAGTAACTTTAGCTCTGCGCACAATCTTTCCAGACCTTCCGTTTCATACTTATGTAGCATCACCTGGCGTGTTTCAGCATCTACGGTCGGAATATCGTCAATGCCTTTGCAAACGGCATCCACATACATCATAGAGCCACCGGTAAGCAATACTGTATCCTGTTCGGTAAATAAGGTTTCCAGAAGTTTCAGTACTTCCGCTTCATATTGGGCGGCACTGTAATAATCGGTGAGTTGCAAGGTTCCTACAAGGTAATGTTTCACGCGTTGCAGTTGCTCGGGGGTAGGGGCTGCTGTCCCTATTTTCAAATCGGCATAGAGTTGCCGGGAGTCTGCGGAAACGATGCAAGTTTGGTAATGCTCTGCCAGCCGCAGGCTGAGTTCGGTCTTTCCTACTCCGGTCGGTCCAATAAGCACTATCAGGGTTTTCATAAGGAAATGGTATTTAGAGAATCATTTCCCATCTGCAGATAACGCGGATAACGCAGATCTCTTCTAGGCTTAAGTCTTTCAAATCTGTGTTATCCGCGTTATCTGCGGATGAAAAATTTAAAATAATATTAGAACTTTTCTTCCTCGAACGGTGCTGCGCTACCTTCGCCTCCGCCCATGTCGAAACCTTCCTGGTCGAATTCTTCCAGATCAAAGTCCTGATCTCCATAGAAGTTTTCATCCAGATCAAGCGATCCGCTGTTGGCTGCCATTTCTTCGAAGTCAATTGTCTGTTTCGGAGCATCACCTTCCTTCTTGGTACACTTGGCACCTTTCATTTCTTTTCCGGTAATGATCTCGGAGAGTTCAATGAAGAAACAGCGTTCTGTCATGTAGTCGAACACATAGAGTAACTTCTGCTTTTCATCTTCTATCAGTTCGCTGATAGTGGTGTCTTTCATTACCCAACTGTCCATCTCCGGATTGTCATCCATCTCTTCCAGTGTAATTTCCTTTTCTTTTTCCCAATCATCATCACAGATGAAGAAAGAAGTCATCTGGTCGTTAGTATAACCTACTGACTTCACTATAGCCTCATGGAAGTCGTAGAATGTAGCTTCCGGGTCAATTTGTATTTCTCTTACGAAGTCGTCCACTTCATCGGAGATAAGTGTAAATCTGTATATCATATTCTAATTACTTTATCGTTTTATCATCTAATAATACCACGTTCGGAGTCACGGATGAAGCTGACAATGTATTCGATTTCCGGGCTCGTCGGAATTTCTTCTTCTATTTTCTTTAATGCGTCTGAAGTGTTCAATCCACTCTGATAAATGATACGGTATGCGTTGTGTATATTCTCAATGGTTTCATTGGAGAATCCGCGACGACGCAACCCGATAATGTTGATACCGCTGTAAGCAATCGGTTCCCGGCCTGCAATGATGTACGGCGGAATATCCTTACTGAAACGGCAACCTCCTTGTATCATTCCGTATCCACCTACACGGCAGAACTGATGCATCAATACATTGGCACTGATAATGGAAAAATCGTCTATTACAATCTCACCTGCCATTTTAGTAGATTTACCAATGATACAGTAATTACCGACAAGGGCATCATGAGCTACGTGCACACCTTCCATCAACAGGTTGTTGTTACCGATAATGGTTCTGCCTTTGGCAGCTGTACCGCGATTGATGGTAACATTTTCACGAATGGTATTGTTGTTACCAATTTCAGCGGTACTCTCTTCTCCCTGAAATTTCAGGTCTTGAGGGATGGCACCGATAACAGCTCCCGGAAAAATAGTATTTCCATTGCCGATACGTGAACCGTACAGAATGTTGGCATTTGCCATAATCTTGTTGTTATCGCCGATTACCACATTCTTGTCGATGAATACAAAAGGAGCAATCTCTACGTTTTCCCCGATTTTTGCCTCGGGATGAATATACGCTAAGGGACTTATCATGCTGATTTATGATTTATGATTTATAATTTATGAGATATTCGCGCTTATTATTAGCCACGAATAAATCTTAAATCATAAATCCTTTTACTTGTTCTTAACTATTTGTGCCATAAACTCTGCCTCGCAAACCACTTTCTCGCCTACGAACGCATAACCTTTCATCGTGGAAATGCCACGGCGGATAGGTGCAAGCAGTTCTACGCGGAAGATAAGGGTGTCACCCGGCACTACCTTTTGACGGAACTTCACACCATCTATCTTCATGAAGTAGGTAGAGTAGCGTTCGGGTTCGTCTACGGAGTTCAATACAAGCAGACCGCCTACCTGTGCCATAGCTTCAACCTGCAACACACCCGGCATTACCGGTTCCTGTGGGAAGTGCCCCTGGAAGAAAGGCTCGTTGGCAGTGATATTCTTCACGCCTACAATATAATTGGCACCTATTTCAATCACCTTGTCTACCAATTGGAATGGGTAACGGTGTGGCAACAGTTCGCGGATACGGTTTACATCCATGACGGGTTCGCGGTTACAGTCGTAAGTCGGAGCCTGTATATCATGCAGGCGGATTTCCTTACGCATCTGGCGGGCGAACTTGTTATTAATGGTATGTCCCGGACGTGTAGCGATGATACGTCCCTTGATAGGTTTGCCTATCAAAGCCAAGTCACCGATTACGTCGAGCAGTTTATGACGGGCACATTCATTGGCCCATACCAGCGGTTTGTGGTTGATATAACCCAGTTGCTTGGCATCCATGTGGGGAACTCCCATCACATCGGCCAACTTATCGAAGTCTTCCTGAGACATTTCTCGTTCGTAGATAACGATGGCATTGTCCAAATCACCGCCTTTGATAAGACCGGCCTGCAACAGTGGTTCGATCTCGCGTACGAATACGAATGTACGGCTGCCGGCTACTTCATCTCGGAATTTTGACATATCCTCCAGCGTTGCAAACTGATTGGGAATGATGGTCGAGTCGTAAGATACCAGTACATTCAGACTGAAGTTCTCGTCGGGCAACACGATAATGGAAGAACCGGTCTTTTCATCGCGAAACTCGATTTTTGACTTGATGATATAGAAATCTTTAACGGCATTTTGTTCTTCTGTACCTACGCGCTCTATTTCTTGTGCATAATATTGGGCGCTACCGTCCAGAATGGGAAACTCAGGACCGTTGACTTGTATCAGGCAGTTGTCTATGCCTAAGGCGTAAAGGGCTGCCATGCCGTGCTCTACAGTGCTAACCTTCACACCATTCTTGGAAAGGACGGTGCCGCGAGTGGTTTCAGTCACATTGTCCGCAACCGCATCAATGATAGGTTGTCCCTCCACGTCGATGCGCTGGATTTTATATCCGTGGTTGTCCGGAGCAGGATTGAAAGTAACGGTCAGGTCAAGTCCCGTGTGAAGGCCTTTACCACTGAGGGAAAAACTGTCTTTCAGAGTCTTTTGTTTCAACATTTGTTACTTATTTATTTGTTGTTTTAATTCATTCAGTTCTTTACGGAGCTGGCGGAGTTCTGTTAGCATATCCGGTAGGTTCCGTTGGGCAACGGAGGCTTTGAAGTATTGTTTCAGCTCCATGGGAGGAGTACCGATTAACTGGCTGCCATCCTTAATATTGCTGGGAACACCAGACTGTGCTCCGAGGTTCACTTTGTTTCCAATATGGATATGTCCTGCAATGCCTACCTGGCCGCCGAACATACACCATTCGCCTACTTTGGTAGATCCTGCAATACCCACTTGCGCCGCCATAACGGTATTTGCACCGATTTCGTCATTGTGGGCTACTTGTATCAGGTTGTCCAGTTTCACACCTTTGTGTACGATGGTTGCCCCCATTGTAGCACGGTCTACACAAGTGTTTGCACCTATCTCTACATTGTCTTCCAGTATTACGATACCGATTTGAGGTATTTTTTCGTAACCTTCGGGAGTTGGGGCGAAACCAAAACCATCCGCACCGATCACACAACCGGAATGCAGGATGCAATGATTGCCTATCCGGCAGTCATGATAAATGGTCGTATTGGCATATAAGATACAATCACTGCCTATTTTAGCACCATTACCGATAGTCGTATGCGGATGTATCATTGTATTGTCTCCTACTTCTGCGTATTCACCAATGCAAGCGAAGGGCGCAATGTAAACATCCTTTCCGATTTTAGCAGTTTCTGCAACGAAAGCTAACGGATCAATACCAACACGTTTAGGCTTACTTTGTTCGTAAAGGTTGAGCAATTTAGCTAAACTTTCGTAGGCATTATCCACCTTAATTAAAGTAGCTTTTATTTCTTGTTCAGGAACGAAGTCTTTGTTTACCAGTACGATACTGGCTTGGGTTTCGTAGATATAAGATGTATATTTGGGGTTTGACAGAAACGATATAGCACCGGGGATGCCTTCTTCTATCTTGGCAAAAGTATGTACAGTTGCATTCTCGTCTCCAACGATTTCTCCTTGGATAAATGTTGCAATTTGTTTAGCAGAGAACTCCATTGTCTTATTCTTGTTAGATGGTTTCAAATCACAAATAACGGACTTTTTTTTTATATTTCCTTACTCTTTACTGAATATTTTATG
>ERZ773242.3886-NODE-3886-length-10152-cov-3.135585_pt1 | contig 10152 bp, 8 predicted proteins | sample MGYA00511077_ERZ773242 | MGnify/ENA primary metagenome ERZ773242 (study PRJEB29015, sample SAMEA2737754) | human gut metagenome | biome: human gut; feature: human-associated habitat; material: faeces | place: China | collected 2012 ... | reverse complement strand
TCAGCTTCCACAGGTAGCGGACGATCTCCATCCGTGTGCATCCCTGCTGTACCTTCAGAGCGCCGCCCACCGGAGCGATCTCCAGATTCTGTGCCGTGGCCCAGGCGGCAGCGTCGTAGAAGTAGTCCCCTTCCTTCACATCGGTGAAGGTGATGGGCTTGCCGTTATAGGTGCTGCTCACCATCACTTGGCAGCTGCGGTATTCCGTCCCGTCCTGGGTGGTGGCCACAACATTGGTCTGGCCGTCCGCCACGGCGGTGATCCGGCCGTTTTGGTCTACTGTGGCCACAGAAGAGTCCTTGCTGCTCCAGGTCACCTTCTGCGAGGCGCCATCGGGCCGGACATAAGCTTGCAGCCGGATCTGCTCACCAGGGATCAGCTCCACGTAATAAGCAGACAGATCCACTTCTTCCGGGGCCGTAGTCTGCCCAGGCACATCCGGTTCTTCAGGCTCTTCGGGTTTTTCCGGCTGTTCCGGTGTATCTTTCCCATAGACGGTCACTTCCGCCATAACGCTGAGATAGGTGCCGTTGACCGGTTCCCTTGTGATCGCCGTGATCCATGTGGTTCCCGGCGCCAGACCGGTGAGCCGGGCGCCGTGGCCCATGCCGCTGACCTCGAGGATGGAAGGATCGGACACTTCCCACCGCACTTCATGCCGCGGTGTGACATAGGTATAAATGCTTTCGCCCACTTCCACGCGGAATCCGCCTTCCGGTCTTACCAGCTGCAGGTCAACCTCCTCCTGAGAGGATTCGCTGACCGACACCGGCAGATCCAGGCTCTTTCCGCCGCAGCCCAGAGTCAAAGTCGCACTGCCGGCCCCCGCAGCGCTGACACAGACCCCGCCGTCCTCCATGCTCAGCGACGCCACGCTGTCATCGCTGGTGCGGATGATATCGGGCACCAAAGGGGTGCCCCGGTCGTTGCAGACATAAACTACTGTCTTCTCTCCGGTCTCCATATCCAGGGAATCTTCGCTGAGACGGAGCTTCAAGTTCTCGGGTGCTGTCTCGATGGAGTAGATGTAGCCCTTCTGGCCAGAGGATGGGGTGTTCTCCGTGGCGCCGGTCTTGGAATAGAAATTCTGCACCCAGTAAGTCTGGCCTGCCCGGTCTTTCACGCAGGCAATGCCCACGCTGGTGAACGTGCCGTTCAGCATGTTCGCCCGATGCCCTTCCGAATCGTACCAGGATTGGGTGACGGCGCTGGCGTCGGCATTGGTCGAAGCCCCGGCATAGCTGAGGTTTTCGCCAATGGTACCGCCTGTGTACCCGCTGGGCCGGGCGGTGTGAAATTCTTCTCCATTGGGCCGTGTGTGGCTGAACAGAACAGCGCTTTCCGCAGCCCGGCGGACCGCCATATCCATCATGGCCTTATCCATGACCAGTTCCTGCAGTCCCGCCTGCCGGCGCAGCTCGTTGAGCAATTCCAATTCTTCATAGGCGGCAGAATAATCCACCACCAGCTCCACCTTCACCGTAACCGTGGAGGCAGCCAACGCGGGGTTCGTCAGCCCCAGGCACATCACCAGCGCCAGGAGCAGGGTCAGAATGCGTTTCTTCATAAAAATCCTCCTTCTTCTAAATACTCCAGAAAAGGCAGGGGCCGCCTTCTGAAATCCGTTCCAGCCTGTGCCCATTCCTTTGGGCACAAATCACCCCACAGCGGAAGCTGCCACATCCTCTATGCAGGGAACACATCATCCGCCGGGAAAAGGTGCCGCTCAGTTCATGTATATTTATGCGATTCAACTATACAGCAAAATTACATCCTTTGCAAGCGGCAATTTGGAAATCCCAGGATGAAAGCCAGCCGTTTTCCCCCGCTGTATAAAAAAACCACCCGCTGACCGATGTCAGTGGGTGGTTTTTGCGCAGGGCGGTTCAAGCATCCCAGCCGATCCTCTGGTTCTCTTGCAGAAGCTGCTGGGTGTATGCCTGCTCCATCAGCGTGGATACTGTGGCGGCGACCTCTTCCTGGGTTTGCTGATACAGCCGTTCCAAACACCGGGGGCTGGCCTTCTGGGGGTCCACCTGGGCATCCCGGCACAGCCGCTGCAACAGCCGCCATACGGTGCTGCGGGCCGCCGGCCTGCCGTTGCGGTTGCGGAACACCGGCCCTTTGCAGATGCCGCTGCGCCGGGCAAACTGCAGCAGTTCACCCCGCAGGGGTTCAGGCACCCGCACACCGGTGCAGCAAATGGTCTTTATAATGTAGTAGATCTGTTCTCTGCCCTGCTGCTTTGCCATTTGCAACAAGCGGAAATACTCCTGACTTGTCAGTTCTGCACACAGGCGGGGTTCTTCCGGCAGCCGCTTCAGCAGCTGCCAATCTGTATGTCCCAGGGCCCGCAGCAAACTGTTGCCCGCCGAAATGCGGGTGTTGATGCTGCTGTTGGACAACGCCCCCTCCTGAACCATGGCTTGCTGCCACTGCGCCAAGCTTTTGGGGCCCAACGCCCCGGCCTGTTGCAAAAAGCGCTGGAACAGGCCCAGATAGCCCCGGTATTGATGCAGCGTATTGGCCGAAAGCCCCTCTTGTTCCAAGCGTGCCAGCCCCGCTTCCAGCTGTTCGTCGGTCAATGGATTGCCGTTCATTCCGTTCCCCCTTCTTCGGTGTCAACATTCTGTTTCCGTTGCTTTTTACAGGCCAACCAGCCTATTGCTCCGGCGATTTTATCCCTTGGCTTGTTCCCCAGGACAAAATCCGTATTTTGTCTAGCATTCCTTGTTCCCTCAGGGGAAAAAAGCAAAATGATCCGAACGGAATTATGCTGTTTGCCGGCAAAACAGCTGGATCGGCGTGCCAAGCAGGCCGTTGCCAAAACAAGAAGCGCAACGACCTTTTTTGTTCTGCCCATACACATACCCTGCCCTTGTCAGAAAAGCCGATCCATGCTAAAATGTGATTCAATATGTAGAGATTTTTGAAATCTGAGGCGAGCCGCATGGACAAAATACGGATTTTGTCTAACGAATGAGCTGCATCCTTTCCATTTGCCGGGCATGTTCCGCACCGGTGGAGATCAGGTAAAGGCGCGTGGTCTCTATGCTGGAATGGCCCAATACATCCGCCAGCTTGGCCACATCCCGTGTGATGCGATAAAAGGCCCTGGCAAACAAGTGCCGCAGGTTGTGGGGATATACCTTGGAAGGCGCTACCCCTGCCCGCCGGCACAGGGCTTTCATTTCGGCCCAGATCTGTTTGCGGGAAAGAGAATTGCCGTTTTTGGTGAGGAATACTTCACCAGAAGCGGTTTTTTGTTTTTTGGCATACCGCAGCAGTTTGCGGCACAGCTTTTGGGGCAGCAAAATGAGCCGGACCTTCCCTTTGAGGAAGATCTCTGCCTGCCCTTGCCGGGCGGCCTCCACTGTGATATACGCCACTTCAGAGACCCGGATGCCTGTGGCGCAGATGGTCTCCAGCAGCAGCGGCTTTACGCGGCAATCCTGCCGGCCGGTAAAGAGGAAGAACTGATTGAGCGACGCCAGCATGGCGTTGACTGTGGCAGGCCGGTATTTTCCGCCGGTCAGATACCCTTTCCATCCGGCGGCGTTTTCCTTGGTCACAGGCCGCCCGTCCAGCCACCGGGCAAAGGCCGACACATGGCGCAGGTAGTTTTCCACCGTGCCCGCGCTCCGCTCCTGTGCCTCTAGGTGCCGCCGGAAAGCCACGACCTCTTCCATGGACAGTGTTTTATATGCCATGTTTGCTTCTCCTCGTATAATAAGTTTCAAAGTTAATAATTTTAGGTATCAGCAGGCTTTGGGATGCCCGTGATACAATAGCTGTAGGACAGCAGGGGCAAGTTCTGACTTCTCCAGTTGAGCCTGAAAGGCTGCTTCACTGAAAGTCCGTTCCCCTGAGCCGGAAGTCAGCCGCAAACACATTGGCTGTTTGCCGGAGGCAAGACCGCCCTTTCAGCAGTGAGGGCTTTCGCATTGGCCTGCTCCGGAATGATTCTGATACGCGAGGTTGCGGATGCTCCGGTGATCATGGGTATCTCAAAGCCTGCTGGCCTGAAATCTCCATGCGGGGAGGTGAAAACTATGAAGCCACTATTTGTTGGCATTGATGTGAGCAGCAGAAATAATGTGGCCTACCTGATGAAACCGGACGGCAGCGAGTACTCCAGTTTTTCCGTGCAAAACAACCTGGGCGGTGCTAAACTGTTATCAGAGAAGATCGTGTCGGCGTTGCGTTCCATGCAGCTTGAGCGTGTGGTGATTGGCCTGGAAGCCACCTCCATCTACGGGGACAGCTTGGTCTATGCCCTCCGAGAGGATGGCAGCTTGGGCCGGTTCCAGCGGAAGATCCATGTCCTCAATCCGAAGCAGGTGCGGAAATTTAAAGAAGCCTATCCTGACCTGCCTAAGAATGACTGGGTGGACGCCTTTGTGATTGCCGACCATCTCCGTTTTGGCAGGATTGCCAAGGAGGTCTATATGGACGACTATCGCTACCAGGCGCTCAGAACTCTTACCAGGGCCAGATTCGACGTGATTCAGAACCTGACTCGGGAGAAACAGCGGTTCGCCAACTACTTATTCCTGAAATGTTCCGGAATCGCTCAGGATAAGGCCATTCCAAACACCAGCGCCACCACCATTGCGCTCATGGAACACTTTGAAACGGTGGATGACCTGGCAAACGCTATCTTAGAAGAATTGACAGCTTTCATCATCGAAGCAGGCCGTGGCAAATTTGTCGACCCGGATGCCACCGCCAAGGCGGTACGGGCTGCGGCCAAAGGCTCCTACCGGCTGCCAAAGACGGTAAATGATACCGTGAATCAGGCCATGTCCGTTTCCATTGCCTCTATGCGTGCCCTGAAAGAACAAATTAAGGTACTGGATAAGGCAATTGAACAGCAGTTCGAGATCATCCCGAACACTTTGACCTCCATTCCTGGTATTGGCAAGGTCTACTCCGCCGGTATCATCGCTGAAATCGGCGATATCCACCGCTTTGATTCTCAAGCCTCTGTCGCCAAGTTTGCCGGTCTCGTCTGGCACAAAGACCAGTCCGGTGAATTTAAAGCGGAACACTCCCGGATGATCAAATCCGGCAACCGCTATCTCCGCTACTACCTGCTGGAAGCCGCCAACTCTGTGAGAAGATGCGACTCCGAGTTCCGGCGTTACTATGACCTCAAATTCAAAGAGGTCAACAAGTACCAGCATAAACGCGCACTCGCTTTAACTGCCAGAAAACTGGTCCGGTTGGTCTTTCGACTGCTGAAAGACAACCGCCTGTATATCCCGCCGGAGGGCTGAGCTTACTGCTTGCCGCTCTGACGTTGCAGCCCTGTTTCAAAAATTTACGGGGACAGGGCTTTGGATTGTGTTGCCTTTTTCCTGCCTACATGGTCCTTTTTACTCATTCCCATTTGAAATTTTCTTGCATCACCTACTTGACTTCATACCATTGGACTTTCTTTTGTCCATCGCGCCGGCGGAAGGGGACGGCAGGCAACAAAAAAAGCCCTTGCCCCTGCAAAACAGGGACAAGAGCTGTTAGCATCCTGCGGTACCACCCAAATTGGCTTTTTCAAAAGCCCACTTTTTTCGCGTACAAGCATACGCGCTCTGCGAATAACGACTCGAGCCGCCGTCAGCCACTACTGGGCGCCCAAAGGCGCTGTTCGGTCTGCCCTCATAGGTCCATTCAACAGCGCTCCCGCCTCCGCCTTTTCACCTGCCGGCGGCTCTCTGTGGGCCTTCGCCACTGCCTACTCTTCCTACTCTTTGGTTTGTGCGATGTGATTTGTCACTTAGGATACACCTGCCCGCGCAGTTTGTCAACTGTTCGAATTCTCATTTTTTCAAAATCACGGGAATGCTTGTCAGCCGAGTCGCTTAATACAACCAACTGGATGGGACTAAAAATGTATATGGTGCGGTGAGGACAGCAAATACAAGGGATAATTGATAGCGGAATTGTTTTTCCAGTTTGCGAAACGTGATGAAATAGTTGAACACAAAAATTAAGACAGCAGATAGAATGAGGGCGGGAACTGTCAAGTAGAACTCATCTCCCATGGGACCAATTTGAAATACAGCCATCATAAGCAGCATATAGGCCGAACCGATGATGTCAGAGAGCATACCAAATAGATAAATTTTTGCGATGTACTTCCAATAATATTGTTTGATATCTTTTAAGTGCAATAACCGTGTGCTGAGCAGGAACACGAAACTGTCAATGATAAAATTTCCCAATAAGACGATCGGCCACACCTGTGGAAAGAGCAGCAGCATCCAAAGTGGGAATAAGGCATTGTACAATGTGATCTCTTTTCTTTTCTTGTTCATGGGATCCCCTCCACCCATTCCATTTTCAGCCGCATTCCAGAATAAAATACGGTTTTGTCTTTCGAGCCAGAGAAGAAAAAAGGTCTGGACCAGGGTCCAAACCTTTCTGCCATCATTTTTTTCCGCTGTTGCGGCCTTCCCGGCGGGCCTTGGACAGCTCTTTGTATTTGGCAAAACTGAGCACGTTGTTGGCGATCAGATGGGCTTCCGCCTGGGCCTGCTTGTCCTTGTCGAAGATCAGGTTGAGCTCACTGGTGGCCAAATGGGCCCGCAGCCGGATCTTTTTTTCCGAATAGGGCTCGAACTCATAGTAGTAGATCTTGCTCCACAGGGTGGGGAATACGCCGGAGAGGATGCCTTCTTTGGAAAGGCCGCAGGGCGTGACGGCGATGAGCAGCACGGCCAGGATGACGGTGATGTTGAAAGCCCATGCATAGCGGGTGAAAGCACCCCGGTAAGCCTGCACACAGAACACGATGCAGATGATGACCAGCATGATCAGCCGGGCGGGCACTGTGCCGCGGACGATTATCTGTTTGCGGAATTGGAAAAAACGGATGATCAAGTAGATGTCAAAGGCGGCCATCAAGATCACAAGGCCGCTGTCAAAATCCAACGGAAAGGGCATTGCCATAACTCCTTTTCTGGGCGGGTATCCCCGCGTGATGTGAGCCTGTGCAGTGGCTGGCATACAGGGACCTGCCCCAGACGGCTGTTGCTATCCATTCTAACACAAAACATCTGCTTTTGAAAGAGGAAGGCCGGAGGAAGTTTGGGGGGCGACAAAATACTGCGTTGAAGACGGCGCTAAAAAATGATATGATAGAGCCAAACAATCAGCACCATGACCGCGGCCTGCCTGCGGATGAGAGGATGGATCGACATGCAATATACATTTGCCCATTTCAATTTCAACGTGTTGGACCTAGACCGGTCCCTGGCCTTTTACAAAGAGGCCCTGGGCCTGGAGCCGGTGCGCACCAAAGAAGCGGAGGACGGCTCTTTTCGGCTGGTCTATCTGGGCGACAGCGCCAAAACGCCCTTTGAGCTGGAACTGACTTGGCTGCGGGACCGCACGGAGCCCTATGATCTGGGGGACGAAGAGTTCCACCTGGCCTTTACCGTGGACGATATGGAAGCTGCGCGGCAAAAGCATGGACAAATGGGCTGTATCTGTTTTGAAAACCCCGCCATGGGCATCTATTTCATCCAGGACCCAGATGGCTACTGGATCGAGATCGTGCCCGCCAACCGGTGAGGTGAGGCTGTGACCATCGATCTAAACGGCCTGGCGGTGGATTACATCGACCAGGGCCAGGGGCCTGTGGTACTGCTGCTGCACGGCTGGGCAGCGCCTATCGCCACATACCAATGCATCATCGACCGGCTCAGCCGAAAATACCGGGTCTTGGCGCCCCAGATGCCGGGCAGCGGCAAAACCCCGGAGCCGAAGGCCCCGATGACGCTGGAAGACTATGTCCGCTTCGTGGCGGATTTTTGCCGCGCCTTGGGCGTAGAGGAATGTGTGCTCATGGGCCACAGCAATGGGGGGCGGATCATCCTTTCCATGTTGTCCCAGCCCACGCCGCCGATGCGGTGCCGCAAAGTGGTGCTGATCGATTCCGCCGGCGTGCTGCCCCAGCGCCCGGCCAGCTATTATGTCAAAGTGTATTCCTACAAACTGGCCCGCAAATTGGCCCAGGCCAAAGTGACGAAGCCCTTGTTTGGGCCTCTTTACGAGAAGATGCGCCAAAACCGAGGCAGTGAAGATTACCGGAACGCCTCGGAAGTGATGAAGAAGACACTGGTAAACCTGGTCAACCTGGACCTGACGCCGCTGATGCCCCAAGTAAAGCAGAGCACACTGCTCATCTGGGGCGAAAACGACACGGCGACCCCGCTGCGGGATGGGCAGATCATGGAACAAAAACTGCCGGACAGCGGTTTGGCCGTCATCAAAAACGCAGGGCATTTTCCCTTTTTGGAAAATTGGGCCCAGTTTTCCGCTGTGTTAGACGCCTTTCTATAATTTTTAAAACAAAACTGGCATCTTTGCCGCCCATCCCCAAGTGGGCCGGAAAAGCAGTCTCCTGCCATGCCCCCTTTTGCAAGGGGAGCTTTCACAGCCTGGGGTCCGGCTGGACTTGGGCCCCAACATTTGAATTTGCATAGAGGTATTTGCATGGAAATCGTATTACAGTGCCTGCTGCGGGTACTGCCCGCCTGTTTGGCGGCAGCGCTGGCGGCCGTCTATTTTGTCCACATGCTGCAGCTTTGCTCCTATCAATGGGGGCAATACCGGCACTACATCCAAAAAAACGCCAAGACCATCTTTGGCCTGCGGCGCATGGTGGCGCTGCTGCTTGTGCTGCCTTTTGTGCTGCAGCACAGGGGAGCGGATTCCGGCTGGTATTACGCCTTGCTGCTGCTGGCCTACAGCGGGCTCAACCGGCCCCACAAAGCCAAAAAACCACTGGTCTACACAGCCCGGGTCAAGCGGATGCTGTGCACGGCAGGCATCCTGTTTTTGCTGGCGCTGCTGCCCGGCCTGTTTTTGCCCTACGGCATGGCAGCCTTCGGCCTGGCCCTCTATCTGGCGCCCTTTGTGCTGGCTTTGTCCAACTGGCTCAACAGCCCCATGGAAAAGGCCATTGCAAACCGGTATGTGCGCCAGGCCCGGGAAAAGTTGGCCGCTATGCCTGCTTTGACGGTCATCGGCATTACAGGCAGTTTTGGCAAGACCAGCACCAAATATTTTCTCAATACTTTGCTGTCCACCCAATACCATGTGCTGATGACGCCGGGCAACTACAACACCACCTTAGGGGTGGTGCGCACCGTGCGGGAGATGCTGTCGCCCACCCACCAGATCTTTCTGTGTGAGATGGGGGCCCGCCACAAAGGGGATATCAAGGAGATCTGCGACCTGGTGCACCCCCGATACGGCGTGATCACCGCCATTGGCGAACAGCACCTGGAGAGCTTTGGTTCGGTGGACACCATCATCCAGACGAAGTTCGAGTTATACGACGCCGTGCCCGACCAGGGGCTGGTGTTTTTGAATTTTGACAACGAAGCCATCGCAAGCCATGGGATCCGGCCCAATGTCATCCGCTATGGCCTGGAAGGGGAGCGGGATTACAAAGCCACCGATATCGTGGTCACCGGGCAGGGGACGGAATTTACCGTCACCGGGCCAGATGGCCAGAGCACCCGGTTCCGCACCCGGCTGCTGGGAGAACACAATGTGCAGAACATCACGGCGGCCATCGCCGTCAGCCACCAGCTGGGCATCCCCTTTGAAAACCTGGTGCCCGCCGTGCGCCGCCTGGAGGCTGTGCCCCACCGGATGCAGCTGATCCGGGGCGGCGGCAATTACACCGTCATCGACGACGCCTACAATTCCAACCCCAAAGGGGCCGAAGCGGCCCTGCGCACCCTGGATCTGTGCCAAGGGCTGCGGATCCTGGTGACGCCGGGCATGGTGGAGCTGGGGGAAAAGGAATATGAGCTCAATTACGCCTTTGGCCAGTTTGCCGCCAGCCGCTGTGATTATGTGGCCCTGGTGAACCCCAAGCAGTCCGAACCCATCCGCAAAGGGTTGTTGGATGCCGGTTTCCCGGAAGAAAAGCTGTATGTGGCCCAAACGCTGCAGCAGGCCATCCAGTTCGCCCAGACCTGCGGGCAGCCCAACGAGCCCCGGTTCGTCTTGCTGGAAAACGACTTGCCGGACAATTACGGATAAACCACTTGAGCAAGGTGCCAATAGGAAAAGCCGGGATCGCCCCGGCTTTTCGCCTTTCTGCCCCTTCAATTCAAGGGGGAAATGTGTTAT
>ERZ773242.3884-NODE-3884-length-10161-cov-3.623392_pt1 | contig 10161 bp, 7 predicted proteins | sample MGYA00511077_ERZ773242 | MGnify/ENA primary metagenome ERZ773242 (study PRJEB29015, sample SAMEA2737754) | human gut metagenome | biome: human gut; feature: human-associated habitat; material: faeces | place: China | collected 2012 ... | reverse complement strand
TCTTTTTCCACGCCGTTTTCGTAGTAATACAAATTGGCGAGACTGTACTGAGCAAATTTGTTCCCCGCTGTTGCCGATTTCAAAAACCAATCAAATGCCTGTTTGTAGTCCTGTTCTGTACCTAACCCATAACAATGCATTTTGCCTATGCGATACCAAACGTAAGAACGCATATCTACAGGTTTCATGATTTGACCCTCATATTTCGGTTCGTAGGGAAACATAAAATCCGAATCGGGTTCTGTTTCCATAAATCCCTGTAATGCCTCTTTGTAATATGCAAATGATTTTTCTTCATCCTTTTCACCAAGCTTGTCGGTGGAATACAGCTTTCCTAAATCGTGAATAGCAAGAACATTGCCTGTCTGAGATTCTGAAAGCAGAAGTTGTTCTGCTTTTTTGAAATCTTCAAGCTTTGATTGCTTATTGTAAATCAGTTTGCAGGCTTCTTTGTACGAACTACTCCACTTTAAATAATATTTGCTTTGAGGAACATCATCAATATCAACCGTTACTGTATTTTCATCACTCCAAATGAAATCTTCGACTGTAAGATCATCGTTATCTGAAAATATTATATTATCATTTTCGGATTGCTCAGATTCATCAAACTGCGGAGATATTTCTACAGGCGGACTATCAGAGGTATCTTCGGATTGTTCGGTAGGTTCGGGTTCTTCGACTATAGGGTTATCCATATCAAGCACAGTCCTGATTATCATATTCCGCACAGGCTGAAAAACCTTATTGTCGGTAAGCGCAGGCAGTTCTTTTTCCTTTTGCGTATAGGTCTTGCACTTCAACCGCTCCAAGTCACACCACTTTTCATAGAGCTGACGGACATTCTCATCCCTTGCAAGCTCCAAAAATATATTGTTGACCGTTTCCTTGACCTCTGGTGGAAGATAGCCATACACTTTTTTACCTTTGACATTCTGCAATTGGATATAAAGCTTTTGAATTAGATTTTCAAGCTGCGGATCATCAAAACCGCCTTGATGAATTTTTCTGACGATACTTTCAAACTCTGTTTTGGATACGGCTTTCAATTCGTCACGGCTTAACGTCTGCTCCTGATAGATTGACTGCAAATCGTCATGAAATATATCGTTTGCAAATGCTGAACGTATCTTATCTATACCCGCCTTTGTCAGAAATCCTTGCTTTGGATTTGTTGAATAAACAAGCAAATGGATATGAGGATGATGAGTAGTATCGTGGTAAGCGGCGTACCACTTCAAATTGCAAAGAGGGATATTCTGTGCTTTTGCAATATCTGAGATATGCCTTTTGACAAGCTCACGCCAAGCGTCCGAATTATCATAGCCAAGCCTTACTGCATCTTCACGGCGAAGTGAAACAACGTGTGACCAAACATTGCCTTTATGTTCAGCTATCTCATTTGCCGCTTGATTCAGAATTATAGGCTCGTTCTTTTCGTTAAACAAGCCGTGCGAACCTCTCTTCTCAACGCCCGGACGCATAGCCATATACCCGACAAAATTCTGTCGGTTTCCAACCACGTCCGCATTACGTTCTATTATCGTGCTTATCAATTCACCGGCATTCTCAATGGTCGGCTCTCTTTCATAGTCCTCATACTCAAGGTATCTTTTGGATTCAGGAAAGTCGTTTATCAGATTGTTAATAAGCTGCTCTTGATTTTTAGTTGCATTGGCATTTCTGTCAACAAATTTTTGACTTCGTATCTCGACAGTTTCACGGGTAGCAATATACTTTGTATAGTTTCTGCGTTTTGTTTTATTTTTCTGATTTCCGTTTTTCAGATAACGGCTCGTAACGATAAGCTGCGACATTTTACACCTCCCTTATGATAATAAGCACCACAAAGTTACATTTCACCAAATAATTTTGACATTTCACAGCACGATGTATTCTTATATGATATAATATTATTAGTTGTGACATATCACTGAAAATCCATTTTGTTTCTTGGGTGCTTGGTCTTTAAGATCTCTTTTTGCTTTGACGATGTGACGTGAGTATAGATCTGAGTCGTGGTTATCGAGCTGTGGCCCAACATTCTTTGTATGTAACGAATGTCCACGTCCTCTTCCAAAAGCAGAGTTGCAAACGAGTGACGGAACATATGCGGCGTTATGTGCATTTCAACACCGCATTGTCTGCAATAGGAACTCAGCATATTCCGAACCGACTGCTCTGTCATTCTTCTGCCGAGCTTATTGACAAAGAAGTACCCTGACACGACGATCTTATCTTCAAAAAGCAGTCTGTACCTTTTAAGTATGCTAAGAACAGCCATATTTTCCACGGGTATAAGGCGTTCTTTTGAACCTTTGCCGTAAAACTTAACGGATTGTCCTAAAAGATCAACATTTTCCAGTTTAAGAGTACATATCTCGGCTATTCTTGCACCTGTGGCAAAAAGCAATTCGATCACAGCGGCATTCCTGACGGCACATTTCATTTGGTAGGCACTTTGGGCTGAACCTATCTGCTGATAAGAAAAAGAAATTATCTTAGCGATCACATCGAGAGGTATCGTTTTGGGCAGCAGCACAGGCTCTCTGATCGAAGTTTCTAGCTTATCAAATGGATTAAAATCTATGTAGTCTTGCAGCAAAAGAAAGTGGATAAAAGCTTTTAGAGTAGCAAGCTTACGCTTTACGGTTTTTGGTTTGTACTTTTTATTCAAACACTCGATGTAATCCCACAATGCCTGTTTTGAAAGCGTATCGGAAAACAGCACATACTGCGAAAGGTCGATTTTGTATGCACGCACAGTTTTCTCGCTAAGCTTTTTATGGTAACGGCAATAATCAAGAAATTGGTCTACAAAAGGTCTATATTCAAACATCAAAACAGCTCCTTAAAAATACTGAGGCAAAGCAATTTGGTCAACATTCACAAATAGCACTAATGCTTACGAATAAATTTGCTTTTAAACCTACCTTATATTATATCAGAGTTGTTTGAGTTCGACAAATTTAGACGATTTGTGAATTTTTACAAAGTTTTCAAAACTCGATTGACTTTTTTAGGAAAGTGTGATATGGTATGATACAGGAAGATTGAATCGATGATAACTTCAAATTATCGTGTGTTAATTTTCTCTTTATGATGATTCACATAAAATAGGAAGGTAGTTGGCAATGAGAATCCTGGTAAATAATATTAAAAGCACAAATTCAACACTATTAGTAAGGCAACTAAAAAGAATAAGAAGCTTCCCTGTTGATGTATGGGGAACTGACATATCAGCAGCTGGGCATATCGCATCAAGCAATTTTGTTGATCGATATTTTCAAGCGCCTAACATAAACAATGAAAAGGAATACTTGCAATTCATCAATGAATTATCAGATAAGCACAAGATAGATTATCTTTTTGTATCAACAGATAAGGAAGTGCGGTTTCTTAATCGCCACAAAGATGAAATAACAATACCGTTCGATAATTGCCCTTCGGATACAATTAATATATTCCAAGACAAACTAGAAGCAAATAGATCCATTGAAAAAATGGGAATTAAAGTACCAACTATTTATGATTCACTTTTTGGAAAAGATAAAGTGATATTTCGCAAAAGATGCTCCGTTTCAAGTCAGGGAATCTATATTGTTGATCTTTCGAAAGCGTCACATATTGAAAATCATTTTCATACAGATTGGTTTGCTCAGAAATATGAAACAGGTACAACATATGTAGTAGATATATTTGCCGATAAAAATGGAAGTCCCAAATTGATATTGCCCCGAAAATCACTTGAAAAACAAATGGGATCAGCTTTTCGCAGCCAAATAGTGAAACATGACAAGCTTATACAAATATGCAAACAAATCTATTCAAAATATAGGATACCGGGTCTATCTAATGTAGAGTTTATTGAGAATGATAGCGGCATTTATTTCATTGAAATCAATCTTAGAATAGGTGGTTCAGCAAGCGAAGGAATGATTGCTTCTTTTAATTACGTAGAACAATATCTGGACCACTTTGTAAACGGGGCAAATCTTGAAAGTCTGGAATACTATATGAATTGTGTAGCATGGGAATCAATAGTCAGCAGATATTATGATGAGGTATTATTTAATGCTTCTCTTGACTCCTGACTTCAAAAATCAAACAGCCAGAAAGATAAATAACAGATATGGTATGGCTTTTTAATTCTTGGAATTAGGTGACGTGTCTTGAATGTTATCCCATCAATTCTCGCTTTAATGCAAGAACATTCCCCCTTCAGATTGACTGCTTGCTGGTAGTACATATCAGCCTGATCAATCATTCCTGCTTTTCTATATGCAATGGACAAATTATAATAAGCAGTACAGTGCATCAATTTACTTGGTTCTTTATTAATAAGCTCCAATGCTTGGTTTTTAAGAAGATCTAATCTGACAAAAGCATTATTCTCATAACACCACGCCAATTTGTTGATTATTACAGATAATTTATCGTAAGTCGAAACACTGTGTTGATCAGCAATGTTTAGATAATCCCAGACGGTACAATCAAATTCACCTGATAATAACAAATAGCCAGCCCAATTATTATAAATGCATGAAATGCCTTGATTTGAATTTTCCAGCAGTCTTTTAGCCTGCTTTATATTTTCTATCGCTTTTTTGTGCTTTCCAATGCTTGAAAGAAGCTTTGAATAGGTGATATACGATTTGCCTGCTTGAATGTTATCGCCTTTTAGCTGAAAAAGTTTTATGCTTTTCTTAGCATTTTTAACAGCCTGCGATGGTTTAGTATAAATGTTTGTCAACCGTAAATAAAATGCATATTCATCAGAATGCTTAAACCCTGGTATTTGGTTCAGTTCAATGTCAATATCGGTGCATGCCCTTTTGTCATTAAGTGCTATAAAGCTATTCAAAACAAGCAATTTCAACTTAATCCATGTATGGCTGAACTTTTCTATTCTAGACATAACGTTTTTATACTCCTGAATAACAATTTCGTGGTGATCTAATATAGAGAGAAACAATAGCTTAAACAGAAGTAGGTCATCATCTGATATAATATCAATGCTTCTTTCCATTAGTTTAATACACGAATAGCCTTCTTCATACAAAGACGCAATACGACATATCCTTAAAATTTGAAAATAAATTTTTTTAAATCTAGGAATATTGTCTTTTGTGCATTCTATCAATTTATTTAGATAATGCCATGTGCTGTCTCTTGATATATTTCTTAATGTGTTTGTCTGAAAATCCGTAAGCAGCTCCATGATTTTTTCCGGATTATTGACCGAATAGATTTTAACTAGAATTTGCCAAGCAGCCTCTTTACTAACAACAGTCACTGTACCCTCATAAACCTTTGCGTAAAAAAGGCTCAAACGCTTATATACATCCTTGTCAATATCAACAAAATCAGAAAGGTTTTCTTTATATGCATCAAGAATACTTGCATGCATAAAAGAGATTTGTTCATTATCTCCATTTGTTTTGGTACAAATAACTTGGTTTGTAACCAGTTCAAGAAATAATTTATCCAGGTCATTTTCAGAATTTGAAAATTCGCTAGTCCAGATATTGTAAAAGACTTTTTTATTTATGCGTCCGCTATGATAATACAAAATTGAAACGATATATTGTGACTCTTGGCTTAAGTTTTTCAAGTTTAATAAAGTTGGCGAGGTCAATTCACCATTCTCTGTATGGTCATCATACATTCTTGCATAATCAATAAGATCCCAAAGATTTCCTTCGGAATAATCCTTATAATGTTTTTTCGCATTGATAACAAAGTGGATATCAGGGGAATGAACATTAAGCTGGGCTTCAAGGAGATCCGCAATATACTCGTCACACATTTTTTCCAACCTACATAAATGTACATCTACTTCGGCAATTGATATTCCCCGTTGCAAATTTTCCACTGAATCCAGAGAATAGCCATCAGAAATGGTATATTCCAAAATGAATCCTTGATTTTTATATTTCGTTTCATTTATCCATTCAATGAGATATTTAAGAGATGTATTATCTATATTTTGAATATTATCAATTATCAAAAGAATATGACTTTTTTTAAACAGATAGTGGATATAGTCCGATTTTATGCACCTTGCAACAGGAGATATATTGTTTATTATAGAATGCAAACTAAAATCGCCTGTTTTTAATAACCTTTTTAATCCTATGCCACTTGATTTTTTTATAGATTCTTTCAATGAATTGGCTGAAATGAATTGATCGATGCTTTGGTCGATAAATACTTCTTTCAAAATCCTATTTTTATTGCTTGTTAAATAATTTTCAAAAGAAAAGTTTGAGTGTCCCTGCGCTTTGAAAAATTTCATTAAAGCTGTAAAAATCAATTCTAGGTATTCACCTTCCGAAACATTGTAATTTACATTTTGAGGCATAGTTTTAACATTTATAATATTCCAGTCAGCAAAAAAGTGATCTTTAGCTAATTTTGCAGAAAATGATGACTTTCCATATCCTGTTTCGGCGTATACAATATGTACTTGGGTACATTCAGCATGATGAAATAAATCAATTATTTGAGCAATATCTTTTTCACGATCAACTATCCTTGAGGTTGCTGCAAAACTTTTAATTTTCATTATACACTCCTATAAAATAAAAGAAATGAGGAATAATTATGGATTTAGGAATTCTAAAAGCAATTGGAAACACTCCTATGGTAGAGGTATCTGTTGGTGACACACATTTGATGGCAAAACTTGAATGCATGAATCCGTTCGGTAGCATGAAAGACCGAGCCGCAAAATCAACACTATTATCTTTATTATGCACAAACACGATCAATAAAGATACAACCATCGTTGAGTCTTCATCAGGCAACTTTGCTATTGCTTTATCAGGCGTATGTTCTGCCCTAGGGTTAAAGTGCTTATGTGTAGTGGATTCTAATATTACAAATGCGAATCTGCAAATAATAAAACAGTTTGGGAGCACAATTCATCAAATTGATATACCCGAAAAAAACCAATCTAATCAGGAGAAAAGAATAGAAACTGTAAAAAAGTTATTGCAAACTAATAATAATATGTACTGGACAAACCAATATAACAATCGATTAATACAAGAATCCTATTTTTCTCTTGCAGAAGAAATCCTAAGTCAATATCCTCAAACTGAAACGATCTACATTCCGGTGAGTACCTGTGGTACAATTTCAGGCGTATCAACTTGGATAAAAAAACAAAATCCCCAAATAGAGATAATAGCCGTAGATTCATATGGATCTCAGATTTTTGGAGAGAGGATTGCCAGAAATAGATTTACCGGAATGGGTTCAAGAATCAAACCTGGAAATTTAGGTAATGCAATTATTGATAAAGTTGTTAGGGTATCTGATTTGGAATGTATAATAAATTGTCACAAATTGCTTGAACAAGGTCTTTTTATCGGCGCATCAAGCGGTGCCGTTTTAGCAGCAATAAATAAAACAAAGGAATTTAATAGAAACATTGTTGCTATTTTCCCCGATCGCGGAGACAGATATCTTGATAATCTTTATAACAATGAATGGCTAAAGGAAAATATGCCTCAACTAATGAGCGAAGATTATAATTCTAATCACAGAGTATGATGTTTTTGCTTTTTTACACGATAATTTGAAGTTATCACTACTTAATTGCGTTCGATAATTGTGTTGATGAGTTCGCTTGCATTAAGTGCTGTTGGCTGCGAGGAATAATCCGAGTACTCAAGATAACGTTTTGCTTCAGGAAAATCTGTAATCAGTTCCTTCAGAAGTTCTTTTTATTTTTCTGTTGAAGCAGCCTTCAGATCATACTGCTTCTGTTCCCGAACCTCAACGGTTTCACGAGTGGCAATTTATTTTGTGTAATCCATTTGTTTATTTTTACTTTTATGATTTCCGCTTTTCAGATAGCGGCTTGTGACGATTAATTGTGACATAGTATCCTCCTTTTAATGAATTTATACACCAACATTATACAAAAACAAAATACAAGGAGTAACTTTCAAATGATAGATAATTTTTTTAGTAAAGTCGGATTTTATGAAATTGTAAGTTCACTAATTGCCGGAATTTACGAGATATCAATAATTGCTTTTTCTCTATATTATTCTTTTTACGAAAAGATATCTTTTTCATCTATAAAGAATATTATTTTTAAAATCAATGACTTGGAAATCTCATTTTTTAGTATAATTTTTATCTTGCTAATATCTTTTTTTATCGGTTTATTCTTTAATGAATTAGGAGATATATTAAAACCATTATTAAGAAAATATGACACACTATTTTTTATAAGAGTTTTTTTCAAGAATAATCACTGGCTGCTAACAGACCTTGAGCTAAAATTAGCCGAAAAAATAATTATTTATAATGTATTGAATAACAATTATCTTGAAAGTGAAACATACGATGATGAAATAGTCAACATTGATAAATATTTTATATTTAATTACTCAAATACATATCTTTCATTAAATCTAAAAAATAATTTTATAAGGAAAATGCAAACTCTATCAGCTTTTTTTCGAGGTTTAATCATTTATTCCGCTTTATTAATAATAATCCTATTAGTTTTTTGCTTTGTACATACACCTATTAATGTCTTACAATTTTTATTTTTTATTTTTATATTAATGGAATTTACATTTATCATTCTTCCCGTTATAGAAAACAAATACAGAAAATTGCTTGAGGATTTTACAATTAGATATTTTATTATTAATTTATTATACATCAATCCTCCCTCTGATACCTCACAGCCTTCTCAAAATTAATAATACCATTGATCCGCTTAACTTCGTCAGTACACATAGCCCTCAGCTTTATCATAGTATCATCATCAATACCATGTATCGCCGCAAGCATATGCGATATAGCACCAAGTTCAACAGCAACCTTAAACAAGGCACGGGACAACCTTTGTTCCGTGCCCTTTACAATTCCCTCTGTTATCGTTGCAATCTGCGGAGCAAGATAATCCACAAGCTCAGGCTTGTTCTGCAAAAGATAACCGCAGTAAAATCTGATTGCCTTTTCCATAAATTCCGTGCGAGAAGAGCAGTTATCCGACTTGTATAAGATATCGACCGTTTTCATTGTCTCGGGAAAAACATACAACGGAAACTTGATTTTTTCTGCTGTGACACCATCGTTTTCATCTGTAATATCGGTGTTTTTCTTTGATTTTTGTACTTTTGACTCCATGATCTTCGTAAACCTCCTTTTTTGACTCCATTTTATCAAGGCTTGTAAAACCTCGCAAAATCGGCGAGCTTTGCTCGTCCGATGTGAATGTTTTGGCGGCTTTGACGCCAAAACTTTAACCAGCAACAAAATAAATACCCCAAACCCTCCCGAATTCTCCCGAATCCTGCCATTCTCCAACTCCGCAAAAAAGCCCCACAATTGCCCCGACTGCTTTCAGGGTAAACTTACCCCACCGACTGCCGAACCTCGCCACACGAGGGCACACGGTGCGAACTGTGGCGAGTTACTGCTCGGACTTCTTTCCCGATTCATTCGGAGCAGTAATCTTCTGCTTCCTTGCAAGCTTTTTCGCCGACATCATGTCAATGAAATCTCTGACGTTCTGAGGAACGGTCTTGAGGTAGAGCTGGTCAATATACTTATTAAGCTCCGCCGCAAGTGTGGTGTTCTTCTGCTCCAGATACATCCCGATAGCCGACAGCCTTTCCTCGCTTACACTTACCGTTACTGACTTTTTCATTCTGCATCACTCCTAATATTTGATCCTTTCTCCGTAGTTTATCTTCTTTATCGACTTGATATTATCAAAATTCAAGCCGCTCCAGTTGTACGAACCGTAGTTTCCCGTGAATGCAACGCTCCCCGGCAGACAGCCGTCTGCATGGATAAACTCTATGATACACTTTCCGCCGACGCCGAAATCGTGGTAGGAAATATCGCCCTTGCTGTCGCATATCTTTACGGTAAACTGAGTTCCGTTTTCAAGCTCAACCAAAAATCTGTCGTTGCAGTATCCGTATACCGTACCCATTGCAACGCAGTAATCTCCGTACTCGTCACGCATAATACCGGTGTTCGTTACAACGTCAACGCTGCAATTCTGTATCGCAGACCACGAGGGATCAAGCGTAAGTCCTGCGGCATTCTCATAGGCAAAGCAGTTTGTCCAGCCGTCCTCGTGAGGAAATGTCTGAATTACCTCGACCGTTTCCGTCCTTG
>ERZ773242.3882-NODE-3882-length-10179-cov-3.605788_pt1 | contig 10179 bp, 9 predicted proteins | sample MGYA00511077_ERZ773242 | MGnify/ENA primary metagenome ERZ773242 (study PRJEB29015, sample SAMEA2737754) | human gut metagenome | biome: human gut; feature: human-associated habitat; material: faeces | place: China | collected 2012 ... | reverse complement strand
GCCACACTTCGATGGCTCAAATGAATGGCATTGCGGAAGCTAAAGTGTGGCATTTGGCTTGTAATAGTGTGGCATTATACAAAAGATCATTTAGTCAGCAAAAAGAAGAAAACAATTTCATTCTGTCATATACAAATCTTCATTTTCACCCCATAAACTCCATTTTTTCACTTAAAACACGTATTTACGCCACTACCTATATAGAATGAATATGCGGAAATAATTCCATAAATAACAATTTATACAAATATGCACCCGCAAACTTTTAATTTGAAACTTGAATACCGTATATTTGCAGCGACTGAAAGAATGAATAAAAACAATAGAAATAAGATATGTATTCTACAAATAATTTAGCAAAACGTCGTATCTTTGCAGTGTGATAAAACAAAAAGAAAGATTAATTCACCAACAGAGTGCAAAATGACAAGAGTTATAAAATTCACTAAGATGCACGGAGCAGGCAACGATTACATTTATGTAAACACCCTGAAATATCCCATCGAAAGCCCTAAAAAACTTTCGGTTGAATGGAGCGCCCCGCATACAGGAATTGGAAGCGACGGCCTGGTACTCATCGGCAGTTCGGACAAGGCAGATTTCAGTATGCGCATCTTCAATGCAGATGGTTCCGAAGCCAAAATGTGCGGCAACGCCAGTCGTTGCATCGGTAAATACTTATATGAATACGGCCTGACTTCCCAAACAGCCGTTACCCTTGATACCCTGTCGGGCATCAAAATACTGAAGCTCCATGTAGAAGACGGAAAAGTGAACACCGTAACCGTGGATATGGGACGTCCCGCCGATATGAAAGAACAACCCATTGAAGCCAACGGACAGAAATTCACCGGAACCACCCTATCAATGGGAAATCCTCACCTGGTAATCTTTGTAGAAGATATTAAAGATATCAACCTCGAAAGCATCGGTCCGAAACTGGAAAATCATCCGTTGTTTCCCGACCGCATCAATGTAGAGTTTGCCCAGATGCTGGATCATGGGAAAATTAGGATGAGAGTTTGGGAAAGAGGTTCGGGCATCACCCAAGCTTGCGGAACCGGAGCCTGTGCCACCGCAGTAGCTGCCGCACTGACCGGAAAATCCAGAAGAAAAACAGACATCATCATGGATGGAGGCTCACTTACCATCGAATGGGACGAAAAAACGGATCACGTATGGATGACGGGAGGAGCAGTCCGGGTGTTCGACGGAGAAAAGATAATTAGTGATTAATCACTAACCTAAATAACGCTTAAAACAACAAGAAAGTATGGCATTAGTAAACGAACATTTTTTGAAACTACCGGGAAGTTACTTATTTTCAGACATAGCTAAAAAGGTGAATACTTTCAGGATAACGCACCCTAAACAAGAGGTCATCCGCCTGGGTATCGGAGACGTTACCCGGCCACTGCCACCGGCTTGCATCGAGGCGATGCACAGGGCAGTGGATGAGATGACAAATGCCAGTACCTTCCACGGATACGGTCCCGAACAGGGATATGACTTTTTGATTGAAGCGATCATCAAACATGATTATGCTCCGAGAGGCATTCATTTTAGCCCTGCGGAAGTATTCGTAAACGATGGAGCCAAAAGCGATACGGGCAACATAGGCGATATCCTCCGCCACGACAACAGCGTGGGAGTGACAGACCCCATTTACCCGGTATATATAGACAGCAACGTAATGTGTGGCCGTGCCGGAGTATTGGAAGAAGACGGCAAATGGAGCAACGTGACTTACATGCCCTGCACCGCCGAAAACAACTTTGTTCCCGAAATACCGGACAAACGGATTGACATCGTCTACCTTTGCTACCCGAACAATCCGACGGGAACAACGCTGACCAAATCACAACTGAAAAAATGGGTGGACTACGCACTTGCCAACGACACTTTGATTCTGTTCGATGCCGCTTATGAGGCGTTTATACAGGAAGAAGACGTTCCCCACTCCATTTACGAAATAAAAGGTGCCAAGAAATGTGCCATAGAATTCCGCAGCTTCTCGAAGACAGCCGGATTCACCGGAGTCCGTTGCGGATACACCGTAGTTCCGAAAGAACTGACAGCCGCCACCCTGACCGGTGAACGCATTCCGCTGAACCGTCTTTGGAACCGCCGTCAATGCACCAAATTCAACGGTACCAGCTACATCACCCAACGGGCTGCCGAAGCCATTTACACCCCGGCAGGCAAGCAGCAGATAAAGGAAAACATCGACTACTATATGAACAACGCACGAACCATGAAAGAGGGTCTGGAAGCAGCCGGACTGAAAGTGTATGGCGGCGTGAATGCTCCTTACATCTGGCTGAAAGCACCGAATGGCATCGGTTCCTGGCGCTTCTTCGAACAGATGCTATACGAAGCCAATGTAGTAGGAACACCCGGTGTAGGTTTCGGCCCCAGCGGAGAAGGCTACATCCGCCTGACCGCCTTCGGGAATCACGAAGATTGTGTGGAAGCCATGAGGAGAATCAGAAAATGGCTGGTATGAAGATGAAAAAGATAACAACTAAAATAAAACTATAGTTTCACCGGACTGATCATCCGCAATTTGTCTAAACTTAAAAGGTAAAATAGGTATGAAAATGAAAAGCGTAAAATTCCGAATGATAGCCATCGCGCTATTATCAGCAACAATGCCTTTCACGGCAAAGGCACAGGATAAAGTGGAGGCCTCAGTCGGTGCAGATTTTGTAAGCAACTACATCTGGCGTGGAACAGACTGCGGTGGTGTAAGTATCCAGCCCAGCATGGGAGTCAGCTATAAGGGCTTGTCACTGACAGCTTGGGGCTCGGTAGGCATCGACAAGGAAGATGCCAGGGAAATCGACCTCACACTGGGTTACAATACAGGCGGTTTCAGCGTATCCGTTACAGATTACTGGTTCTCCTACCACAAAGAGGATGGCGGATATACGGGAGATTATTTCAAGTATGGCGCACATAGCACGGTACACATCTTCGAAGCCACTCTGGGATATGATTTCGGTCCGCTGGCACTGAGTTGGAACACTTACTTTGCCGGAGATGATTATACGAAGGAGAACGGTGACAGAGCTTATTCCACGTATGTAGGCATCAGCGCACCCTTCACACTCGGTGGCCTGGACTGGTCGGCAGAAGTCGGTCTTACCCCATGGGAAGGTGCGTATGCCAACAAGTTCAACGTAACCAACCTCACACTGAAAGCAGAAAAAGAAATCAAATTCACAAATTCTTTTTCGCTGCCCACCTTTGCACAAGTGACGTTCAATCCACACACGCAGGGTGCATACTTCGTATTCGGAGTTAGTTTTTGAGAGAGAGTAAGAATAGGAAACAAGGGGACGAGGGAACAAGCAGACAAGGATAAGAAACGGACACCCCGAAAGGCCCTTGTCAACTCGTCAACTAAAAAACCTCGTCAACTAAAAAAAATCGTAAATGTATTAAGGTATGAAAAAGATTGAAGCAATTATCCGCAAGACAAAATTCGAGGATGTAAAGGACGCATTGCTCGAAGCGGACATCGAATGGTTCTCCTACTACGACGTCCGGGGAATAGGAAAATCCCGTCAGGCACGCATCTACCGCGGTGTAATGTACGACACCAGTTCCATTGAGCGTATCCTGGTCTCTATCGTGGTACGCGACAAGAATGCCGAAAAGACCGTGCAGGCCATCATCAGGTCCGCACAAACCGGAGAAATCGGAGACGGACGTATCTTCATCATCCCCATAGAAGACGCTATCCGCATCCGCACCGCCGAACGTGGCGACATCGCCCTCTACAATGCCGAACAGGAAAGATAATCCAGGCAGCACTAAACCACGGAGAGAGTGACACGCTCGATAGTGAGAGAGCGATACACTCAAAATAACAAAGAATACAAGTACAACTAATAGCAAAAAACTTATGGATAAATATAGTAAACGCAGCACTGCCAGGCTGTGGATAGCCCTTGCTGTCCTTATGGCAACGTGCTTTACAACAAAAATATATGCACAAGATGCCGTTACCAAAGCTGTAGAAAGTGCGGCTGTAATAGTAGAAGAACCGGTATTGGATAGCGGTAACACAGCATGGATCATTACAGCCACCATTCTGGTATTACTAATGAGCATCCCCGGTATCGCCCTTTTCTACGGTGGTCTGGTCCGTCAGAAAAACGTATTGAGTATCATCATGCAGACCTTGTTCATTGTAGGTGTCGTCAGCATCCTATGGGTCGCTTTCGGTTACAGTTGGGCATTCGGCACAGATTTTATGGAATCGGGTAGTCCGCTGGGAGCTGTGATTGGCGGTTTCGACAAAGCATTCCTGCATGGTATCACCATCGACACACTGACTTCGGGCAACATCCCCGAACTGACCTTCGTCATGTTCCAGTGCATGTTTGCCATTATCACTCCCGCCCTTATCTTAGGTGCATTCGCCGAAAGAATTAAGTTCTCCGGCTATATGGTATTCATCATCCTTTGGGTTATCCTGGCCTACTTCCCGATGGCACACTGGGTATGGGGCGGTGGTTTCCTTCAGGAAATGGGAGCCATTGACTTCGCTGGCGGAACAGTAGTACATGTCAATGCCGGAATCTCCGCACTTGTGATGGCTATCATGTTGGGACAGCGAGAAGATTACAGAATAGGTCACCCGATCACTCCGCACAACATCACATTCGTATTTCTGGGTACTTCTTTCCTGTGGCTGGGCTGGTTCGGCTTCAACGCTGGTAGTGGACTTGCAGCAGACGGCCTTGCAGCCAACGCATTCATGGTAACACATATCGCAACCGCCGTGGCAGCCGTAACTTGGATGGCAATCGACTGGATTTGCAACAAAAAGCCAACCATAGTAGGTGCTTGCACGGGTGCCGTTGCCGGATTGGTAGCAATAACTCCCGCAGCCGGTACGGTAGATTTACTGGGTGCGTTCTTTATCGGATTGATTACGCCTATCGTCTGTTTCTTCATGGTTGCAGTGGTGAAACCGAAATTCAAATATGATGATGCTCTGGATGCATTCGGCGTGCACGGCATCGGTGGTATTGTAGGTTCCATCCTGACCGGTGTCTTCGCTACCCAATACATCACCGGAGAAGGTGGTCAGCAAGGTGCACTTTACGGAGACTGGCATCAGTTGTGGATACAGATTTTCGCAACTCTCGTATCCATCGTGTTCAGTGCAATAATCACTTTCATCCTTTATAAGGTAGTAGATTCATGGATAGGTATCCGAGTCAGCAGACGTGTAGAAGAAGAAGGACTGGATATCTACGAACATGGTGAATCAGCATACAACTAGATAACGATCAACGGTTAGTGATTAGTGATAAGCAAAATGCCGCATGCAGCGCAGCCACTAATCACTAATCACCAAACCCTAATCACTAATTTACGAACCAACAATAATAAAGTATTATGTCTAAATTGAGATTCAGAGTAGTAGAAACGGCGTTTAAAAAGAAACCCGTTGCAGTGGCAGCCCCCGCGGAACGTCCGTCGGAATATTATGCCAAGTATGTGTTCAACAAGGAAAAGATGTTCAGGTATCTGCCGAGCAAGGTATATGCCAAACTGATTGACGTGATCGACAATGGTGCTCCGCTGGATCGCAGTATTGCTGATGAAGTGGCAGCCGGTATGAAGAAATGGGCACTCGAAATGGGGGTTACCCACTATACCCACTGGTTCCACCCATTGACTGAGGGTACAGCCGAGAAGCATGACGCTTTCATCGAGCACGATGGCAAAGGCGGTGTGATGGAAGAATTCACAGGCAAACTGCTCGTTCAGCAGGAACCGGATGCATCCAGCTTCCCTAACGGTGGCATCCGCAATACGTTCGAGGCACGCGGTTACAGTGCATGGGACCCCTCTTCTCCGGCTTTCATCGTCGATGATACGCTCTGCATACCGACCATTTTCATAGCATACACCGGTGAGTCACTGGACTACAAAGCTCCGTTGCTGAAAGCCCTGCGTGCCGTAGACAAAGCTGCCGTAGACGTATGCCGTTACTTCAATCCGGAAGTGAAGAAGGTAGTTGCCTATCTGGGTTGGGAACAGGAATATTTCCTGATCGACGAAGGTCTGTATGCCGCCCGTCCCGACTTGCTGATGACAGGCCGCACGCTGATGGGACATGACAGTGCCAAAAACCAACAGTTGGAAGACCACTATTTCGGTGCCATCCCTACCCGCGTGGCAGCCTTTATGAAGGAATTGGAAATCGAAGCATTGAAACTCGGTATCCCCGTTAAAACGCGTCACAATGAGGTAGCCCCCAACCAGTTCGAACTGGCTCCCATCTTCGAAGAATGTAACCTGGCTGTAGACCATAACATGCTCGTCATGGCACTGATGCGTAAAGTAGCCCGTAACCACGGCTTCCGCGTACTGCTGCACGAAAAGCCTTTCAAAGGCGTCAACGGTAGCGGTAAGCACAACAACTGGTCGTTGGGTACGGATACAGGCATCGGACTGATGGGACCGGGTAAATTACCCGAAGAAAACCTGCGCTTCATCACTTTCGTAGTGAACACCCTGATGGCAGTCTACAAGCACAATGGGCTATTGAAAGCCGCTATTTCCAGTGCCACGAACGCACACCGCCTGGGCGCCAACGAAGCACCTCCCGCAATCATTTCCAGCTTCCTGGGCAAACAGTTGTCACAGGTATTGGAACACATTGAAGAGAGTACAAAGGATGATCTCGTAAGCCTTAGCGGCAAGCAAGGCATGAAACTGGATATTCCGCAGATTCCGGAATTATTGATTGACAATACCGACCGTAACCGCACCAGTCCGTTCGCCTTCACCGGAAACCGTTTTGAGTTCCGCGCCGTAGGTTCGGAAGCGAACTGTGCCTGTGCCATGATTGCCCTGAACGCCGCCGTAGCCGAGCAACTGGTAGAATTCAAAAAAGATGTGGACGAACTCATTGAGAGAGGCGAACCGAAGATTTCGGCTATCCTTGAGGTTATCCGCAAATACATCAAGATCTGCAAGCCCATCCATTTCGATGGCAACGGCTACAGTGACGAATGGAAAGAAGAGGCCAAGAAACGCGGTCTGGATTGCGAAACCAGTGTGCCTCTCATCTTCGACAGCTATCTGAAGCCGGAAAGTATCCGCATGTTCGAAAATACCGGTGTACTGACTCAGAAAGAACTGGAAGCCCGCAACGAAGTGAAATGGGAAACTTATACTAAGAAAATTCAAATTGAGGCTCGTGTATTAGGTGATTTGGCCATGAACCACATCATCCCGGTAGCCACGCAGTATCAAACGGATCTCATTGATAACGTTTACAAGATGAAGGAGCTGTTCCCAAGCGACAAAGCTGCAAAACTGTCTGCCAAGAATCTGGAACTCATCGAAGAGATTGCCGACCGCACCGCCTTCATCAAAGAACATGTAGATGCCATGATCGAAGCCCGCAAAGTGGCCAACAAGATCGAAAGTGAACGCGAGAAAGCCATTGCCTACCACGACACCATCGTGCCGGCAATGGAGGAGATCCGTTATCATATCGACAAGCTGGAACTGATTGTCGACAACCAGATGTGGACACTGCCAAAATACAGGGAACTCTTGTTTATAAGATAAGTGAAGAGAAGTGATTAACTAATAAAATCATTCTATTTCTTTTGTTGGTTGTTTTAAGTTTGCAGGGGGAGAGGTGCCGGGAGGCAGTTCTCTCTCTTTTTTGAAAACTAAAATATCATCGTAATTTATTTTCCAGCATATCACTTTTTCGTACCTTTGTCAATATATACAAAACCAGATGATAAATTAAAAACGATTCATTATGAAGAACATGCACATTCGCTATGCAGCACTCCTACTCTTTGTTTTGCTGTCAGCATCGGCCTCTTCTTTCGCACAGACCGTTCTGGAGCAAAAAATCAACGCGATTTCCGCCATTAAAGAAATCCGCCCACTGGAAACTTCTGAGTTTTCAGAGAAATACGTGACCTATTTTACCCAACCGCTGGATCACCGCCATCCTGAGAAAGGCAGCTTTCGCCAACGCGTTATCGTTTCTCATGTCGGCTTCGATCGCCCCACAGTGATCGTTACCGAAGGCTATGGCGCCGCTTACGCCCTCCGTTCCCAATATCGTGAAGAGCTTTCAAAACTTCTCAATGCCAATATGATATTCGTGGAATATCGCTACTTCCTTGAGTCTACCCCCGAACCCAAAGACTGGCAATACCTGACGGCCGAGAACTCTGCAGACGACTTACATGCCATCACCACCGCATTCAAAAACATTTATCCGGGCAAATGGATCGCCACCGGCATCAGCAAAGGAGGACAGACTACCCTGCTTTACCGCACTTTCTATCCGGATGATGTAGATATTTCCGTTCCTTACGTAGCTCCGCTTTGTTATGGAGTAGAAGATGGACGTCATGAGCCTTTCCTGCATAAAGTTTCAACACCGGAAAATCGCAAGATAATTGAAGATTTCCAATTGGAAGCATTGAAACGAAAAGCAACTTTACTTCCCCGTTTTGAAAAGTATTGCACTGAAAAGAATTATTCATTCCGTGCACCGATTGAAGAAATTTACGATTACTCGGTATTGGAATATTCTTTCGCTTTGTGGCAGTGGGGTACTCCTATCAGCTCCATACCCGCTACTACAGCCTCTGATGATGAAATTTTCTCTCATCTGCTTGCCATCAGTGAACCGGGATATTTCACTGCCGACAGCCCCAATGCTTCTTTCTTCGTACAAGCTGCCCGTGAATTGGGATACTATGGTTATGACGTCCAACCGTTCAAGCAGTATCTCTCCATCCAGTCCAGTGAAGGTTATCTGCACCGTCTGATGCTTCCCGAAGAGTTGAAAGATATGCCTTTCGACAAAACTTTAAGTAAGAAAATAACAAAGTTTCTAAAGAAACAGGACCCGAAGATGATCTTCATTTACGGTCAGAACGACCCATGGACAGCCGCAGGCGTCACCTGGCTGAAAAACAAGAAGAATATTCATGTATTTATCCAACCGAATGGCAGCCATCTGGCACGTATCAGCACATTGCCCGAAGCCGAAAAGGCAGAAGTTATGGAGTTAATAAACGAATGGTTGAAATAATAAAAAACGGATGGTCCGTTCACACTCAACAGACCATCCGTTTCTACTCGACAGATCCTCTGTTTTAGCTCAACAGACGATCTGTTTTTTTATTCTATAATTTCCGCGTCCTCAATATTGTCTACAGCCTTTGAAGAAGCTCCCGGCGTACCCGGTGCCTTCGGTCGTTTGCGAGTAAATGTGAACCAATTTATCAATTCGGAAACTGCATATACTATACTGGTGATACCGATAATGATAAATGCCGTGGAACGTACTCCCGTCGGATTGAACAAGGCAACCAGCCCTGCTATCAGAATGAGCACCGGAATAATATAAAATCCCACACGAACCGGCATCCAGCGACGGGCGGCAGAAAGCGACGCAATCTGTTGCACACCACCCAGTACAAGGATGAATCCCAATACAAACGTCAGCAAATCTGCAAAGAAACCGGGCATAATGATCAGCCACAAGCCAAACAGCAAACTACCGATTCCTTCGATAGGAAGGCGACGTCTCTCTTCGGCACTCATGGCAAAATACCCGATGATACTTAATAATGCCGGTATCAGAAACACAACACCGATCGTTATTACAAAATAGTCTCCGGCCTCATTGGGAAACATCACCAATACCAAACCGATTATCAGCGCACATATCGTACGCAAAAATGAGTTACTTATTCCTTTCATGAGCTTATGATTTTTTGCGAAGATACATTTTTATCCGCACAACTCCGCAAGAAAGTCACGAAAAATCAATTAACGTTCAGCCAAGCATTCATATCTTCGGCCACCAATAGCCAATAAAGTAACAAGAGAATAGCAATCGATACGCCAATGGCAACTAAATGTTTTCGCTTCATAGTTCATCCTTTCTTTTTTATTGTGAATAATAGTTGTTCTGAATACCCCTATAGAACAACTTTATAAGAAAAATGTTCTTTGAAAGAAAAAAAGCAAGAAATTCTTTGGTAATTAAAACAAAGTGCTTACATTTGCCCCCAGCTAAAACAAAAAGACAATGAAAACAATGCTCATAAATACATATTGGTGGTGGCGCCCGTTACAACTCCGACAGTCGTAAGGGAGCAG
>ERZ773242.3880-NODE-3880-length-10187-cov-4.605507_pt1 | contig 10187 bp, 9 predicted proteins | sample MGYA00511077_ERZ773242 | MGnify/ENA primary metagenome ERZ773242 (study PRJEB29015, sample SAMEA2737754) | human gut metagenome | biome: human gut; feature: human-associated habitat; material: faeces | place: China | collected 2012 ... | reverse complement strand
TGGAGGTTTTCATGGCTGTCGCTGCCAACAAACGTTCGGTAATGACGCTGTTTTCTGGTCCTACTGACATTTATAGCCATCAGGTTCGTATCGTGCTGGCCGAGAAGGGTGTCAGTTTTGAGATCGAGCATGTGGAAAAGGATAACCCGCCTCAGGATCTGATCGATCTCAACCCGAGCCAAAGCGTACCGACGCTGGTGGATCGCGAGCTGACCCTGTGGGAATCCCGTATCATTATGGAATACCTGGATGAGCGTTTCCCGCATCCGCCGCTGATGCCTGTTTATCCTGTTGCGCGTGGTGAAAGCCGCCTGTACATGCAGCGTATCGAGAAAGACTGGTACTCGCTGATGAACGTTATCGTCAACGGTTCCTCTTCTGAAGCGGATGCTGCACGTAAACAGCTGCGTGAAGAGCTGCTGGCGATTGCGCCGGTATTTGGTCAAAAGCCTTTCTTCCTGAGCGACGAGTTCAGCCTGGTAGATTGCTACCTGGCTCCGCTGCTGTGGCGTCTGCCAACCCTGGGCGTAGAGTTCAGCGGCCCTGGCGCAAAAGAGCTGAAAGGCTACATGACTCGCGTCTTTGAGCGCGACTCTTTCCTGGCATCCTTAACTGAACCGGAACGTGAAATGCGTCTCGGCCGAGGCTAATGACTGTGGAAATGTCACAACTTTCACCACGCCGTCCGTATCTGCTGCGCGCCTTCTATGAATGGCTGCTGGATAACCAGCTCACGCCGCACCTGGTTGTGGATGTGACGTTGCCGGGTGTGCAGGTTCCAATGGAATACGCGCGCGACGGACAGATCGTACTGAATATTGCGCCACGCGCAGTGGGTAACCTGGAGCTGGCGAACGACGAAGTGCGCTTTAATGCGCGCTTCGGCGGCGTGCCGCGTCAGGTTTCCGTGCCGCTGGCAGCTGTGCTGGCTATCTACGCCCGTGAAAACGGTGCGGGCACCATGTTCGAGCCGGAAGCGGCTTATGATGAAGAGGTTGCCAGCCTGAATGATGATGAGGCATCCGATGAACGCGAAAGCGACACGGTAATGTCTGTCATTGATGGCGATAAACCCGATCATAATGACGACACCGATCCGGATGACGAGCCACCACCACGCGGTGGTCGTCCCGCACTGCGCGTTGTGAAATAAACAAACAGGCCCGACGGGCCTGTTTTGCTTTCCGTCCCTTTTCGCCCCCTCTAATTTCCTGTGTTATGATGAACTGTTTTCCTTCAATGGCACCGGACTGCAATGAAACCGACTGATCTTAAAGCTGAAAACTCTGATGAAACCATTGGTCGCAGCCTGCGCCGTCGGCCGCTGGCGCGCAAAAAACTGTCTGATATGGTGGAAGAAGAGCTGGAGCAGATGATCCGTCGGAAGGAATTTGCCCAGGGAGAGCAGTTACCCTCCGAGCGCGAACTGATGGAGTTCTTCAACGTGGGTCGCCCCTCGGTGCGCGAAGCGCTGGCGGCGCTAAAGCGTAAAGGGCTTGTGCAGATTAACAACGGTGAACGTGCCCGCGTAACCATGCCGTCTGCCGATACCATCATCAGTGAATTGTCGGGAATGGCGAAAGACTTTCTGACCCAGCCCGGCGGTATTGCCCATTTCGAGCAGCTTCGCCTGTTCTTTGAATCCAGCCTCGTTCGTTATGCCGCAGAATATGCCACTGACGATCAGATTGCGCAGCTCACGAAAGCCCTGGAGATCAACAGCCAGTCCCTGGATGACAACACGCTATTTATTCGTTCCGATGTCGATTTTCACCGCGTGCTGGCGGAGATCCCCGGCAATCCGATCTTCAATGCGATCCACGTTGCGCTGCTAGACTGGTTAATTGCGGCGCGTCCTAAAGTGCCGGACGCAGAGCTTTATCAGCATAATGAAGTCAGCTATCGCCAGCATATCGCAATTGTGGATGCGATCCGCCGCCGGGATCCGGATGAAGCGGATCGGGCGTTGCAAACTCACCTTAACAGCGTCTCCGCCACCTGGCACGCTTTCGGCCAGCATTCAAAAGCCAAAAAATAACGATCCTTTAGTGAAGCAGATCGCAATATAAGCGTTCTGTATTCTACTGCTGCTTAATTGATCTGGTATAACAGGTATAAAGGTATGTCGTTATAACAAACACACGATCGATTGAGGTAACTATGGCAACGCAATTACGCGGCGTAATGGCCGCACTCCTGACCCCGTTTAACTCTGAGCAGATGCTGGATAAAGAAAGCCTGCGCCGTCTGGTGCGGTTCAATATTGAACAGGGTATCGATGGGCTGTACGTCGGCGGTTCAACGGGAGAGGCCTTTGTACAGAGCCTTTCGGAACGAGAGCAGGTGATGGAGATTGTGGCGGAAGAGGCGAAGGGGAAAATCACGCTCATCGCCCATGTTGGCTGCGTCAGCACGGCGGAAAGCCAGCAGTTAGCCATGGCCGCCGCCCGCGTCGGTTTTGACGCTGTGTCCGCCGTCACACCGTTTTACTATCCCTTTAGCTTTGAAGAACATTGCGACCACTATCGTGCAATTATTGACTCCGCGGAGGGGTTGCCGATGGTGGTTTATAACATCCCTGCGCTAAGCGGCGTGAAGTTAAGCCTGGATCAGATCAACACGCTGGTAACGCTGCCTGGCGTCGGCGCGCTGAAGCAAACCTCCGGCGATCTCTTCCAGATGGAGCAGATCCGTCGTGAACATCCGGATCTGCTGATTAAAGCCGGGGTGTTCCGTGGTCTGAAAACGGTTCTGCACTATATGGACGTGGTATCCGTGCCGCTGTGCCGTAAGCCGTTTGCCCCTGTGGATGAAAAATTCGTGCCAGCGCTGAAAGCGCTGGCGGAGCAGCTAATGGCGGAAAAACGCTAACGCATAGCCGGGGGCGCTTCGTCTTAGCCGGCCTACAAAAACATGCTACGTAGGCCGGATAAGGCGCAGCCGCCATCCGGCAAAACGACAGAGAAATCGTCGGGAGAGTGAAATGAGTAAGTCTACCCAAAGCATCCCGTGGTACCGCCATCTTACCCGTCCTCAGTGGCGCGCCTTCTCCGCCGCCTGGCTGGGATATCTGCTTGATGGCTTCGATTTTGTATTGATAGCCTTAGTCCTGACAGAAATAAAAAGCGAGTTTGCCCTGACGACAGTGGAAGCGGCGAGCCTGATTTCGGCGGCCTTTATATCGCGCTGGTTCGGCGGCCTGCTGCTGGGCGCCATGGGCGACCGCTATGGCCGCAAGCTGGCGATGATCACCAGCATCGTGCTCTTTTCCTGCGGTACGCTGGCCTGCGGTTTTGCGCCGGGTTACGTCACCCTGTTTATCGCCCGCATGGTGATAGGCATGGGGATGGCGGGGGAATATGGCTCCAGCGCAACCTATGTGATTGAGAGCTGGCCAAAGCACCTGCGCAACAAGGCGAGTGGTTTTCTGATTTCCGGTTTCTCCGTCGGCGCCGTGGTTGCGGCCCAGGTCTACAGCCTTGTCGTGCCCGTCTGGGGCTGGCGGGCGCTGTTCTTTATCGGTATTCTGCCCATCGTCTTTGCCCTGTGGCTGCGGAAAAATATTCCGGAAGCTGAGGACTGGAAAGCGAAGCACGAAGGCAAAGCCCCGGTGCGCACCATGGTTGATATTCTGTATCGCGGCAAATACCGCGTCATCAATATGGCGATGACGCTGTTTGCCGGTACGGCGCTGTGGTTCTGTTTTGCAGGCGAACTCAACAACGCGGGGCTGGTCGTTATTCTCGGCCTGCTGTGCGCCATCGTCTTTATCAGCTTTATGGTGCAAAGCAGCGGTAAACGCTGGCCGACGGGCGTCACGTTGATGGTTGTCGTACTCTTCGCCTTTCTCTACTCCTGGCCGATTCAGGCGCTATTACCCACTTATCTGAAAACCGACCTGGCCTATGATCCCTCAACGGTGGCGAAGGTGCTGTTCTTTAGCGGCTTCGGCGCGGCAGTAGGCTGCTGCGTGGGTGGTTTTCTCGGTGACTGGCTTGGCACCCGCAAGGCCTATGTCTGTAGCCTGTTGGCCTCACAGCTCCTGATTGTTCCCGTCTTTGCGATCGGCGGCGCCAATGTCTGGGTGTTGGGCTTGTTACTCTTTTTCCAGCAGATGCTGGGGCAGGGGATCTCCGGGATCTTACCCAAACTCATCGGTGGCTATTTCGATACCGACCAGCGTGCGGCGGGTCTGGGCTTTACCTACAACGTTGGCGCGTTGGGCGGCGCGATTGCCCCGGTGATTGGCGCGCTGCTGTCGCAGGATATGGCGCTGGGCACGGCCCTGGGATCGCTCTCCTTTGGCCTGACGTTTGTGGTGATCTTGCTTATTGGTCTGGATATGCCCTCCCGCGTTCAGCGCTGGATCAGGCCAGAAGCCCTGCGTACGCATGACGCTATTGACGGTAAACCTTTCAGCGGAGCCGTCCCGTTTGGCGGCGATAAAAGCGCTTTAGCGAAAAGCAAAAGTTAATCCGCTTGCCCGGACCTGTACCGGGCACAGTCGTAAGGGATGAGGTATGTCACAACGGGATAAAAACATTTCCGAGCGGGGCGGTGCTATGACGACACTGGCGATAGACATAGGTGGAACTAAACTTGCCGCCGCCCTGGTGGATGACGGTTTACAGATCCACGCGCGACGCGAATGCCCTACGCCCGCCAGTAAGACGCCTGACGCGCTGCGTGAGGCGCTGGCTGAGCTGGTCAAGCCGTTACAGACCCAGGCGACGCGTGCGGCCATTGCCTCAACCGGAATCATTCAGGACGGCAATCTGCTGGCGATTAACCCGCAAAATCTCGGAGGATTGCACCATTTTCCGCTGGTGCAGACGCTCGAAGACATAGCGGGTTTGCCGACCCTGGCGATCAATGATGCTCAGGCTGCGGCATGGGCGGAATATCACGTTAGTGCGAAGGAAATTAAAGACATGGTATTCCTGACTGTTTCAACGGGCGTGGGGGGCGGCGTAGTCAGTAACGGGAAACTCGTGACCGGAAGCGGCGGACTGGCAGGGCATCTTGGGCATACGCTCGCCGATCCAAACGGCCTGCAATGCGGCTGTGGTCGCGTGGGGTGCGTGGAAGCCATCGCGTCTGGTCGCGGTATTGCCGCCGCAGCCAGGGGAGAGCTTGCAGGATGCGATGCAAAAACGATTTTTGCGCGCGCGGCAGAGGGAAATAAACAGGCGGCGGAACTGGTCCAACGTTCTGCACAGGTACTGGCGCGGCTTATTGCCGACACGAAAGCGGTGATGGACTGCCAGCGCGTGGTGATTGGCGGCAGCATCGGGCTGGCAGGAGGGTATCTGGCGCGGGTCCGCGCGTATCTTGAGGAGCATCCTTCTGTTTATCACGTTGAATTAACCGCCGCGCACTATCGACACGATGCGGGCTTACTGGGCGCGGCGCTGTTAGCTCAGGGAGAAAGATGATGTTTTTTGGTGAGATTCGGACGCTTCCCTCCACGGGGTTGCATCCCGTTCTTCTGGAGGCGCTAACCCTCGCGCTGGCTGCCCGTCCGCTGGAAAAAGCGGCAGGACGTTATCAGCTTCGCGGTGAGGATATCTTCATGAACGTGATGACGTTTGCCACGCAGTTTCCAGACCAGAAGAAAGCGGAACTGCATGAGCAATATATTGATATCCAGGTGTTATTGACGGGAGAAGAGCGCATCCTCTTTGGCGTGACGGGCTCGGCACGCCAGCGTGAAGATTTTCATCCTGAAGAAGATTATCAGTTGTGCAGTGAGATTGCAGGCGAACAGTGTGTCACCCTCCGGCCGGGGATGTGCGCCGTATTTATGCCGGGAGAGCCACATAAGCCAGGATGCGCAATCTTTGAGCCAGGCGAGATAAAGAAAGTCGTGGTGAAGGTACGCGCCCGCTTGCTGGGCACGTAGTTTATAGGCCTGATGGCGCTTCGCTTATCAGGCCTGCGGGCATAAGGCAATTTGCAGGCCGGATAAGGCGCAGCCGCCATCCGGCAATGTTATTCGATATTCTGGCGCTTAAATGTCACCGCTTCCGGCTGCGTCAGGTGTAAGGTTGTCTGGCTGGGCACCGTCTCGGCAATCACCTTGCCGTGGCGAACAGAGTATCGTGCCGGCGTCTGGCGACGAACTGCATCAAACCCATTCTCTGCCGGGAGAATCACCAGGTTTGCTGAATTGCCAACGCGCACGCCATAGTCCTGCAAATCGAGCGTTTTCGCGCTGTGGGTAGTGATCAGGTTAAGCCCATCGTTTATTTGCCCGTAACCCATCAGTTGGCAAACGTGCAGTCCCATATGCAGAACCTGAAGCATATTCGCGGTTCCCAGCGGATACCACGGATCGAAAACGTCGTCATGACCAAAGCAGACGTTGATCTCCGCTTCCAGCATTTCTTTGACGCGTGTGATGCCTCGGCGTTTGGGATAGGTATCGAAACGGCCCTGCAAATGCGTGTTAACCAGCGGGTTTGCCACGAAGTTAATGCCTGACATTTTTAACAGGCGGAACAGTCGGGACGTATACGCGCCATTATAGGAGTGCATCGCCGTGGTATGGCTGGCGGTCACGCGTGAACCCATTCCGTCACGATGTGCCAGTGCGGCAACGGTTTCAACGAAGCGCGATTGTTCATCATCAATTTCATCACAGTGGACATCGATCAGTCGGTCGTACTTTCTGGCCAGGGAAAACGTTTTATGCAGCGACTCAACGCCATATTCACGCGTAAATTCAAAGTGGGGGATTGCGCCGATGACATCCGCCCCTAAACGCACGGCTTCCTCAAGCAGTTCTTCACCGTTCGGATAAGAAAGAATGCCTTCCTGCGGGAATGCCACAATTTGCATATCGACCCACGGGGCGACTTCCTGCTTCACCTCCAGCATGGCTTTCAGTGCCGTAAGGGTGGGGTCCGAGACGTCAACGTGTGTACGTACGTACTGAATGCCGTTGGCGATTTGCCACTTCAGGGTCTGCATCGCGCGAGTTTTAACGTCTTCGTGGGTAAGCATCGCCTTGCGTTCGGCCCAGCGCTCGATTCCCTCGAAAAGCGTGCCGGACTGGTTCCAGTTCGGTTCACCCGCCGTTTGCGTTGTATCCAGATGGATATGCGGCTCGATGAAAGGAGGGATAACCAGCCCGCATTCGGCGTCCAGCACCTGACCGACTGGCGCAGAGGCGGTTTCCTGAGGATCGATACGGCTGAAGCGTCCGTCCTCAATCGTGATTTGCCATAAACCCTCTTGCCCCTGCAAACGGGCCTGACGGATAGTGAGGGAATTATTCTGCATGGGAAACCTCCGAAGGATTAGCAAGGGTACGTTTGGCGAATGGGTTTAACACCAAATAGCTGAAGACGCCACCCAATACTGCGTTAACGGGGACAATTCCCGGAATGTAGTGCCCGGCAGCAACACCCAGGGCGACCGAGAAAATGGCAATCCAGTTAACGGACACAAATTTTGCGTGGTCGAAGCTGGCATAGCGGCGGCGATTAATCAGGTAGTCGGCGATAATCACCCCGCCAACCGGCGGAATCGCTGCCGACAAAAAGGTCAGCCAGCCAACGAAGTTGTTGTAAAGCCACAGCGCGCACAGCGTACCGATAATGCCATTTACCACCGACAGCGTACGGCTGGAAAGGCCAGTGATATTGGCGAAACCCAAACCAGAGGCGTACAGCGCGTTGTCATTGGTGGTCCAGATATTCAGGCCAAGAACGACAATGGCCGGCAGCAGCAGTCCCTGGGCGATCATCACGTCAGAAATATCGGCCTGTCCTACGGCGGCAGCGCCTGCCGCACCGAAGATAAACATCAGCGAGTTGCCAAGGAAAAATGCCACCATCGCCACCAGAACGGCACCTTTGGCATTGCGGCCAAAGCGGACGAAGTCGGCGGTCAGCGTGCCTGCGCTGATAAACGAGCCTACAACCAGCGCCAGCGCGCTGGAAAAGTTGAGCGGCGTCTGCGGCACAATGGATTTGAGGTGGTCCATTCCTCCCACGCCGTCCACCGCCAGCCAGACGGAGTAGCTACCCAGGATGACGATAGCGGGTACGGCGATGATGGATAAAATCGTCAGTGCCGAGATGCCAAAAAAAATGGTTAACGTCATCAACAGGCCGGAAACCGCAATCAGGATGTTCACGTCGATGCCCGTGGCTTTACTCACCGGGATGGCAAACATCGCTACGCCGACGCCAAACCATCCTACCTGCGTACCGCCTAAAAGCATGGAGGGAAGCCAGGAACCTTTAATACCGAACGAGTAACGCGCAAGAAGATGGGTTGAGAGGCCGGTTTTTGCGCCAATGTAGCCAAGAAAAGCAGTGTAAATACCGAGGAGGAGATTGCCGAAGAGAACTGCAAGGAAGAAATCATTATAGGAAAGACCGGTACCGAGCGTGCCTCCGGTCCACATACTGGCGGAAAAAAACGTTAACCCTAACATCACAAAAGTGAGTGGAACCACGCCTTTCCGCGCCGCCAGAGGGACGGGGCCCTGGCTATAATTGTTATCTTGCGACACAACGCCTCCTTGAATTTTGGCCAAAAAATCCGCCGCATAATATACATTTTTTTCATGAAAGCAAACGTTTACGTCGGGATTTAGGCTGCTTTTTTGCTTAAAAAGGTACCATTAACTTTAGGGCAGGCTACTGAAAACAGGCTCCCCAGCGTTCCGCTTTATGCTTCTGCCGGGGAGTCAGAGGGGCTTACACTTCCAGGAAGTTCATGATCCCGTCAGCCGCTTTACGGCCTTCGGCAATCGCTGTGACCACCAGGTCAGAGCCGCGAACGATGTCGCCACCGGCGAAGATTTTCGGGTTGCTGGTCTGGAACGCGTTATCGCTGCCTTCTGGCGCAATGATGCGACCCTGAGAGTCCAGCTCTACGCTGTGCTTCGCCAGCCACTCCATGCTGTGAGGACGGAAACCAAACGCCATCACCACGGCGTCAGCCGGGATCACGTGTTCAGAACCGGCCACGATCTCCGCGCGACGACGGCCTTTCGCATCCGGCGCACCCATCTCCGTGCGCGCCATCTTCACGCCGCTCACTTTACCGTTGGCATTCACTTCAATACCCAGAGGCTGGATGTTGAACTGGAACTCGACGCCCTCTTCACGTGCGTTTTTCACTTCGCGCTTAGAGCCCGGCATGTTCTCTTCGTCACGACGGTAGGCACAGATAACATGCGCCGCATTCTGGCGAATGGAGGTACGCACGCAGTCCATCGCGGTATCACCGCCGCCCAGCACCACCACGCGTTTGCCTTCCATGCTGACGAACGGCTCATCGGCGGTCTCGCCGTAGCCCATTAGCTGTTTGGTATTCGCAATCAGGAACGGCAGCGCGTCGTACACGCCTGGCGCATCTTCATTCTCCAGACCACCGCGCATGGACTGATAAGTGCCCACGCCCAGGAACACGGCGTCGTAATCCTTCAGCAGGTCGTCGAGCTGCACGTCGCGGCCCACTTCGGTGTTGAGTTTGAACTCAATGCCCATGCCGGTGAAGATTTCACGGCGGCGGGTCATCACCTCTTTTTCCAGCTTAAAGGCCGGGATACCGAAGGTCAGCAGGCCGCCAATCTCCGGGTGGCGATCAAAGACCACCGCCTTCACGCCGTTACGGGTCAGCACGTCCGCACAGGCCAGGCCTGCCGGGCCCGCGCCGATAATCGCTACGCGCTTGTCGGTTTGACGCACACCGGTCATATCCGGACGCCAGCCCATCTCGAACGCTTTATCGTTGATATAGCGTTCGATGTTGCCGATGGTCACCGCGCCAAACTCGTCGTTCAGCGTACAGGAGCCTTCACACAGACGATCCTGAGGGCACACGCGGCCGCACACTTCCGGCAGGGTGTTGGTCTGATGAGACAGCTCGGCGGCTTCAAAAATACGCCCTTCGTTGGCCAGCTTCAGCCAGTTCGGGATGTAGTTATGGACCGGACATTTCCATTCGCAGTAAGGGTTACCGCAGGACAGGCAGCGGTCTGCCTGTGCTTTGGCCTGGCCTTCTGAAAACGGCTCATAGATTTCAACAAATTCAATTTTACGGATCTTCAGCGGTTTCTTTGGCGGATCAACACGCTGAAGGTCGATAAACTGGTAAACGTTCTGGCTCATCTGAATTCCTTACTGCGCCTGCACGCGCAGCTCTGCTGCGCTACGACTACGGTGACC
>ERZ773242.3873-NODE-3873-length-10201-cov-35.573329_pt1 | contig 10201 bp, 10 predicted proteins | sample MGYA00511077_ERZ773242 | MGnify/ENA primary metagenome ERZ773242 (study PRJEB29015, sample SAMEA2737754) | human gut metagenome | biome: human gut; feature: human-associated habitat; material: faeces | place: China | collected 2012 ... | reverse complement strand
AAATTTGATATTCAAAATTATGTATATCGAAATTCTTGCTGGGCGTGGTTTGCGTATTTGAATCCTCAGATTGCGTATAATTGACTTCCGCGTACGGGTGATCCGGATGAACCGGACACAAAAAAGGCGACAGGCTCCGATTTCGGAGCCTGTCGCCTGATACTTATATTGTTACTGTATGTTGTCCGTGATCCCGGCGGAATCGCGGGCGGTTGCTATCCCGTTCCCGGCTATTCTCCCGGGGACGGGACGCCGGGTTCGTTTTCTGGGGCGGTATCCTTTGTGAGTGTTTCACCCGTGAGTTTTTTCGCCCAATGTCCGGGGGACGCCAGCATGGTGAACGGGTAGCTGACATCGAACCATACCTCCGAGATTTTGGAGTCGGGTGTGTCCAGCGGTTCTATGTCGATCTTGTCGTACGGGATGCCGTTGTCTTTGCTTTTTCCGGAAGGCTGCATCCCAGTGCGAGCAATAAGCCCCAGAGGATTGGTTTCATAGGCGTGGGTGCGCTTTATTTCGTTTCGTGGCCGAACAGGGCGTTCACGAACTCCCTGCGGTCGAAAATGCGGAGCTGGTCGATGCCTTCCCCGATCCCGATGTAGCGCACCGGGATGTGGAACTGGTCGCTGATGCCGATCACCACGCCGCCTTTGGCCGTGCCGTCGAGCTTGGTGATGGTGAGCGAAGTGACCTGCGTCGCCTGCGTGAACTGCCGTGCCTGTTCAAAGGCATTTTGTCCCGTGGAACCGTCGAGCACCAGCATCACCTCGTGCGGGGCCCCCGGGATGACCTTGCCCATGACGTTGCGGATTTTGGTCAGTTCGTTCATCAGGTTGACTTTGTTGTGCAGGCGGCCTGCCGTGTCGATCAGCACCACGTCGGCGCCGTTGGCCTTGGCCGACGTCAGCGTGTCGAACGCCACCGATGCCGGGTCGGAACCCATCTCCTGACGGATCATCGTCGCCCCGGCGCGGTCGGCCCAGACTTTGAGCTGGTCGATGGCTGCGGCGCGGAACGTATCGGCGGCGCCGATCCAGACTTTCAGTCCGGCCTTGGTCAGCTGTGCAGCGAGCTTGCCGATGGTGGTGGTCTTGCCCGCGCCGTTGACGCCGACGACCATCACCACGTAGGGTTCGCCCTGCCTGGCGTCGAGCCCGAAATGCTTCTCCGAGCCGTGCGACTCCTCCATCAGCGACATGACCTCTTCGCGCAGGATGGACTGGAGCTCGGAGGTGTTCATATATTTGTCGCGCGCCACGCGCTCTTCGATGCGCCGGATAATCTTCACCGTGGTTTCCACGCCCACGTCCGACGTAATCAGCACCTCCTCCACGTCGTCCAGCACGTCGGCATCGACCGTCGAGCGGCCTGCTACGGCGCGGGCGAGTTTCGAGAAGATTCCGGTCTTGGTCTTTTCGAGCCCCGCGCTGAGCTCTTCCTGCTGCTGTTGCCGGCTTTCCGGAATGTCTGCTGCGGCGTTATCCTGTTTCTTTTTGAAAATATCGAAAAATCCCATACTTATATTTAATATATCCTGACAAAGATAATAAGAAAGTTTGGAAAAAAACGTTATATTTGCGCTATATACATTTCCTGCAATGATGAAAAAAACGATCCTGCTGCTGTTGGCAGCGTTTTGCGGCGTACTGACTGTCGCAGCCCAAGACCTGATAATCAAGGCCGACGCCTCGAAGGTCGAAGCGAAAGTGACGGAGATTACCCCCGAGTCCGTCCGCTACAAGCGTTTCTCCAATCCCGACGGCCCGACTTATGTCCTGCCCGTGTCGGAAATCAGCTATATCCAATATGCAAACGGCGAGAAAGAGTATTTCAGGGCTGCCGCGAGCATTCCTGCAACACCGTTGACCCCGGCCCTCCCGGCCGAAGAGCCTGCAACGGTTTCCGCTGCTCCCGCTGCAGCCGAGGCGCCTGCCGCCAGCCCGGTCGGTGGGGTGAAGTATGTGGTCAAGGAGTACGAGATCGGCGAATTCTATAACCAGAACGGGATCAAGGGCGTCGTATGCATGCTCTCCGACGACCGCCAGCACGGGCTGGTAATCTCGCTCGATGAGATTTACCTGCACTGGAGCGAGTTCCGCAAACCCGACCTGCGCGTCATCGGTACGGACAACCGTTCCGACGGCAGTGTGAATATGGAGAAAGTCGCGGCCTACATTGCCGAGAACAACCTCTCGTGGGACGATTTCCCGGCATTCAAGTGGTGCCGCGAGAAAGGCGAGGGCTGGTACCTTCCGTCGATCGACGAACTGCTGAACATCGGCCATAATTACAGCGGCGGGACGCGTGTGCAGTCCAGCCGCCAGGCCCGCAACCGTTTCAACAACGCCCTCAAGAATAACGGCGGCAAGCGTATGGATCGGCTGGTCTACTATTTTTCCTCGACCGAGAAGGACGAGAAGTCGGCCTTTACGTCGCATATGGGTATCGAACCTCCCTATGTCGTCGAAATTCCCAAGTATAACAATTTCCTGGTGCGCGCGGTACACAAATTCTGATCCGCCGGGAAGGTTGGTAAAACACAAAGGGCATCCGATCGGATGCCCTTTGTATTTAAGATTAGCTCTTAAAATACTTATTTCTTCTCTTCGAAGAATTCCTTGACCTGGTCGTTGGGAATGATGCCTTCCTTGAACATGTAAGCACCGGTCTTGTCCGACTTGACCATCTTGATGCACTTCGTAAAGTTCTTACCCGTGCCGGTTTTCAGTGTTGCGACTACTTTCTTTGCCATAGAGCTTCAAAACTATTTAATTTCACGGTGAACGGTGACCTTCTTCAAAAACGGATTGTACTTTTTACGCTCCAGACGGTCGGGGGTGTTCTTTTTGTTTTTCGTCGTGATGTAACGGGACATTCCCGGAACTCCGCTCTGTTTCTGTTCGGTGCATTCGAGAATGACCTGAACCCTGTTGCCTTTCTTTGCCATTTGTTACTTCGGTGTTTTAGTAAACGGACTTGGGTGCGGCAGCCTCGCGCAGTGCTACTGCAAGACCCTTCTTGTTAATTGTTTTCATTCCGGCTGCCGACACCTTCAGGGTGATCCAGCGGCCTTCCTGCTCGGACCAGAAACGCTTGGTTTTCAGATTGGGGCTGAATTTGCGTTTGGTCTTGTGGTGCGAGTGCGAGACGTTGTTGCCCACGATCGCTACCTTGCCTGTGATTTCGCAAACTTTCATTGTTGTTTTCGCTAAATTTGTTCGTTATTCCCGTAAGGGAGTGCAAATATAAGGAAAAAATGAGAATTAAAGATTAATAATTCATATTAATTTTCCAGTGTATGGTCTATTGTGTTGGTTTTTAGTGTTTAACGTAGCGGTATCGAAAGTACGAAACGTGCCCCTCCGCTGTAGTCCGTGTCGAGTTTTATCGTGCCGTCCAGGGCTGAGGCGATCAGCCGGCATACCGTCAGCCCGAGCCCAAGCCCCTGCGAGAAGGTGTCGAGTTTGACGAAGCGGCCGAAAATATGCTCGGCCTCGGAAGCCGGGATGCCGGGGCCCGAGTCGGTTACCGTGAACGTGATGCGGCGGTTGCCGCCGTCGAGCGTGTAGGCGAGCGTGATATCGCCGTCGGCCGCGAAGTGCACGGCATTGCGCAGCATTTCGGTGATGGCTTTGGATATCAGCACGCGGGAGGTGTGCAGGTGGAATTTCTCGCATGCCGGGACGAAACGGATGTCGGCCGCCCGGGGGCTGTACTGCGAGACCTTCTGAATGCACTCCAGGCAGCATTCGTTGATCTCGGTCGGCCCCATGACAGGCGGGGTTTCCGACGATTCGAGCCCGGCGACGTAGAGTACGTCGTCCACGAGTTTTTGCAGGTAGCCGCTGTTTTCCTGGATGATGCCGATATAGGATTGCCGTTCGGCGGCATCGGCATCGTCCGAGGCTGCGGCCAGCTCCGCAAACCCGACGATGGAGTTGAGCGGCGTATTGATTTCGTGTGTGATGTTGCGGATGAAGATGCCCTTCATCCGGTTGCTCTCTTCGGCGGCCCGCTTCGCGCGGGCGAGGTGGCGGTTCATGCGGAGCATCACCGCGATGAAGACGGCGGCCAGCAAGAGGATGCACGCCAGGCCGATGGTGCCCAATTGGGTGCGGTGCAGGCGCTCTTCCTGCGCCTGCTGGTGCAGTTCGGCCTTTTCCACGTTCAGCCTGTTGACGTCGAGCAGCGTGGCGAATTCCCCGAGCGTCTTTTCGTTGTCGTCATTGACCCGCTTGTGATACAGGTCGATGAAGTGCTGCAAGTCCTCATAGGCGGGCCCGAAGTTGCCGAGTGCTGCGTAGGCGTCCGCGCGGGTTTTGTAAATATAGTAGAAATACGATTCCGCGTAGCCTTCGTTCCCGAACAGTCCGATCAGTCTCTCGATTGTTGCGAGCGCCTTGGTGTATTCGTGCGAGGATTTGTAGATCGCCAGCTGCATTTCGGTCAGGTTGATATCGGTGAGGTAACCGCCGTGTCCGGCCTTGATCTCTTCGAACAGGGCTTTGGCCTTGGCGATCTGGTCGGTCTGGAGAAGCAGGAGCACTTCCTTTATTTTCAGCGACCAGATATACTCAGGCAGGGGGATGCAGGCCTTGCCCTTTTCGATCGCCTCCGCGGCTTCGGGATAGCGTCGCAGATCCATCAGCATGGTCGCGAGTTCCGAATAGAGGTTCGAGAGCTGGAATTTGTCGAGCCCGTTCTGGATCATGAAGTCGATTGCCTTGCGGTAGTATTCCACCGATGCCTCTTTCAGCCCCCGTGTGCGGTAGATGTGCCCGAGTTGTTTGTATGCATCGGCGGTTGCGGGCTTGTAGTTGTCCTTTTCGGCCTGCGACATATACTGCTCCAGCTCGTATTGGGCGAGCGTGTATTGCGCCTGTTTGGTATAATAGAGAATCAGCCGCGACCAGGTGAAGTAGTAATACTTGATCTGGTCATTCTTGCGGGCGAAATCCTGCACGCGGGGAATCCATGCCTTGAGCGAGTCAAGGTTGTTGTTGAAATAGTAATGGTCGGCTTTCAAGCTCAGGGCAACGGCCTGCATCCGGATGTCGTGCTTCTCGCCCGAGAGCCGGAACAGCGTGTCCGCCTTGCTGAGGACGGCCGTGTCGCGTATGTTGTTGTTACACCAGCGGTAATAGGCGTAAAGCGTACTGTCAACTTGTTGGTGGCTTTCGTTTTCAGCATGGGCCGTAACGAGGAGCATACCGAACAACACCGACAGGAATAAGGTTCTTTTCATTTTGCATCGGGCTGAATTGATGCAAAAATAAGCTAAATTGTTTGCAAAAACAAACGGATCAGCCGTAATTTGAAACTATTTGCCCGGTTGGGCGGCGAGCAACTCTTCTTCGAGCAGTTCGATGGCGGCCGTTCCCGCTTCGCGGATGATCTGCGTGCGGTCGCCTTTGGCATGGATCAGCCGGGCCGTGGTGCGCAGGGGCGAACTGACGGCGATCCATACCGAACCGACCGGGTATTCGGGGGTGCCGCCCGTGGGGCCTGCGATCCCAGTCGTGGCGATGGCATAGTGCGCATTTGCCAGATGGCGGACGCCTTCGGCCATCTGGCGTACGACCTGTTCGCTGACGGCGCCGTAGCGGGCTATCGTATCGCAGCAGATGTTTACGAAGTTCTGCTTGGCATCGAGGCTGTAAGTCACTACGCCGCATTTGAAATAGGCCGAGGCACCCGGCATGGCCGTGAAGCGTGCCGCGATGGTACCGCCCGTGCAGCTTTCCGCCGTGGCAAGGGTCTGGATGCGGTCGGTCAGGAGTCTGTGCACCCGCTCCTCGGGCTGCTGACGCATGCAGGATGTGAGGGCGAGGAGTGCACCGATGGTTGAGGCAAGTATTCTATACATGGGGCGAATGTATTATTTCCCGTTGAGTTCGTCGCGCAGCAGGCTGATGGCGAAAGCGCTGGCCCGGTCGATGATCTGCCCGCGGTCGGAACCGCACTGTTTGAGGATGGCGGTCGTCCGGTGCGAGGTCGCCACGGCGATCCATACCGTGCCGACCGGCTTTTCGGCGGAGCCGCCTGCGGGGCCTGCGATGCCGGTGGTCGCTATGGCGCAGTCGGCACCCGAGATCCGCCGTGCCCCTTCGGCCATCCGTCGTGCGACCTCTTCGCTGACGGCGCCGTGGCGGGCGATGACCTCCGGGGCTACGCCCAGGATGTCGTGTTTCGAGGCGTTGCTGTACGAAACTACGCCGCAGAGGAAATAGGCCGAAGCGCCCGGCATGGCCGTGAAACGCGCCGCGATGCTGCCTCCGGTACAGCTTTCGGCCGTGGCGAGGGTCAGCCCGCGCTCGGTGAGCAGCTTGTGCACCAGTTCCTGCATGGTGGCCGTTTCGTACCCGATGATGTTGTGGGGGATGATTTTCCGCAGTGCCTCGAATTGCCGTTCGATCTCCTTCGAGACGCTTTCGCCCTCGACCTCATAGGCCGACAGGCGCAGCCGTACGGCGCCCGGATTGGGCAGGTAGGCCAGTTTCAGGTAGGATGGCAGGGCGTTTTCCCATGCTTCGATCTTTGCGGCGAGCATTGACTCGGGCAGCCCGGCCGTGATCATCGTGCGGTGCACGATCTGGCGCAGTTCGAAATGCGCTTTCAGGCGCGGCATCACTTCGTCCTGCATCAGGTGTTCCATTTCGTAGGGGACACCGGGCAGCGAGACCACCACCTTGCCGTCGCGTTCGAACCACATGCCCGGAGCCGTGCCGTGGGCGTTGAACAGCACCGTGCAGCAGGCCGGAACCATCGCCTGCCCGCGGTTGAGTTCGTTGAACTCGATGCCGCGCCCTTCGAGCATGCGTTTCACATGGTCTGCGACCCGCTGGTCGGGCACCAGTTCGCAGCCGAACATTCCGGCCAGGGTCTTTTTGGTGATATCGTCTTTGGTGGGGCCGAGCCCCCCGGTGATGACGACGACGTTGGAATCTCCCAGGGCGCGTTCCACGCTCCGGACGATCTGTGTGCTGTCGTCGCCGATCGAAACCTTTTCGTGTACGACGATGCCGGCGGCGTTGAGGTGCTTGGCGATGGATACGGAGTTCGTATCCACGATCTGGCCGATGAGGATTTCATCGCCGATGGTGATGATCGTTGCTTTCATGGCAGTATTTGAGGCTCAGGATGCGGGCTGTTTCTTGCGGGTGTCCGGTTCGTTATCCGCAGGTCGTGCCGGGCTGTTCTGTGTTTCCGGTGACGGGTTCGGCACCGATTCTGCAGGTGCGGCGGCCTGCGTTTGGGCTGTCGCGGCGGTTTCCGTTCCGGGTGCGGCCTTCCCGGCTTCCGGTGCCTGTGCGCCTGAAGCCGTCGCTGCTGCGGCTTTTGCCTCAGCGGCCTGAGCAGCAGCCCGGGCCTCTTCTTCGGCTCTCGCTTCTTCGGCTGCCTTGGCGGCTGCGGCCGCTTCGGCATCGGCGATCAGCGAACGGCAGATTTCGCCGACCAGCCCCGGCCCTTCGTAGATGTAACCGGTGTAGAGTTGCAGGAGGTCTGCGCCTGCGTCGAGCATCGCCTTGGCATCGGCGGGGCTCATGATGCCGCCCACGCCGATGATTGGAAAGTTGCCGCCCGAGCGGGTGTGGATGCGCCGCACGACCTCTACGGCCCGTTGGGTGAGCGGTGCGCCGCTCAGGCGGCCGCTGCCGATCTTGTCGAGCGCCATGTGGCTCGTATGCAGCCCTTCGCGGCGGTGGGTGCCGTTGGTGGCCACGATGCCGTCGAGCGGTGTTTCGAGCAGGATGTCGCTGATTTCGTCGATGACTTCGTCCGACATGTCGGGCGACACCTTGAGCATGATCGGCCGGTACTGGTTCTGCCCGCGGCGGAAGTCGAACAGCGGATCAAGTATCTGGAGTATGTGCGTGCGTGTGTAGGTGGTGCCTTCGCGGCAGGAGTTGTCGCAACTGATATTCACCGTGAAATAGTCCGCATACTGGTAGAGGTTGCGGAAGAGTCGGAGGTAATCCGCCGCCGCATTTTCGGGGGGCGTCACGGTATTCTTGCCGATGTTGCAGCCCACGATGAGCCCTTCGTGCGGGCGGCGCAGGTGGCAGATTGTCTTGTCCAGCCCGCGGTTGGAGAGCCCGATGCGATTGATGATAGCCCGGTCTTTGGGCAGCCGGAACACGCGCGGGCGCGGGTTGCCTGCCTGCGGGCGCGGGGTGACGGTGCCTATCTCGATGAACCCGAACCCGAGCGCCGCCAGTTCACGGTAGGCCTCGCCGTTGCGGTCGAAGCCCGCGGCCAGGCCGATGGGATTGGCGAATTTTACACCGAAGACCTCGCGTTCGAGCGCCGGGTGCCGTACGGTGTAACATTTGCGTAGGAGCCACCGGCCGCCGGGTATGAGCCCGATGATGCGCAACAACAGAAGCGCCACATGGTGTGCCCGCTCGATGGTAAGCGAGAAAAGGATGGGCTTTATGATTCTCCGGTACATTTTCTTAAGGGCATTGTCCGTGGCCGCAAAGGTACTAAAAAAGAATTGATTTCGCTAAAAGTATTCCCTGCGGTAGCGGTAGTGGTCGCGCATGGCCTCGAAATCGGCGGGCCGCGCCTTGAGGCGGTGGCTTTCGGCTTCGATGTCATAGGCGTCGCGGATGGTCGTGCAAAGCTCCTGCCACGGGATCGGCCGCGGGACGGAGGGGGCGGCTTCGGAGGGGTACCAGCCCCGGAGCGGGAGGCCGAAGAAGCCGGCCAGCGTGGCCACGGACATGGCCGTGGCCGTGGCTTTGCCCTGCTCGGAGTAGCCGGCGACGTGGGGCGTGGCGAGCAGCGTTCGGTCGAGCAACTGCGGGTCGAGGCGCGGTTCGTGTTCCCAGACGTCGAGCACGCAGAGATGGCCGCTCCGCAGCAATGCGTCGCCGTCGACCACTTCGCCGCGCGAGGAGTTCATCACTACGGCGTCCGGTTTCAGGCGGGCGAGCAGCCCCTCGCCGGCCATGTGCCGCGTCGAGGCGTCGAGCGGCGTGTGAAAGGTGAGTATGTCGGCTTGGCGTGCGACCTCTTCCAGCGGCAGGAACCCGCAATGCTCGCGCTCTTCGCGCGGCGGGTCGCAGCAGACGACGCGGAAGCCCCACAGGCAGGCGTATTCCCGGATGAGGGATCCCACGTGCCCGACGCCCACGATGCCCAGCGTCCGTTGTGCGGGCTTCCATCCCTGTGTGCGGGCGAGGTGGGCCAGTACGGCACCCGCCCATTGCAGTACGCCGCGGGCGTTGCAGCCTGCGGCCGTGGCGACCCGTATGCCGTGCGCCGCGCACCACGCCGTGTCGATGTGGTCGAACCCGATAGTGGCCGTGGCGATCAGACGGACGCGCGAACCTGCGAGCAGGCGTTCGTCGCAGCGGGTGCGGGTGCGGATGACCAGGGCGTCGGCGTCGCGCACGTCCTCCGCGGCGATCCGGCTGCCGGGCAGGTAGCGTACCTCGGCCCACGGCTCGAGGACTCCCTGCAAAAAGGGGATGGCACTGTCGGCGACGATTTTCATGGATGGTTGCTTTTTCCTGATTTCTTTTCTTTCCGGGAAGCAAATATAGGGAAAAAATAAAATTTTTGTACCTTTGTAACCGGAAGTTACGAAAAGAGTGTAATTTATTGGAAATGAGCGTAGGTTAATTGCTCTTGATAGTAATAGGTTACGATTTAGTTAGTTATCTACTGCATTATCCTTCTGCGCGTTGCGTAACCTTCAAAGAACTCTTCGTATGCAAAAGTAGCTATTTAATTCGAGATTTTGATATAAACTCCCGTTTTTTATCCCCTCATTCATAAGAATTTTCCGTAAAAGCGGTATTGTCCGTCGGCACACCATTGCCCAAAACGAGTTTGGAACAAACGTGTGCCGACTACCGCATAGCTGGAGAAAAGGGCATTGCCTCACGCCTAAACGATGTTTAGACAGATGAAGCAATGCCCCTTTCTTTTGCGCCTATGCCAAGAGGTGCTTTTACGGGTTTTCAAATGATTTTTCTTTTTTCGCTGTCTCTTTTGCCGGAAGCGGAAAGTGAATGCAGAGTGTGTCAGCCTGCCCCATGAATGAAACAGGCGCCCACACACAGCCGGACAAACCGGGAAGAATGATTGTTGCCACCCGGCTGAACAAGTTCCGTCGGATCGGAAACAATCATACTTCCTTTGTTGTGGTTTGCCCTTTTCACGCTTCCGGTGATGTCTTTTTCCTTTTGGT
>ERZ773242.3869-NODE-3869-length-10215-cov-3.313091_pt1 | contig 10215 bp, 8 predicted proteins | sample MGYA00511077_ERZ773242 | MGnify/ENA primary metagenome ERZ773242 (study PRJEB29015, sample SAMEA2737754) | human gut metagenome | biome: human gut; feature: human-associated habitat; material: faeces | place: China | collected 2012 ... | reverse complement strand
GGAGATCAGCGATGCGTTTCATTTCATCGGTATTGTGGAAATGCATCACATGCAGATTTTTGCAGAGCTTGCAATGCAATTGGGCGAAAATCCCCGTCTCTGGAGCCGTCATCCGCGAAACGGCAGATACATATACTGGAGTCCGGCCTGTCTGCACTATCCGCATATTCAGCCCCCGGCTTACGGGTGCCCTGTATCAAAGGCCAGTCTCCGTATCATTCTCAGCCAGGCAATAGAGGGGGAAGAGGCCGCAGTCAAAAAGTATATGAACCAGACCGCCTGGATTAAAGATGTGAATGTATGTGATAATCTGCGCAGAATTGCCGCCGATGAACAGATGCATGTGGATATTTTCACCCGCCTTTACCACTCCATTTAATTGACACGATAAAAGGCCATGACAAGGCCGGAGAAAAGGAACAGACAGGCAGCCGTTCTGCCCATTTGCTTCCTTTTCTCCGGCCCTATAAGATTATCTGTTCCGGACACAGATGCTCACCGGCATGCAAATTGATAAACGCCATATAAATCCTCTGCAATACAGACATGGGAAAACTGCTCAAGTTCCGCGGCAGTGGTGGCTCCCGTCAGCACAGCGGCAAAATCAATCTTCGCGTTTTCCGCTGTCTTTGCATCGACCGTACTGTCACCGATGTACATCGTGTCTTCCGGCCTTACGTTTAGTTGCTTGATTGCAAGTAATACTCCTTCCGGATCGGGTTTCGGGTGGCTTACATCTTCACCGCCCACGATGATATCGAAATAACCTTCTGGTAGGTGGGACTTTAAAAAGTCGAGTATGCGGTATCGGTATTTAGTGGAAATAATTCCTAGATAGGCTCCTTGTTCTTTCAGTTTCCGTAGGGTAGGGAGCGTGTCTTCGAAAAGATAAGTGTTTCTGTTCATGAACTGATCCGACTCTTTGGTATATTCCTTTCTTAAGGAGGTTAATTGTACGCCATCGGTAATGCCCGTTAAGATACTGAAAGATTCTTCCAGTGTTTTACCAATGGTACGTTTGATGGCTTCATCGGTAATGTCAGTATATCCATGACGCTTTAGTACGTTCTTGAAACAGATTACGATGCCCTGCGAGGAATCCGCTAAAGTATAATCAAAGTCAAATAGATAAGTTGTATAGCTCATTTTTTTGTTATTTTTCCACAAAGATATGCGAAAACTAAAAAAGATACGAATATCCAATGTATCCCGACCATATTTTAGACATTGTTTCACGTTCGATGCAATCTTTGGTTATTCCGCATTGTACACGAAGGTCTAAAGAGTGTTTCCAATTTCTTGTCAATCTGATTTGTGCGCCTGCGTTTACATATGCTCCGGGATTGATTTGGTTATCGATATAATGAGTGTTTTGGAGTGAGTCATCATTAGAGAAAAACATTCCTTGTGATAATAATCCTGCCTCAATGAGTGGGCGTATGCCGATTTTACTTGGATATCTATAGCGGATTCCTATTTTTCCAGTCAGAGAAGTTCCTGAGTAGTTATCTCTTCCTTCTACTTCTAAAACGTTCAGTTTTGATATAGATAGATCGATGGATAGTGCAAATGAACTCATGAAACGGGAAGAAGAAAAAGCAACGTTTATTCCTGCAAGATAAGAACTTTTGATGTTGATTTGATCTCCTGCATAGGTGCTTTTAGCGGTTTTATATTTGGTAATTCCTCCATACGGGGTTATTGCCACATTTAAGTTATGTGCTTTTTCTTCTGTTTTAAATAAGATACACTCTTCAGGATTGTTGCAGATTTTGTCATTGTAGGCTTTCACTATTTCGATCACTTTGTTGCGGGTGAAAGGGGCTTGGTTGAACTGGGTTTGTAAATCGGGAAATCCGTTTAAAAAGTAGTTTAATGCAGGAAGGCAGTTTTTCATGCTTTTAGGGTATAATCCGGTTGCCTCTTTTTCTGTATTGTTTCTGTTCAATTTAATTAACTTCCCTTCATTTTCCATGTAATAGATTCCATCTTCTGAATCGTCATTATAGAAATAGAGACTGTTTACACTTTGTATCAAACATTCAAGAAATACTAATTCTGCTTGTTTTCCTTTTTCTACTTCAATGGAACGGGAAATATAGTATCTTTCGTTATCTGTAAAACGATATCCTAAGATCTCACCGGGAGGAATTTCTCTGGATTCGGTGCATTCATTCTTTTGGAATATACAGCATTTGGCATTTAATCTGTCTGTGCGGTAGTTTATTAACCCGTAGATCGTATCCCTTTGTAGTGAAATGATGTACCCTTGCTTGAAATTACTTTGGGCAAAAATATTGGATGAAGTCCAAAAGGTAAAGCAAATGCATGCTAATGTTATAAATTTACTTTGCATATTAGTTTTGTTTATCTTCTATGGTTTATCTTTTATAGTCCAAACATTTAATGGCACAATATAGTAATTATTTGTATGATAAAGAAATTATTTGCAGATGTTTTTGTGTATATGCCAAAGATAAGTATAAACGAGTTGATTGCTAGATTGTGTGGGATTTCTTTTTAGGATGTTCTTTTTGAAAATAATATATATAAGTGAAAAAAGTGCATACGACAGTGGGGTTGGGGTATGCACTTTTACTTTTGTTTTGCTATTTGGTGTTATTTGACAGGCTCTACTGTGTAATTTTGTTGCTTCAATAAGCTTAATAAACCGTTTTTACCAACCAAATGTAAAGCGCCTACTGCTATGAATGTAGGAGCGGTTTGCATTATTTCAGGTAATTTATCGGCCCAGTTTTTATTTCGATTATCTATCAAGTTATCTTTTTCTTGTTGGGTCATGCCGCATTCTTCTTCATTGGCAATCTTTTCCATTGTATTCAGGTCTTGCATCATGTAGGCGGATGTAAGTCTTTTGGTCAGGTCAATGTTGTTATCAATGTTATTCATCATGCAAAGCAAAACTTCAGCTTGACGTTTAAGGGAGCTTCTGTTGAACAGTAGGTCAAATTGGAAGTTCATTGTCTCAAGACCATCTACCTTTTTTTCGCTTTCGGCAGCTTTTGTCTGGAAATAGGTGTCCATTTGTTCTTGCGGATTAAAGTCACCGACATGTTTCATGTACAGAATGACCATTAAATTATTACTGAGAAAAGCTGGTTTGATTTTGGGCATCATATCGATGTCGAATTTCAGGTTTTCTTTTGTACAATTATTGATGAGTTCGTACTCCGCTACTGTAAACAGTGACTTGAAAGTGGTATCTGTATCGGTGGTAATATATTTCTGCATTGTGGCTGCCATAGCAGGATTTTGCATATCACTCATCTTGAGTTCTCCATAAACTTGCTGTGTCTGGTCGAGAGCAGCTTGAAGGCCTTGAATACTATCTTTTATGCTGAGAGGCGCAAGATGATGCGTGCCCATTATATAAGAGGGTTCTTTGAGTCCGTTCCCGGATATTTTCCATAATAATTGTGCATTTACACTGAGTGTAAAACAGCATAAGAAGAGAATTCCTAAAGTTGTTTTCATGATCCTATTTTTTAGTGATTAACGTTGACGACCTCCCGATATCCAATGTTTAGTGTAATATGGTTCGTCCAGGCGACTTACTATTACCCCTTGACTGGTACTGGCATGAATAAATTTCCCATCTTTCAGGTATATACCTACATGGGCTACTTTCCGGCCGGAACGGCTACTTGTAAAGAAAACCAGATCGCCTTCACGCAAGTTACGTTTGGCAACTTTGCTGCTTTCTTTTTTTTGCCCTTCCGTATTCCGGGATAATTTAGTATGGTACACCTTTTTATATATTTGGCAGGTTAGTCCCGAACAATCAGTGCCTCGTTTGGATTCACCACCTGTCCGATAAGGGACACCCATCCATTCGGCTGCTTCGATATACAGTTTATGATTATCTTCTAGTCTGATATCTACTCCAAGACGAACCGAAGCACGTGCAAGTGCTTTATAGTCCAGGCGTGGGGCTGCCGATCTACAGGAACTAAGGCTGACTACCAATCCTAATATTGTCAATACATATAAAAAGTTTTTTCTCATTTACAATTACTCCTTCGTTTCTGAGACTTCCGGCTCTTCCGTTACTGTTGGTTCAATTTCATCCTCTTGGAGAAAACTGTCCACATCTACATTGAAATAAGCTTCCAATTCTTTCTCTGCTGAGTTGTTTTCGTTACGAATGTCACGAATGATAACACCATGTTCGAGTAGAGCGATGCGTGGACATACATCTACCGTGTGATTCAGATTATGGCTGGAAATGATTACTGTGGCGTGATGCTCTTCGTTGTATTTCTTGAGCATGTGTTTGATGATGGATTGGGAACTCGGATCAAGAAAGTTGAACGGTTCATCCAGAATCAATAGTTGCGGATAGTGCAGCATAGCCGAGATGATTCCTATTTTCTGCTTGTTACCGGCAGAAAAGTTACGGATGAACTTTTTTTGTCCCATTACTTCACCGTTCATGAAGCGTTCGAATGGTTTCAGCCGTTCGTCTATTTCTTCTTTCTTCAATGCGTACATCTTACCGATGAAATAAAAGTACTCTTCCGGTGTGAGATAGTCAATCAGAAAACCATCGTCAATGAAAGCACCGGTCTCTTTCTTCCACTCTTCGCTTTTGCTGACATCCAGATCGTTAATCACAACGTTTCCGGTATCTGCTTTTAGCAAATCCAGCATTAGGCGGAAAAGGGTGGTTTTTCCTGCACCGTTGTTTCCAACCAGTCCGAGCATATCACCTTGATTGATAATATAGTTATCAATATCTACAGCTTTTTTATCACCGAAGTTCTTTTGCAAGTTATGGATTGTGATCATGACTTTTTAATGATTAGTTATTATTAGTAATATGTGATATATGACAAGTACAAAGTGAATAGTGTGAGGCAGATAATCATGAGCGCTTATCACTATTTATTGCTGTCTGCTGTCTCTGAATCCTTCCATGTTTTTGTAGCGCCGTTTCATAAACCGGTCGTATACATTTTTCAGCCAGAAACGGGATGTGAGTATAAATACTAGGCCAATAGCGAGTAACATCCATGCTGTAGCTGTTTCGCCAATGGTCATTTTCAGTACGGCATAGAGCAATAGAGGTATGCCGAATGTGGCAAAACTAATCAGGTTTTGTAATCCTGTTCCTGTGTTCTGACGACCGGCTAGCTTTACATTCAATGGTACTGTTTTCGTATTGTAAACAGCCATCTGGAACAAACAGAAATAGATAAAGCCTATTGTAAATATAGCCCATGAAAAGGCTGTCAGCACTTCTATTTTTCCCATAACCATTGCGGGAATACTTAAAATAAGAGGGAGTAGAATTCCGATACTGTACAACATATATTTGGCACGGAGCAACGAATAGATAGATTCTTTCCGACTCATCAGGCCATCAATATAATTACCTTCATAACTCATTATCTGAAGTAGGAAAAGAATACCGAAGATGGCGAAATTGTAAACCGTGATGAAGTTTTTCATTCCGGTACCATCGTATATATCCGTGAATCCTAATATCAGACTGAAAGCCACCACTACAATGATCACCATGCGTAATGAATTTTTGCATACTTTATTTCGGAGTAGCATTTTCAGTTCCAAACGCATATATTCACCCACTTCTCCATATTTCTCAAAGAATTTGTATTCTGATGCGTTTACTTTAGTATCTTCTACTTTATTCAATTCGTCATAGACTAATCCTGCCATCATTTTCCGATTGATGAACCATAAAATGATGATAGCAACTAAAGTTCCAACAAATGCAAGGAGATTACCTTTGATATAGCCTTCACCTAAATTGATGAAAAAGTCACCTATCGGACTTTTGTCCGGGATAAGCAGTCCGGCAGCAATGCCCCCATAAACCAGCACCGGTAGACAAATCCACCAGAGACGTTCACCGATCAATGTACGGCAGAGTAAGAACCAATAGTTATTAAAAACCATCAGTAACCAGATACCGGTACAGTAAGTGATGACTCCCCAGATGCCGAAGAATTTAGGAAGAGTGATAATGGCAAATGGAACGAATAAAAATAGCCAAAAGAAATTGTAGCTGCTAAGGCCTGAACGTATAAGAAGAAAGTCTATAACCGTATTCCGCTTTACCGGTAACAGGAGGTAAGGCTTTACCTCCTGTGTCGGTGTTTTCTGTAACGGAAAGCGCAATATGAAATCGAGGGCAAGAATGAATATCAAACCACTGTTCATGATGTGGTAAGGTTCCATGCTGTTCGTATCGAAAGCAAAGGCAAACGTTGTTCCGAAGAAGATCAGATAGCCTGCCCAGAAAGCCGCCATAGCATACATGGCGTACTTCCCGAACCGGTTTTTATCATACATCGGATTACGTTTGGCGGCTAATTTGCCGTGCTTGCGCAATTCGTAAAAGAGTGTCATTTCTTTTCAGGGCTAACCATACTGACTTCGACTTCGTTTTTCTGTTTGAACAGGTCGTTAGCAAATTTCTGAATTTCTTTTGCTGTGATGCTGTTCACCAGAGTTTCATAGTCTTTCATCATGTTTACACCTGTAAAGACGTATTCGTCGATATTGCCCAACCAATAACCGTTTTCTTTCAGGTTTTCTTTATGCTTTTTCAGCATATATTCTTTAACCTTATTAAGATTGGCTTCCGAAGGACCTTCTTTTGCAAGATTCTCAGCTTCAGCGAAGATAATTTTCATCAATTTATCTTTCTTTTCAGGAGCTGTATCGAAAATGATCTGTAAATAAGCTGTTTCTTTTGGATATTTATTCAAGTTTCCACCTACGTACACACCATAAGTTCCACCTTCGTCTTCACGCACTTTCTCTGTGTATACCAAATCGAGGATTTGACTGGTCATACTCATCAGGATATCGTTTTTCTGATTGTATTTGCAATCTCCATTATAGAGAACGAGTACGGAAGCCTTCGGAGTTTCCTGTTGACGGATAAACTCGTTTTTATAAACGCCTTTACGCATTTCCATCTTTGTGTCTCTAAATGTTTCCTTGCGGTTGGTAGCCGGAAGAGCGCCTAAATATTCAGCAATCAATACCTTATCTTTAGCTATATCAATGTTACCTACGAGGATGAATGTGAAATCGCTAGCATCTTTATAACGATCTTTGTACATTTCCATCAATTTGTCATAGTCTATTTTATCGATCATATCAGCTTTCATCTGAATAGCTCTCGGATGATGCATGTAGATCGTTGCCTGAATAGAATCACTGAAAGCAACATTTGGATTCAGTTCTTGATTTTGGAGAGAAGCTTTACTGCGGTTTTTGTAAGAAGCAAAAGCGTCATCGTCTTTACGAGGAGCAGTGAAAGTCAAGTAAGTAAGTTGTAGCATCGTTTCAAGATCTTTCGGAGAACAATTTCCGTTTACAGTTTCGGTCAATGAACCGATACCATAATTAACGGAAGCTTTCTTTCCAGCCAGTACTTTTTCCAAATCTACAGCGCTGAAATTGCCTAAGCCACCTACTCCGACTGCATCTAATGATTGGATATTGATTATTTCAGAATCGGGGAATATAGAGCTACCACCTAGACTGACACCCTTCATGCGGATTTCATCAGCTTTAAAATCTGTTTTTTTCAGAATGACCTTTACACCGTTAGATAAAGTAAGTTCTGTTGTTCCGAAAAGAGGATTTTCTTTTTCTGCAACGATTTTACCTCCTTTTGGCTTTTCTGCCATTAACGGTTCATCGGATACTTTGTCTACATAAGCAGTCAATTTCTCAGCTTTGACATCTTTGAGAGTTTTTAAGATAGCATCTTTAGTTGGCATTTGGATACCCTCTTTTTCCGGGCCGAAGATAGTAATTACTTGATTATCATCTGTTATTAGCTCTTTAATCATTAAGTTTAAAGCTGCTACGGGTATGTTTGGAGCAACCTGGTTTGCAATAATATTATATTCTTCTTCGATTCCGGGAATAGGTTCATTGTCAAGGAAGTGGCGAACATATTCGTTTACATATTCAACATTCTTACGTTTATCACGTTCGTTGTAAGCAGATTCAAGATGACGGAGATATTCAGTGCGGGCACGATTGTATTCAGTTTCCGTAAAACCAAACTGACGAGCGCGTTCTATTTCACGTAATGTACTTGCGATACCATCTTCTACAGCACCTTCTTTGCAGACCACTACGCCTGTGAAAGCATCTTTTGTCTTGGCAACAAAGAAATCACCATCATAAGTAGCGGCATAGATGAAAGGAGGATTGGCTGTTTGAGTCAATTCGTTCAGACGGGCATTGAGCATATAGCTCACCAGATTGGTGGCATAATATTGTACCAAGTATCCAAGATTTCCTTTTTGATCATTAGGAGTTGCTTCGTGCTTATTGAAAATAAGAGCTTGGATATGGGGTTGTTCTTTATCTTGTTCGATGATAATAATCGGTTCTTTATTATCATTTACCGGATAGTAAACCCTTTCAGCTGCATTAGGTTGTGCCGGTACATCGGCAAACATAGTCTTAATTTTAGACTCAATAGCGTCTACATCGATATCACCTACGACAACAATACCTTGCAGATCGGGACGATACCACTTTTCATAGTAATCTCTCAAAGTTTGGTATTTGAAGTTCATAACTACATCCATTGTACCAATTGGGAAGCAGTTTGCATATTTTGTACCGACAAACATTTGAGGAAGCACTTTTTCCTGCATACGCTGCATTGCACTCATACGTGTACGCCATTCTTCATTGATAACGCCACGTTCTTTATCTATCTCTTTCGGATCGAGTGTCAAGTCATTAGACCAGTCATGAAGAATGAGAAGACAAGAGTCGATAGCACCTGGGGTAGTGACAGGGACATTGGAAATATTATAGACTGTTTCATCAACAGAAGTATATGCGTTCAGATTTTCACCGAATTTAACACCGATACGTTCCAGATATTGTTTCAATGCATCACCGGGAAAGTGTGTGGTTCCGTTGAAGCACATGTGTTCAAGGAAGTGAGCCAATCCACGTTGGTTATCTTCTTCCTGGATAGAACCCACTTTTTGAGCGATATAGAAATCGGCACGGTTTTCGGGAAGTGCGTTTTTACGGATGTAATACGTTAGTCCGTTATCAAGTTTACCGATACGTACGTTCGGGTCAACCGGAATGGGTGGCAATTGCTGTGCAAATGCCTGTTGAAAGCTGCAGCAAATAATAGCTGCTGCGACGAATAAACCACGGAATAAATGTTTCATAATTATTAAGTTTAAAAATCAGTTTTGTAATATCTGTCGTAATAATAAAAGATTAATCACAGTATTGCCTCTCTAATTCTTACTAATTTTGTCAGTAAGTCTTCAAGTAAGTCGAGTTTTAGCATGTTTGCACCATCACTTTTAGCAACAGCCGGGTTTTCGTGTGTCTCTATAAACAAACCGTCTGCCCCGACTGCAATTCCTGCTTTAGCTACAGTCTCGATCAATTGAGGCATACCTCCGGTCACTCCGCTGGTCTGATTGGGTTGTTGTAAGGAGTGTGTCACATCCAGAATGACAGGGAAGCCAAACGATTGCATCTCTGGGATTCCCCGGTAGTCAATAACCAAATCCTGATAGCCGAAAGTCGTTCCGCGCTCTGTCAGCATTACCTCTTTATTTCCTGCTTCAATAACTTTGTCGGCAGCAAATTGCATTGCCATCGGTGAAAGAAATTGTCCTTTCTTGATGTTTATTACCTTCCCTGTTTTTGCAGCGGCTATCAAAAGATCAGTTTGTCGGCATAGAAAAGCCGGAATTTGAAGAACATCGACATATTCAGCAGCCATTTCGGCCTCATCTGCGGCATGAATATCTGTTACGGTAGGTACTCCGAATGTATCATGTACTTTCTTTAATATCTTTAATGCTTTTTCGTCACCGATTCCCATGAATGAATCCAGACGAGAGCGATTTGCCTTACGATAGGAGCCTTTGAATACATAGGGAATTTTCAGTTTCTCAGTGGTGTTTACTACTTTTTCAGCGATACGCATCGCCATTTCTTCACCTTCAATCACGCAAGGACCGGCGAGTAGAAAGAAATTACCGGCAGGATTGTTTTTAAGTTGTTCTATCATAAATTATTATTTTTATATCAATCCGGTATAATCAACGTTGTTCTTTCCGGTAGAATGCCAATCTCCAGCGGAAAGTGTTTGGGTAGGATTCGTCCGTCCAAGTCAACTGCTGCATTTTGGGCACGCAATACTTTTACCTTTTT
>ERZ773242.3860-NODE-3860-length-10230-cov-4.432138_pt1 | contig 10230 bp, 12 predicted proteins | sample MGYA00511077_ERZ773242 | MGnify/ENA primary metagenome ERZ773242 (study PRJEB29015, sample SAMEA2737754) | human gut metagenome | biome: human gut; feature: human-associated habitat; material: faeces | place: China | collected 2012 ... | reverse complement strand
CGCATCCTGAACCGCCATCACCTTGCCGAGGCAGGCGGAAAATACGAGAAACCAGCTGCTCCTGTCAAATTCACAACAGGTAAAAGCCGACTTTCTATTATGATCCCCATTCCCATCAGTTCCCGGCGTCTCCGCTTTTTTTCGATTTTTAAAGAAGTTCATTTTGCTCCTCCTCGTCTATATTCCGCTTCATCCTCAATGGAACTATTTTACCATAGAAGGCGCGGGGACGCCATTCTTAATTTTTACCCACAATCAGTAAGAACCAATTCCCACCTCTTCCACTTTGTGATATACTAAAAGCTGTAATTACACAGAAAAGAGGTCAAACCTATGAATGATATGAAACAGCTGGAGCGGCTTATCTCCGCTTCCGTATCCCCGTATCACTGCATCATGACGGCCGCCGCTTCCCTGGACGGCGCCGGATTTACAGAACTCTCCCTTTCCGGTTCCTGGAAACTGGAGCAGGGACACTCCTACTATATAAAAGCGTACGATTCGACGCTCATCGCATTTACCATCGGCGAGCTGGCGGATCAGACGCCGAAGCTTAAACTGGCCGCCTCCCATACGGACTGGCCCTGTCTGAAATTAAAGCCTTCTCCCGAGGTAACTTCCGGACGGTACGGAAAACTCAACACAGAGGTCTACGGCGGACCGCTTCTTCACACCTGGTTTGACAGACCGCTGTCCATGGCAGGCAAAGTCTGCGTGACCAGTGATGCTCCTGCCGGCACGAAAACCATATTCGTGGACTTTAAGCGCCCGGTGCTCACGATTCCAAACCTGGCTATCCACATGAACCGGGAGGCCAATCAGGGCGTCGCTGTCAATCCGCAGGTTGACATGCTCCCGCTCTTAACCTTAATTAAGAGTGACCTGGAAAAGGAAGATTTCTTCTTAAAGGCTCTGGCCGCCGAAGCCGGTGTGGAAAAGCAGGATATACTGGACTACGAAATCTACGTCTACAATACGGGCTTGACGGTGAATTCTATTCCGCTCCGCGTCTCGATAACCTGACCTCCGTGCAGGCCTGCTTAAGCGGTATCATGAACAGCACTGCCGGAAATGAGATACATGTGATCGCACTCTACGACAATGAGGAGATCGGAAGCAGCACGAAACAGGGAGCCGCCTCGCTGCTCATGGACCGTGTGCTGGAAAAGCTCTTCCTGTCCCTCGGCTGCTCCAGAGAAGCCTACTTGAACGCCCTGTTTGACGGCTTCATGCTGTCCCTCGACGTCGCACACGCGATTCATCCCAACCACAGCGAAAAATGTGATATCAAGAACCAGATCCTCATGGGAGACGGAGTCGCCATCAAACTGTCGGCCAGCCAGTCCTATGCGACCGACGCGACCAGTACGGGAATGATTGAAAGTATCTGCAGAAATGCCAAAATTCCATACAGGAAATTCTCCAACCGTTCCGATATGAAGGGCGGATCGACTCTCGGAAGCATTTCCTCCAGCTATTTAACCATGCGCACCGTGGATGCGGGAATCCCGATGCTGGCCATGCACTCCGCCAGGGAGGTCATGGGGACTGCGGATCAGAAAGCACTTGTTGATCTGGTGACTGCTTATTTTAACAAAACAAACATGGATTGAAAGACTTGAATAAAAAACAGGAAACAGGGGGGCGCCAGCTGATGGAGCCTCCTGTTTCCTTATCTCGTTCTTCTGCTCTCAAGCCCAACCGCTATTCACAGGCTATTCATAGATCTTCATCGTCTCCGGCACAATCTCTCTGCCGGTTTCCAGCGGTGTGGTCGATGTACGGCTTCCTTCCCAGTACCGGTATACATAGGTACTGGAAAATAAAAGTCCCGCCGCGATCAGAAGGACCAGAATAACCTTAAGCACCGCGGCAAAAACTGCCTTCCCCCTGGTACTTTTTCGCTTCCGGCTCCTGCCCCGGCTGCTCCTTCCCCCTTCTGCCATGGAATGCCCCTCTGCTTTCCTTCCCCATTATGAATTGGGAAAATGTTTTCTGTACAAGTCAAAAAAATTCGTAGTCGTCGTCTTATCGTCAATGGAAAACTTAATTCCATCCCAGATATCGTTGCTGAATGTAACCGGATTCTCTGTCTTGAACTGATTGTAGATCTGTCCGAATGCATCCTTTTTCCTCTGCTGGTACAGGTTATCCTTTCTCGCCTGTGTGGCATCCTCGTCGTAATCGCTCACACATTTGATGATGTAGAACATGCCGTTGTCCTCCACCACCGGGCTGATCTCGCCTGCCGTCAGGGAAAATGCCGCATCCTCCAGCGCTTTCCTCGCTTCTCCGCGTCCCAGCTGTTTTTGAATCTCGTTATCCTCTGAATACTCCCGTGCAATGGCTTCGAAGTCCGCCCCGTCTTCGTTCACCTGATTCAACACGTCCTGGGCCGTATTCCCGTCCGAGAGGACGATCTGGTCGATGGTTATGACCTTTGCCTCACTGTCGCTGATCTCCAGATTCATATCCTTTGTCAGTTCACTGACCACCTTGTTGGAAAGGAAGTATTCCTCATACATCGTCCGCACATCGTCCTCCTTCACCCCCATGTACGCGATGTCATCCTCGGTCAGAGACTCATAATACTCCTCCGACAGCTTCCGGATCTCCTCCTTCTCGGCGCTCGTGATGATAATCTCCTTATCCTTTGCCAGAAGATTCATCCATTTCATCTCCTGAAGGAATTCCTGGGCCTGCCCCAGCAGATACGTCTCAAATGTCTCCCCATCCGGCAGTTCCACGCTCCAGATCTGGCCGGTATATGCCTGCTGGTAACGGTTGCGCTCTGTCGCCACAATGATCATGGACTGCGGAAGTGTGTATGCCTTCGTTTCATTTACCTCTGAGACCATGGGAAGCCCCTTGGCGCAGCCGGTAAGAAGCATGGCGGCCAGAACAGCGGCCAGCGTTTGTTTCACTTTTTTTCTATATTTAAAATTCATGGACAACTCCTGTATGAATGAAAAACTCTCCTATGTGTTATGCGAATAGTATTATACCATACTTTCTGTCACGATTCTACTTCCCTGATTCGTTTTTTCTACCAGAATATGGCTGCCGATCTGTTCTTTCAATTCTTCCACATGGGAAATGATTCCAACCATGCTGGAACCGCCGCTCAAAGAGGTCAGAATCGCCACCGCCTGTTCCAGGGATTCTGCATCGAGAGAGCCAAATCCCTCGTCCACAAAGAGAGCTTCCACCTGGATGCCTCCCGCGTAGCTCTGTATCACATCGGAGGTCCCCAGCGCCAGTGCCAGCGCATGGGTGCCGCAGGTGATCTGGGGCCGGACCAGCGCCGCCTCCGTGTGGAACACGTCGGCATAGACACGCTCCAGATTGTCCCGGCCCTCGTCGTCGTAGCCGTAGCCGGAGGAGAGGTTAAAGTGGGTGGCATTGAGACGATTCTTGTGCATGGCGGAGAGAACTTTGGCCTGATTATACTCGGCAATGTCGTCCACACGGGACATTTCTTTGTCCAGTCCGTCCAGTACTCGCTGTCCAAAATCCAGCACCTCCGGACTGATGCCCAGCTGCTGATACATTTCATTGGTGGTCATGGGATCGTTGCTCCTTACTTAGATTCATTTCCTGGGATATGCTCCGGGAACCGGATGCCCCGGCACTTCATCAGCATCCGGATGGGGTAGTCCCGATCCAAATAGTTCTTGCTGTACCACTCATAGGTGGCGGCGGGCAGATGCTGCAGCTCCGGAGCCTGACAACGGAACAGTTCAAAGGTCCGGCGGTCACCGGAGAGCAGTGCCGCTATCAGCTCCAGCTGTCCCTCCTGCCGCAGCCGCTCCAGACAGGCGTCCATAATGACGGCACAGGAGCGCTCCTCCTCGTCGACGTAGAGCTCCTTGTTGCCCAGCCAATAGAGAAATTCCTCCGGGTCCAGATCCAGCTTGGTGGTGATCTGACTGAGCTTGTAAAATTCCTTCCAGTCCCGTTTTTGCAGTACCTCCATCAGGTACTGCACCAGACCGTCATCCAGCGCTACGCAGTCCAGAAACACCTCGAAGGCGTGCTTGCCTGCATCGGGGTCCGGGGCCGTCTCGGAGGGCTCCTCCGCCGGGGAAGCCTCCTGTATGGGGGCCGGCTGTACGGCGCTTTGCAGCAGCTGCTGAAGGCTTGTGGTATCGTCCGCCTGCCGGTAAATTTCCTCCGGCAGCGTAACGCCGTCCTGATGGGCGCAGGCACGGACAAAGGCGGTGGCCCCCATCTGCTGAAGCTGGCGGCTCAGGGAAGCGGCCTTCTCCGTCACGTCCCCCTCCGGCAGAGTGATGCCCTCCGGCGGTGAGCGGCGTCCTTCCAGCAGCTGGGTCATGTATTCCAAATAGTGGTCAAAAAGAGTCATACATTCTCCTCACTTTCCCCAAAACTCTATCACATGGCGGTTGTAATTGCAAGGGTATCCGTGCTATACTGAGGAAAAAGGAGGCGGGAACGTGTATTTCGTATACATGGTGTACTGCAAAGGCGATACACTTTACACCGGTGTTGCACAGAATGTTTGTCGCCGGATGCGGCAGCACAACAGTCGAGGAACGGCCTGCGCCCGGTACACACGGACCCACCCGGTACAGGCATTGGCGGCACTGTGGGAGGCGGAGGACAAGGGAGCGGCCCTGCGGTTGGAATACCGCATCAAGCAGCTGACCCGGACGGAGAAGGAACGCCTCATCCATGAGGATACCGCATTTTCACAGCTGCTGCCGCAGCTGGAGGTGTCCCGCTACCGGCGCAGACCGGGCATAACGCTGGAGATGTGTTTGGAGGGGAAAATCGATGCATGAGTGGTATGCAGCGCCCATGGAGGGCCTTACCGGCTGGCGCTGGCGGCAGGTGCAGCACGAGATGTTCGGCGGAGCAGCACTGTATGTGACGCCCTTCGTGTCCCCCAACGGGAATTTCAGCTTCCAGCGCAAGGAACTGGAGGAGATGGATCCGGAGCGAAACCGGGGTATTCCGGTGGTGCCGCAGATCCTCACCAACCGGGCGGAGTACTTCGTCTGGGCCGCCAAGGAGTGCCGCAGCCGTGGCTGGGAGCAGGTAGATCTGAACTTGGGCTGCCCCTCCGGTACCGTGACGGGAAAGAACAAGGGGGCGGGACTGCTGCGCCAGCCGGAGCTGCTGCGTCAGCTGCTGGACGGCATTTTCGATGCCCTGCCGGATATGAAAATTTCCGTCAAGACCCGTATCGGATGGGAGAGGGCGGAGGAGTGGCCGGCGCTGCTGGCCCTGCTGGAGACATACCCTATCTGCCGCCTGACGGTGCATCCACGGGTGCGGACGCAGTTCTACAAGGGGACGGCAGACCGGGAGGTGTTCCGCTGGACGGCAGAGCACACGGCGCTGCCTCTGTGCTACAACGGGGACGTCACCACCGTCCGTGACCTGCGGGAGATGGGGGAGACCTTTCCCGACGACGCCGTCATGGTAGGCCGGGGGCTGGTGGCGGACCCGTCCCTGCTGCGGCAGGCGATGGGAGGCCCGGCAGCGTCTCTGGAGGAGCTGCGGGAGTTTCACGACCGGCTGTACGGCCTGTACTGCCGGGATTTTTCCGGCGACGTGCCGGTGCTGCACCATATGCGGGAGCTGTGGAACTATTTCTCCCGGTCCTTCCGGGAGACGGACACCCTGCTGCGGCAGGTGCGTAAGGCCGGGGACTGCCGGGCATATGAGACGGCGGTGCGGCAGTTTTTCTATGGCGCAGAGCTGTCCCATTGATGATATCTGTAAAGGAATCATGCTTTACACAAAGAGCCCCCGCTTTCCATAGAGGAAGCGGGGGTCTTTTTTGCAGAGCTTCAGTTGAGAACATAGACGGTGCAGTAGCGCCGACCGAAGGAACAGGCATCGTCGTAGGAGTCAAACCACAGATCCAGCTTTGTTCCCTTGATGGCACTGCCGGTATCGGAGGCCACGGCCATGCCGTACTCCAGATAACCGTCGTTGGTCAGAATATAGAACCGTGTGCCGAAGGGGAACACGGAGGTGTCCACGGCGATGTTGCCGTAGGCGGTGGGCCGCCCGGAGGCCGTCCAGCCGTGGATGGAGTAGGCGGTGGATTCGCAGGAGCCGTACACGGAGGAGAAGGCCATGGTGTCGCCGGAGGCGAACAGCAGATAGCCGGTGCCGTCATCAAAGGTCGTCACGTCCACCATGTAGTCAGATCGCTCCACGGAGGAGACCATGGTGCCATACTCGACGATCTCGGTGACGGCGTTGTCCTCGGTGGTGCTGACCAGCTCGGTGGAGACCAGCTTGCCGTCCCGGTAGGTGTCCTTGTAGGTCTCGATGACGGTGCCGGGAACGCCCTCCTGCACCACCTCTTCCGTTCCCTTGGCCAGCATATGGTTCACCACACGCTCTGTTTTGTAAGGGGTGGTGACGGTGACGTCACGGGTCTGGGAATACTCTGCCATAACGGAGACGGTAGGCGTCTCGCCGGTGGTGTCCACCACGACCATCTCGCCGTCGCCCACGGTGACGTCGGACCGGCGCAGCAGGTTATCCACCGTTTCCCGCCGGGTGGTCACCAGATAGGTGGCGCCCTGAGCGTCGGCTACCTGCACCTGCTGGCCCTTTACCAGCAGCAGCTGGGCGTCCCGGCTGCTGTTGTCGGCCCGAATGTCCAGCAGACCCGTGGTACGGTCACCGTCGGGCCGGCCGTCGATGATCTGCATTCCGGTCTCGTCCAGGATCATGTATACATAGCTGGGGTTTTCGATATCCTGCTGACAGAGGATCACGGTGGTGGCCAGCAGAGCCACCAGAGTAATTGCCAGCAGCAACCCCTTCAAGAGCCGGGGAGATGCGGATCGGTCCGTTGTTGGCCGGGCCGCCGTCTCCATTCTGATTACTGCTTCTTTCATAAAAAACCTCCCAATTCCGCCCTTCATTTCCAGGGTTCGGGGCGGTGGAAAATCACCTCGCAATGCATTTGTAACTTTTGTTACTTTTTTGAAATATGGGAGGAGTATATCACTTCCACCCACTTTTGTCAAGTTTTTTGGATTTTTCATGGGGTTACACACCACTTTTCACGGTTTTGTGCGGGTATCTGACAGGTAAAAAACGGCAGCTGCCGAGGCATTGGTTACAGAAAGGTTACCGACGGTGACAACGGTTGTAAATAAAGATTGAAGAATGGGGCAGGGCGTGGTATAATAAAGAAAACTATCACAGCGGAGGGGTTCTATGCGGCCTGAATTTATCCCCGTGGGGCAGATCGTCAACGCCCACGGTATCCGGGGCGAGGTAAAGCTGAATCCGGCCGGGTTCGATCCGGCCTTTCTTGCGGCGTTTGACACGCTGTATATCGGCGGAAAAGAGACAAAGGTGAAGAGCGCACGGGTCCACAAGTCCACGGTACTGCTGGTGCTGCCGGGAGTGGAGGATATGGATGCTGCGCTGGCCCTGAAGGGAAAGCCCGTCTTCATCCGCCGGACGGATGCCCACCTGCCGGAGGGCGAATATTTCGATGCCGAGCTGGAGGGACTGACGGTGCTGGACGACGAGAACGGGGAGGAGTTGGGAAGGCTCACCCGTGTGCTGAACTATCCGGCCCACAAGGTCTACGAGGTCCGGGGGAAGCGGGAGTATCTGATCCCGGCGGTGCGGGAGGTGTTCATCCGTGGGGTGGACATGGAGACCGGCACCATGCGGGTGCGGAACATGAAAGGACTGGCCACGGATGAGGATTGACATCATGACCCTGTTCCCGGACGCCATTGATGCTATGATGGGGCAGTCCATTATCGGGCGGGCGCAGGCCAGAGGATTGGTGACCATCACCGCTCACCAGATCCGGGAGTATACCACCAATAAGCAGATGCAGGTGGATGATTATCCCTACGGCGGAGGCCGGGGAGCCGTCATGCAGGCGGACCCGCTGTACCGCTGCTGGGACCATATCTGTCAGGAGGCGGGGGAGCGGGTACATACCATCTATCTTTCCCCCTGTGGGCGGGTGTTTGACCAGCAGGTGGCCAAGGAGCTGAAGGCGTCCTATGAGCGGCTGATTCTGGTGTGCGGCCACTATGAGGGAGTGGACCAGAGGTTCATCGACGAGTGCGTGGACGAGGAGATCTCCATGGGGGATTTCGTGCTGACCGGCGGCGAGATACCGGCCATGGCGCTGGCGGACTGCCTGTGCCGGATGGTGCCGGGGGTGTTGCCGGAGGAGAGCTGCTACACCGACGAGTCCCACTGGGACGGTCTGCTGGAGTACCCGCAGTACTCACGGCCGGAGGAGTGGCACGGCCGGAAGGTGCCGGAGGTGTTGCTATCGGGACATCATGGGAAGGTGGACGACTGGCGGAAAAAAGAGAGCTATAAACGCACCATGACCCGGCGGCCGGACCTCTTTGCCCGGTTCGATGAGACCAGTCTTACCACCAAGCATGACCGAAAGGTGCTGGCGGAGGCCAAGGCGGAATGGGCGGCGGAGCAGGAGTCTCCGGCTGCGGAATAAGACATAAAAAACCGCTGCGTGGCGCTCACGCAGCGGTTTTTTCGGTTATTCGACATCGTCCTCCCGGAACAGCAGGGTGATGCACCACAGTCCGGCGATGCCCACCAGTGTATAGATGATGCGGCTCCATACCGATAGCTGTCCACCGAATATGGCGGCCACGCAGTCAAAGCGGAACAGGCCGATGCTGCCCCAGTTCAAAGCGCCGATAATGACGAGGATCAGGGCGATGCGATCTACGATCTTCACGGTCAAACCTCCCATCTGTGAGATTGCTCCGTCAGTTTGCCCATTTGACGGCGGATTATTCAGAAAATTCGTCAGCACGGCAAAAATATTTTCAGATTCTGTGGAATTGGCGTTGAAATAGCCGGGGGGACTATTGTATAATACAGGAAGAACAGGAACGAATCAACGGGCGGCCGGCGGCACAGCTCCGGCGGCGTCCACACACAAGGAGGAACAACATGAACAAGACCTTTGAAAAGCTGGGCTTTTACCCGGCGGATATCCTGCTGCCCAAGGATCAGGACATGACCAAGTGGGCCGTGGTGGCCTGCGACCAGTTCACCTCCGAGCCGGAGTACTGGCAGGCGGTGGAGGAGAAGGTGGGCAAGGCACCGTCTACCCTGCGGCTGATCCTGCCGGAGGCCAACCTCAAGGCCCCTAATGTGGACGAGTACATCTCCGGCATCAACGCTGCCATGGAGCAGTATCTGAAGGACGGCGTATTCCAGACGTTGGAGGACTCCCTGATCTATGTGGAGCGCCAGCAGTCCGACGGACGCATCCGCCACGGCCTCATCGGCATGGTAGATCTGGACGCCTACGACTTCACCCCCGGCTCCGGCGCCCTGATTCGTGCCACCGAGGGGACAGTGCTGGATCGCATCCCGCCCCGTGCCAAGGTGCGCCGTCACGCTCCCATCGAGCTGCCCCATGTGATGCTGCTGGTGGACGATCCCGATAAGACCGTCATCGAGCCGCTGACGGCGGCAGCCGATACCATGGAGAAGCTGTATGACTTCGACCTGATGCAAAACGGCGGCCATATTCGGGGCTACAAGCTGTCCGACAAGCAGGTGGACGCTGTGGCCAAGGCACTGGAGGGCCTTGCCTCCGACGAGGCCATGCAGAAGAAGTACGGCGTCTCCGGCGTGGCGCCCCTGCTGTTCGCCGTGGGCGACGGCAACCACTCTTTGGCCACCGCCAAGGCCTGCTATGAGGAGCAGAAGAAGGGCAAGACTCCGGAGGAGTATCTGGCGCTGCCCTCCCGGTTTGCGCTGGTGGAGGTGGTGAACAACCACGACGACGCCCTGCAGTTCGAGCCTATTCACCGGGTGCTGTTCGGCGTGGATCACGAGAAGTTCATGAAGGCATTTCAGGCTGCCTACCCCAACGCCTACGAGGGCCGGGGCGAGGGCCACACCATTGAGTTCGTGTGGAACGGTGAGAGTCATTTCATCACCGTCCCTGATCCCAAGGTACAGCTGGCGGTGGGTACCCTGCAGGGGGTCATCGATCCGTACCTGAAGGAGAACGGCGGCGAGGTGGACTATATCCACGGCGACGACGTGACCCGTGAACTGGGCTCCAAGCCCGGCAACATGGGCTTCCTGCTGCCGGCCATGGGGAAGGAACAGCTCTTTAAGACCGTCATGGCTGACGGCGTACTGCCCCGCAAGACCTTCTCCATGGGCCACGCCCAGGATAAGCGCTACTACATCGAAGCCCGCCGTATC
>ERZ773242.3822-NODE-3822-length-10320-cov-2.973502_pt1 | contig 10320 bp, 17 predicted proteins | sample MGYA00511077_ERZ773242 | MGnify/ENA primary metagenome ERZ773242 (study PRJEB29015, sample SAMEA2737754) | human gut metagenome | biome: human gut; feature: human-associated habitat; material: faeces | place: China | collected 2012 ... | reverse complement strand
ATGCTGACAGGCTGCAATGCGTCGAAGTGTTTGGGCAGAACGTCATTGTGGATTTGAACTATTACGAGGGTCAGAAGGTTGTATTTTTTCCGTCCGATGGACAGCTATCGCTGGAATACGCAACGGACAATAATCTTGTCAGGGTAAAAGATGAAAACGGGAATAATATTGGCGGCTATATGGACCCTGAAAAAAGAAATGTAACAGCAATTCGCCTTCGAGGCGAAAAATCCGAAGGACTTGTATTGCCGATCGAAACACTATCCAAATATACAGATGTTTCAAAATTAAAAGATGGTGATCAAATTACGGTTCTGGATGGTCATGAAATCTGTCAGAAATATATTCCAAGAGGAAAGAGGAATAATCACCCTGTCGAAACGGGTTCAAAAAAGGAAAAGAAAAAATCGAAGGAATCGGTGTCCTATCCTTTTTTCGAAGAACACAAAGATACTGCTCAATTGGCATATAATATGTCAGCGTTTCGACCTGGCGATACGATTTATGTTACGCGCAAGTTGCACGGCACATCTGCTCGTACCATGAAGACGGTTAAAATTACGAAGAAGAGTAATAAGTTAAGAAGATTTTTACATATGGAGCCAAAGATCACAAGAGAAGTTTCTGTTGTGTCCGGAAGTAGAAGAGTTGTGTTAAAAGATATGAATGCGAATGATGGATATTATTCGGATAACGGATTCAGAAAAAAATGCCATGATTTGCTGAAAGACAATCTTCCGGAAGGGTTTGAGGTGTTTTATGAGATTGTTGGATACGTAAATGAAACAACTCCTATTATGGGTTCAGTGTCCAATAAAGGCGTAAAAGAAAAAGAATTTGTAAAGAAATTCGGAGATACGACGACATTTTCATACGGATGCAAGCCAGGAGAATCGGATATGTATGTGTACAGAATGACTGCGACTACAGCGGACGGAACGGTGGTTGAATTGCCTTGGGAAACCGTAAAAGTGTGGTGCGATAAGCTCGGAGTTAAACATGTGCCGGATTTGGAGAAATTTATCTATACAACACCAGAAGATCTAAAAGAAAGAGTGAACAAATATCTCAGTAATATGCCAGCCGACGAGATTGGAAAGACGCATGTTGCCGAAGGTGTTGTTGTTCGCATCGATAACAGATCGACGTTTACAGCTTATAAGGATAAGGTGTTTGAATTTAAGGTAATTGAGGGGATCGCTAAAGATACATCTGATGTGCCTGATATGGAAGAAGCTGAAGAGTTATTCGAGGAGACTTTAAATGAATAAACCTACATTATGGATCATGTGTGGAATCAGCGGCAGCGGAAAGTCTACTGTTGCCGCTCAGATTGCAAAAGAAAATGCCAACACAGTAATTGTGTCATCGGATTCAATTCGCGAAGAGTTGACCGGAAATTATGCCGATCAGGAACATAACGAGGAAGTATTTCGTATTTTTCATGATAGAATTCGTCGCAACTTGGAGAATAAAAGGAATGTGATAACTGATGCAACTAACCTAACTATGAAATCTCGCAGAGCAATTATGATGAAAGTACATGGTTTGAATATCAGAAAGGTGTGTGTGATTATTCCAAAGCCATTTGAACAGTGTAAAGAAGATAATTTACATAGAGAGCATCCTGTGCCTGACTTTGTATTGGATAAGCAGATTAGAAAATTTCAAATTCCGTTCAAGGAAGAGGGTTTTGATGAAATTATTATTCATAATTTATTAAATGATTACGAACCAAATGATATTCCAGATATGAGAGGATTTGATCAGAAAAATCCACATCACACAATGGACTTATTTGAACACTGTAAATATGCATCAAGATTGTTTTGTACAAAATATTCTTATCCTGCAAGATTCAGAATAGGTGCTTTGTATCACGATTTAGGTAAATTGAGTACACAAACATTTGATGAAGATGGAATAGCTCATTATTATCAGCACCATTGTTACGGTTCATATCAATACATGACAGCAATGTATCATGTTGATTCTGATCTTGTTTTAGACACATGTTTCCTCATCAATTACCATATGATGCCTTTTGGATGGAACACAGAAAAAATAAAGAAACGTTGGAAAGAAAGATTTGGAGAATATAAATATAAGATGCTTTTAGATTTCAATGAATGTGATAAAGCGAGGTGAAAAGATGAATTATTTTATATCGGATTTACATTTTGGACATAAAAACTGCATGGCATTTGACAACAGGCCTTTTAAATCAATCGAAGAGAATGACGAGACAATTATAAAAAACTGGAATAATACAGTAGAAATTGATGATGATGTATACCTGCTTGGAGATATTTCGTGGTACAACACAACAAAAACTATAGAAATTTTTAATAATCTGAATGGGCATATACATCTAATCAAGGGGAATCATGATAACAAGTTATTAAAGAATAGGGAATTACAGAGTAGATTCTGTGAGATTGCCGATTATAAGGAACTTGATATTGGCGACGATAAGATTATAGTTCTGTGCCATTATCCAATTCCTTGCTTTAAGAATCACTACTACGGAAGTTACCATCTCTACGGTCATGTGCATACAGGTTTTGAAGATAATATGATGCAGCAAGTAAAGTATCAAATGACAGCTTTATATGATAAGCCATGTAATATGTGGAATGTCGGATGTATGAAAAGTTATATAAACTATACGCCAAGAACATTAGAAGAAATCATTAAGAGTGGAGAATAATTATGTGTAATCGTTGTAATTATGAATCGCCTGACAATCAAATATATGTAGATCCATTATCAAATGAATATTACTTGGACATTGAAACTTCTGAATGGGATGAATATGACGATGGATTTGTTCATCAGAGAGAATATATTGCATATTGTCCTTATTGTGGTAGGAAGCTAGGAGAATAAATTTAAAAGTAAATTCAGGTTTTATTTGATTGTAAAGAGAGGATGTTGAACAAGGAGGTATTTAAAAATGTCTAGTTGGACTTATATCAACGGCACAGTAACGGTTTGTCCTATGGGAAGAACACAACCTGAAAAAAGATACATTCTTGAAACAGTGCTAAACCATCTGCCAAGAGTAACGGGTTCTGGAGGCGATATGGATGTATATATCATTCAGAAAAACGGTTACAACGGTTTATGCTCATGTGATGAATTTGGCGAAGTGACAAACAATTTGGTAGATAAATATGGATATAAGAGCCGCAGTAGAGGATGCTTACGGACACAAGATGAATACATTCTTGTTGTAAATGCAGCTTTAAGAGATAGGGAATTTGAAGAAACCTACAGAGAATTTATGAAGTGGTTTGTAAGACTCTGTAAAAGAGTAGCTTGCGAAGATGTTCTTGTAGAAATAAAAGGATGCAACAAATCAACTGTTATTAAAGACAGGAATATTCAGAGAAAAAAACATTCATTCCAGAGTGTTTTCCATGGCTTATTTGAAGATCCAAGCTGGTGTAATGGTGCAGGCGAAGTTAATTGGACGGAATTTATGATGTGGGACAGAGCAAAAGATTCAAGCTATCCTATGACTCTTGTTTATAAGTATTTCAATAATGAAGAAAATGACAAGGAAGTTGAGAGAAGAATGAATTATAGATAGTTTCTTATAAAAGTAACATATCCTTGGATTATTGAAGAGAGGTGCTAAATGAATAATTGTAAAATGCTTATTGATTCAACTGAATTACAACAGAAAATATTGGATTATATCGCTTCGAAAGAATTCGATAAGATGGTTGATTCTACGGTGTTTAAAGATAATAGTCAGTGCAGAATGGCTATTATTTACGGAATGTCTATTGCGTCTATGTTGACTTGTAGATGCGAATTATTTTATACAAATCTTACGAAAGAATAATATGAATACGATAACAGACCACAATGCTGCATAGATCACGACAAGTATTTTCTACATGTGATACTTGTGAATTTGGAGAATAATAGATTGGAGGTGAAAACATGAGAATTATAAATCGTGGACGTGGCACTGGCAAAACAACAATGCTTGTTTCAACAGCATATGTAACAGGGAAGCCAATTATTACTTCTACAATGAGCAATAAAAATAATCTTATGGACACAGCAAAGACAATGGGTATATCAAATAGCATAGAAGTCTATACGATAAATGAATGGTTAGAACTCCATAGACCGTATATCCCAAATAATGAAATACTTGTAGATAATATAGAGTTAATGCTTGGAGAAGTCTTATCAAAATATCTCAATGCAAATGTTGTAGCAGGAACGATGACAATCCCAATGGATACCAAAGAAAACGATACAAAAGAAGCCAACAAAAAGCATGGTCATTGGTTTGCAGTAGATAAAGGAGTATATTGCTCAGTTTGTTTGAATTATAACCAGAAATTAGAATCAAAATATTGTCCTAATTGTGGGTCAATTATGGACGAAAAAGAGAACTCATGAGAATCCAATCTTTCATTGGAATTTTAAGACTATATATTGTTTTTTTAAAATTGATAAATGCAATATATAGTATATATAAAATTCTATCTGCTACAATATTTTTTTTAGTCAAGAGCAATTCGCTCAAAAATTCATATAAACAAGAGAATAAACAAGTAAGAAAAGATATTTTATCAACGAAGATTGTTCAGGATGCTATTAAGGAAGCAGAACATGAAGAATTTAGTAGATGTAATACTGATTGGAGTGGTCTTCAAGGTGGATTTTGATTTGAAGGAGAGAACATATAAATGAACAAAGAAGTTGAAAATGAATTAATTGAATGGGTAAAGAATAATTACAGTCCAAAGGCATGTGGATATACGGAAATGAGATCTTCTGGAAACGAATCTGATGTATTTTGTGATGGATATGATTGTGGTATATCAAACGCTGCTTATGAAATTGGTTGTATTCTTGGTATGAAATTAGCAAAACCTAAAGAGCAGGACTATGGTTTTTAAAAACCTTGGAAGAAATTTTTCTTTCTTTTGGACAGATTGGAGGTGTGAATAAATTGTCAACAAAATATGATCTTGATGGTGGCAACTTGACTTTGTTCGATGCTACGACTGGCAGGGAATTAAGTAATATGAATAACGTTCATTTGGATTCTTGTGAAGTCGAAAAAGGAACTCAACTTGGTAACTGGATAAGACGAAACGCATCAATAACAATGGAGTTTACAACAGAAGAAGCAGTAGGTTTGGCAGCCGTATGGGACAGCATATGCATTTGATATTAACGGATTAGAGGAGGAAACTGATTGAGAAGTAGCATTTTTATTCCAAAGACGATTAATGTTGGTTATCAGAATCGCCCAGGAACATACACAGGAAAGCTTGCTTATGTAATTTACTACGACGAAAAGGGCAAACTGCGAAAAGAGACTTCATGGAACGGTTGGAGAGATAAGAATATTCCAAATAACGAATATGATAATATTCCAACTGAAGGATTTGTACTTAATAAAAAAGCAGGCGATTATTCTACAGGTTGGGATCACAGACATGCTTATTGTAGAGTATATGATCCGCGAGGATTTGAATTTGAGATTACCATTGAGAATTTGTTGTACATTCTTGAAAATGCAAATTGTATCAAAGGAAAAGGGCTTGAAGGAGAATTTGTATATGGATGGGATGGCAAAGATTTAGTTCTTATGCCAGTAGAATCACCTGACTACAAAGAAATTAGTGAGTTTAATAGGATTGTTCATAGTAATGAATGTATTAAAGCAAAAGATTTAATTGTAGGTGCCACATATTTAACCAAAGACAATGAGAGTTGGATTTATATGGGTAAATTCGATGTCTATAACAGATATGGAGATTGGGACAACAGAGGTAAGTATTTTTGGTTTTGGAAGGGTAATTATTTTGAACAGTATAGGTCAATACCAAAAAATAGATTTATCAAGTGTATTGATGATAAATGTAGCGAAAAGTATGCAGATATTTTTGAAAAATTAGAGAAAAATCCTGAATACTCTCCGTATGACAGCTCAAAAGACGAGTATAAATACTTCACACTCGACGACTTCAAAGAAGAGCGCGGTAATTATTGGTGGATGGAAAATCAATTTATCAGCGAATATTACGAAAAAGGAAATAAGTGCGTATTTGATTTTTGGGAACAGGATGATGGTTTGTATATTATTCGCAAAAAACGAATATCACAGGACTATTGGAGAGCCGAAGATTATGTAGAAGTAACAGATATATTTCCTATCACGTCTAAGATAGTTAAGTCAAAACGATATCCATATAACGACATAGAAGAAAAACATATGATCCCTGTTACGATAGAACAAATTTTTGAAACAATGAAACCTATGTATATACAAAAGTATTTAGCAAATGGAAGAGAATATAAAAGGAGTATACAATTTAATGAGTAAAAATGATGATAGAATTTTAGAATTAAAGAAGCAGATTGAAACTAAGAAGAAAGCTATTTCTGAGAAGAAGGTCAGATTTATTCCTGAGACAAATTGTGTCCTCAATACGGACGGAATGACTATCAACCTTAATGTATGTTCAGATGATGCATTAGTATTATTGCTTATCAGGCTCAATTCATATCTTATGTCGGCGGTTGACCTTGGAATGTCTAATTTTGAGATTTCAGGCTACAGCGTAACGGCTTGGATTGAGGATATTAAGAGTAAGTTAGAAGTATCTGGTCTAAAGAAAGAAGAGTCTGATTTGAAGAAGATGGAGAGCAAACTGGATAAATTGCTTTCTGATGACAAGAAAACTGAGCTTGAAATTGATGAGATTGCAAATTTATTGAAGTAATGAATTATCGGTTTCATGTGATATGAGAAATGATTGAGTGAAAGGGAGAGGGTTTATGCTTTTAGAAAAAACACCTAATGTCGACTTGATAAAATACAAAAAAATTACACTGGATTTGCTAAAAAATAATAATTACACAAATGCAGCGTCGATCGTAGAAGGACTTTTTCAGAACGAAATCGCCGTTCGTGAAGCCATCGAAAAAGTAGAATCCGAGATCGAGAATAAGTAACAAAGGGCACTAAAGTGCTCTAAGCGGAGATACCCAAGTGGTGATGGGATACGTCTTATACACGTCAACGCCGCAGGTTCAATTCCTGCTCTCCGCATTTAGCCTGTAAGAACTTTCTGGTGTGGATGACCGGATAGCGAAGTATAGCGTGACATTTACAATATCCTAGGCGCTATTCGAAACCTGTATGCGCAGCAGGTTGAGACAGGCTAATTACTGACAAGCAGAGCGTTTCCCAAGAGTGGGAATGCGCGAGGCTTGGCTCCTATTGAAGGAGTTTAAACGGTAGGCTCGTTGGTGTAGCGGAAACACGCTGCCGTTGGTGGTACGAGTTGCGGGTTCGACTCCTGCATGAGCTATTTCCATCAATTTGAAAGGAGTGCAAGCGATGGGAAGAACAAAAGAAATCAGATCAATCCAGAAGGACTTCGTAAAACAGTATCATAGCAGATGTTGTAATAAGTGCAGGATGTGCAAACATTATTACGAAAACACAGAATATGAAGATGGGTGCGAAGGACAGGATATGATTTGCAACGATTACAGAAAGGAGGACGGTTTAAAATGACGAGAAAACAGTTGGATATATTGGGTCGCATCGGCTCGATTTCGTCTGGTATAGGAGTTCTTGTTCTGCTGGTTAAATATGGAATCGGAGCGGGACTTATCGGATTGGGCATATTCTGTTTAGGTGTAGTATGCGCAATTGCTTCCAACAAATCAATTAATGCCGATACGAGAAATCGGCCAGAAGAAAAAGAGGTAAATGAATGAATCCAGTATTAGTATTTTTGGTTGTGATTGGCGCAATCGTATTATGGTTCCTTCTCTCGTTTATTTTCTTTCCGCTTGGAAAATTTGTTTCAAGAATTGGAAAAGACGCGATGGAGGAAATGAATAAGGATGAGTGTAAAAAGGAGAAAATGGATGAAGACAGGTAAAGTTGGTGCAGTGTTCTTAGGCGTGATAATTGTAATCGCTTTGGTAATTTGTTGTTTTAGCTTTAAAAAGGTTCCAGCCGGATACGTTGGCGTTGTGTATAATTTTTCAACAGGTATTTCGGACAAAACGTTAAGTCAGGGATGGCATTTTGTAGCGCCTACCAAAAAGGTTACGATTTACTCCATCGGCATCGAGCAGTCTTATTTAACTTCTGAGGATAAGGGCGATTCTAAGAAAGATGAAAGCTTTAGCATTCCGACTTCTGACGGAAAAACAGTGCGAGTTAATCTGGAATTTTCTTACAAGTTTGACTCTGAAAGAGTAGCCGATACATTTATTCTTTTTAAAGGAAGATCTGGCGAAGCTATTAAAGACACATTTATCAAGCCAAAAGTTATTGCATGGACTCAGGAAGTATCTGCAAAGTATCCGGTAACAGATATTTTTGGCGATAAACGTACAGAAATCAACGCAGAACTCGATACATATTTAAAAGAAAAGTTTTTACCTTATGGAATTGTGATTGACACTGTTAATTTTACCGACATAGCAGTCGATGATGAAACAGCAGCGTCCATCCAGAAGAAGGTAACAGCACAGCAGGAGCTGGAACTTGCGAATATTGAGGCTCAAACTGCAAAAATTCAGGCCGAAAAGGATAAACAGGTTGCACTGATCGAAGCTGAGAAAAACAAAGAAACAGCTCAGATTCAGGCAGAGCAGGCGAAAATCAAAGCAGAAGGCGAAGCTGAAGCAAAGAAAATTGCGGCAGAAGCAGAAGCAGAAGCAAATAAGAAGATTGCAGATTCTCTTACGCCTGAATTGATCGAGAAAATTAAGTATGAACAGTGGAATGGTGAACTTCCGCAGGTTCAGGGAAGCAACACTCCTATTGTAAATATGGGAGAATAATGTAATAAAATGGCGGTCATTGTGCCGCCAACAATGGGCTATCGCCAAACGGTAAGGCGCAGGATTTTGATTCCTGTTTTTGTTGGTTCGAATCCAACTAGCCCAGTTTAATAATTTGTGCAAATGTGCACACGGAAGGAGAAGAATATATGGAAATTAGAGAAGAAAAAAGAGACTTGTTTACGGTTCCGCAGGGCTATTATCTTGCCCATTGTATCAGCGGAGACTATGCACTTGGAGCAGGAATTGCTTTAAGTTTTGTGGAGAATTATAACATGCGCTACAAATTACATAGTCAGTATCCAATTGCATCAGGAGAAAAATTCGCCAACGTCGGAAAAGCCCTACTGGTGGACAACGTGTTTAATCTGGTGACAAAACCGAAATGCTATCAGAAACCTACATATGACGATTTATTTAAGGCTCTGGTTGATATGAAGGAGCAGTGCGAAGAGTGGGACATCGACAAGGTTGCAATTCCTTATATTGGATGTGGCCTGGATCGACTCGAATGGGACAAGGTTAAGGAACTAATCGAAGATGTGTTTGATGAAACAAATGTAAAATTTCTTGTTTGCAGTCTGTAGGGGTCTATATGGAAGAGATTAAACCGAGATATTTGGTTATGGTCACGGCGTCCGCAAACAATAACAAGTATTACAAACAAATTCCACACGGAGATAGTTGGACTGCTGAATATGGAAGAGTAGGAAGCAGTCCACAGAGAAGGGAATATCCCATGAGTCAGTGGAATTCGAAATACAATGAGAAAATCAGAAAAGGTTATGTAGACCAAAGTGATCTTGTAGAAGATTTAATTAAGGTTGAAAAGCCTAAGAAATCTGAATATCGAGAAATAGAAAATAAAGCAATAGCTGAAATTGTGGAACGTTTGCAGGCGATGGCAAGAAAAGCAATCAGTGACAATTACACAATTTCCTCCAACAAAGTAACGCACGCAATGGTTGATGAGGCGCAGGACGTCTTGACCAGCCTGATTGACGCGAAAGACGTCGATACATTCAATGAGACACTTCTAAAGCTCTTCACTGTTATCCCACGAAAAATGGGAAATGTCAAAGATTATCTTGCTGAAAAATCAGATGATTTCTCCAGAATTATTCAAAAAGAACAGGACTTGCTGGATGTCATGAAAGGACAGGTTGTCCAGAAACAGATGATAGACGAAAATTCCGAAAAGGATGATATCCAAAACGAGAATACTATCTTAGAGCAGTTAGGGCTTGTTTTTGAAGAGTGCAGCACGAAAGATATTGCGGTTATCAAGGACGCACTTGGTTCCTGTTCAGACAGATTTTATCAGGCATGGCGTGTCAAAAACGTCCAGACACAGAAAAGATATGATGATTTCGTTCGAGAAAATCATATCACGAATACGAAACTGCTGTTTCATGGAAGCCGGAATGAGAATTGGTGGTCGATCATTAACAGTGGGTTAGCTCTGAAACC
>ERZ773242.3812-NODE-3812-length-10339-cov-3.969467_pt1 | contig 10339 bp, 6 predicted proteins | sample MGYA00511077_ERZ773242 | MGnify/ENA primary metagenome ERZ773242 (study PRJEB29015, sample SAMEA2737754) | human gut metagenome | biome: human gut; feature: human-associated habitat; material: faeces | place: China | collected 2012 ... | reverse complement strand
TCTAAGCACCATTTTCTCCGTCACCTCCGCGGGATATCTAAAGGTTTACATACCATCAATTGCGTGGTAGAATTACTAATATATCCTAATTAATTTGGGCGGGTGAAAAATGAAAAAGCAAACTCTCGTGCAATTATCTGATGAGCAGCAACTATTTGTCGACAAGGCGCTGTCTGGCATGAATATTCTTGTAGATGCCTGTATCGGGAGCGGGAAAACGACCGCGATCCAGCGCCTTTGTTGCGCTTACCCCGAGACAACAAAAATCCTCTATTTGACTTACAACAAGCTCTTGAAGCTGGATGCAAAAGGAAAAATCAAAAATAAGAACGTCACGGTTACGAACTATCACGGCTTTGCATACGGGAAATTGCTAAAAGAGGGTGTACAAGCAAGTTTCAAAGATTGTGTTCAGCGTTTCAATAAGATCAAGCCAGAAATTGAAGCGTTCGATGTACTCATCATTGACGAGTATCAGGATATTGAGTTGGAGTTATCAAAGCTTTTGGAGTATATCAAATCCGTGAATCCTACAATGCAAATCATCGCAGTTGGGGATATGGAGCAGAAAATATACGACAAGACAACACTGGATGTACGAGACTTTATCAGAAAATTCCTTGAAACTCACATCGAATTGACTTTCACTAAGTGTTTCCGGCTCTCCGCTGATTTGGCAGAAAAACTAGGACGAATATGGAAAAAAGAAATCATTGGCGTAAATGATGCGTGCATCGTTGAGCAAATGACCGTACCGCAGGTAGTCAAATTCCTATCTGTGCAAGACCCCAAAGATATTCTCTGCCTCGGTGCACACACAGGCGATATGACCACTCTATTAAACGAACTGGAACGCACACATGCAGACAAATTCAACAAGCGAACCGTTTATGCAAGCATTGTTGAACAGGATTCTTTGCAAAAACAAACACTCAACAAATCCTCCGCAATTTTCACGACCTTTGACAGCAGCAAAGGGCTGGAACGAAACATCTGCGTTGTGTGTGATTTTACAGAAGACTATTGGAATGCCCGAGTTACTAAGCCGCAGCAGGACTACGGCATTCTTCGAAACATATTCTGCGTTGCCGCCAGCCGCGGAAAAGAACATATTATTTTCGTTTCCAACAGAAAATCGCTTCTGTCTGAAGAGACATTATCAACGAATCCAAATACAGAAAACGAGTTTGATAGCACGGTTGAAATTTCCGAAATGTTTGACTTTAAGTATGCCGAGGACATAAAGGCCTGTCGTGATTTACTTACTTGTACTAATATTGCCGCCGATGACGACTCTGTCATTGATATTGACTCGGCAGATGGATTCATCGACCTATCTCCTTGTATCGGGATATACCAAGAAGCCGTTTTCTTCAGTCAAGATCAATATAACATCGACAACGAGATTGATTTCTATTTTAAGACCCACAAAAACACACGCAAAGATAGAGAAAGCGACACATTAAGTTTGGACGAGAAAATTTTGTATTTGACAGCATTGGAAACAAAACACGAACGCTATCGAACGCAAGTAGCGACGCCCTTTATCCGCGAAGAGGAACAAACAGCGATAATAGACAGATTATCAAAGGAGTTTACTCGAGATGAAAAGGTTCAGGTTCCGTGCGAGATTCCTTTTTACAAAGAAAATTCGAACGTGGAATGTTTTCATGCGAGCGGATTATGCGATGTATTAAAAGATGGTGTAGTTTATGAACTGAAATTTGTTTCCGAACTGTCTGATGCACATTTCCTGCAATGTGCCTGCTATATGATTGCGTTAGAGGCAGAGCGCGGCATTCTTTGGAACACAAGAGATAACACACGCTATGATATCCGCATCCCCGATCGATCCGCATTTTTGGACGCTGTTGCAAAAGCCATAACAAAAAGGAAACTGAACAAGTATTATCGTCCAACAACCTGCGCGAAAACAAAAGGCATTGTCCAACATCGTTAAAAAAAAGGAGTATCCATGGGAACTGCAACAAATAACTGCGCGGCAGCTGTGGAGCCCCGCTTGGCTGTCATTGATACCGAAACGAACTTTGAAAACGAAGTAATGTCGATTGGCATTGTCATCGCACACGCACAAACTTACCAAATCATCGACGAAAGGTATTACATCCTCACGCCGGAATATACGACGCCCTCAATGTTTGGCGGCGCGCTGCTGATCTATAGCGACTGCAAAGCATACAAAAGGTCAGATGCGATAGCTGATTTGCGCGCATTGCTGCAGAAAAATAATGTAGAAAACTTATTTGCATACAACGCAAAATTTGACTATCACAATTTACCAGAGCTTCAGGAATTCGCCTGGCACGACATCATGCGCGTCGCGGCCTACAGGCAATATAATCCCTGCATACCCGAAGACGCAGAATGCTGCTCAACCGGCAGATTGAAACGAAATTACGGCGTCGAAGCAATCACGCGAATGCTGACCAAAAATAAAACCTACTTCGAAAAGCATAACGCTGTATATGATGCAAGAGACGAACTGCGGATTATGCAATTATTGGGTCACCCATCGGAGTGGTATCCCTGCATCTAAAAACAAAAACAAAAGACCAACGCGCAGCAGGGGCGGCCAATGGCCGCCCGCTGCATCCCCTCCGCCCTCCAAAAAATCCCCCTCCAGCTGGCCGGAGGGGGATTTTCCATATTACTTTGCGAACGTCTCCATGAATCGCATGAGGATCATGGCCGTTTCCGCACGGGTCGCGGTCGCCTTCGGGTTCAGACGATTGCTGCTGCCCTTCAGCAGACCGGAACCGACGGCCCAGCGCATCGCGTCCGCCGCATAGCTGCTGACCTGAGCTGTATCAGCGTAGCCGGAGATCTCCGCCGTCTTGCTGACGTCGTAACCCTTCAGCTTCGCGTAGCGGTACAGAATCGCCGCCAGCTGTTCGCGCGTGATTGCACCCGGCATGTTCGTGCCGTCCGAGATCTCATGCTCCATGGCCCAGCGCTGGCCCGCGCCGTACCACGGCATTCCGCTCGTAGAAATACCTTCCACTCTCGCCAGCATCGTGACGATCATGCCGCGCGTCGTGTTGGCCTTCGGGCTGAACTTGCCGTCGCCCGTGCCGTTCATCAACCCATTCTCAACCGCATAGCGCACAGCCTCGAAATACCAGTCACTGGCCGTCACATCGTCAAACTGCGCCTTGCTTCCGCTCTCCGCGTTCGGATTGAATGGATCGGACGCTGGCTCCGACGGCGTGACCGGCGTATTTGTACCGTCCGGCTCAGCCGCATCCGCCGGAATGACGGTGATGGTCGCGTCGGCGATCTGCCGCAGGAACTCCTTGGGATAGCTGTCCATAAAGCCCACTGTGATCAGCAGATCGACATAGCCGCCATGAATCTGATACGTCCCGGCGGGCGTGTCGGCGGGCACAGTGAACGTAATGCTTCTGATCTCCTCGAGATTCGAAACCACCGCGCCCTCATCGTCCGTGTCCGCACCGCTGGACAGATACTTCGTGTTGATCCGCTTCACGCCGGGGATCGTGGTGTAGAAGATGGTGTTCGCGCGCTTGAGTTGGTTGTCCGCGCTGTAATCGTACTTGCTCCGCAGCAGATCCACGGGCAGATCGGGGATCGTGACGGTGACGCTTTCGCCCGCGCGAACCACGCCGCCGTTGGACACAAGCGTCGTCATCCCTTCCGGAAGCGTGAACGACGGATCGTCCGCTACCTCCAGCGTAATGTTGCCGAGATGGCCGATATCCATACCGGTGGATGCTGCCATTCCGCCCGTGTTGCCCTGCGTAAACTCGGAATTCAGTCCCGAGCCGTATCCGGCGTAGGTCTGATAGCCGTCACGGAGCGTGATCGTTCCGGAGGCCGTCAGCGGCACGCCCAGCCGCATATAGCAGCCCGCCTCGCTCGCGCCGGTAAAGCCGGGATAGTTCAGCGCGATGGCTCTGTCGTTGACGAGCAGACCCTGCATCGGCATATCCGTCATATAGCGGATCAGGCCGACGCCATTGTTATAAATGCGGGAGATCTTGTGGACAGCGATGTTCTTGCCAATGATCCAGACGCCCGCCTTGTCCCCAATGCGGAGCGGCATGCCCGGCCGCGTCTCGTTTTCCACAACATAGCGCACGACCTTGCCCTTGAGTGCGTAGACCTGCGTGACGTTCCGGCCTTCATAATCGGCGTTGACCTCGATGCAGTTATAGCCGTCCTTGAGCAGAACGGTCACATTGCCGTTCCCGTCGACGGGATAGCTGGTTTTCACCGGCGTACCGTCCTCGTTGTATTTCAGATAGTCGTATACCCAGACCTTTCCGTTCTCGCCGTTGACGTGGAACGAGAATGCCGCGCCATCTTCCTTTTCATAGTCATACGTCCAGTTGTCATACTTCGAGGCGTTTTCCAGCGCCTCAAAGTTCGTCAGCTTTTCGTTCAGCTTCCCGATGGCGGTTTCCTCCGGGCTGTTCACATGGACGACGATCTCCGGCGTCTGGCAGTACATCGTGCCGACGCTGTCGACCAGCTTCACCGTAAACGTGGTCGTTCCGGCCTTCTTCGGGACAAGGTAATAGCGCATGTTCTCGTGCTCGCCGTTGCCGCCGAGCCCCTTGTCCACATAGACATCCTGCTCCGTGCGGATCTCAAAGATGCTCTCGTCCTTGATCTCAAATTTCAGCAGACCGGGCGACGTGAACGGCAGACCCTTTTCCACGTAGCCATAATAGTTCTTGGGCCGGTTCGTCCAGATCTCGCGGAACCCCGTCTCGACCTCTTCGCCCAGATCGAGATTGTAATAGCTGCCGCGCAGCATGAAATCGTCCGGATATTGCGTCGGATAGCCCAGCGAGTCTCCGTTCCGGATGGCCGCAAGCGTGACCGTGTAATACGCTGGCCAGAAATCTCCGGCCACGGAAGAGCGCATGAAGTCGCTGCGCGTCGCTCAGCCCCAGATACAGGACTTCCGCCTGCCGCACATCGTCCAGATACAGCCGGTAATTGTCCGGTGTGGTCTTTCCGGCGTAGTTGGAAACCACGTCGACCAGCTTCTGGATGGCCGCCTTGTACGGGATCCCCAGCTCCTCCAGCCGCTCCTTCAGGCGGAACAGCTTCTCCGCGTTGGTGACCTGCGCCTGTTCTTCCGCGCTAAGTCCGTTGTAGAGCGCTTCCTTCGCGCAGACGCTGTCATAGAGCGTTTCGGTGTAGGATGCGTCCTCCGCGTTCGGGAGCGCATCGATCTGTGCCGCCAGCTCCGCCGGAGAGAGCGAGAACCGGCGGAACGTAAAGGTATAGTTTGCGTTGAGATAGTTCTTTTGCCGGTTGAACGTATACAGCCGCAGCGTCGCCTCGCCGGAGGAAACATCCAGCTTCAGCTTATTGATATTCATGGCCGCCATGTTGCCGGTCGGATATGAGCCTTTTTTCTCGGTGCCCACATAGACATCGACGCATGCCGCACCGAAAAATTTGACATTGGGCTTGATCGTCTGGGTATCCTTGCTGACGTAAACAAGATAGTTTCCGCAGAGCACATCCGTTCCGGTCTTGCCGTTCCAGGCCCCTTTGCTGTCCAGCTGGAAGATCGTTCCCTCCGGATATCCGTAGAATTGCTCGGTGGACGCCGGGTCGCTGTTGAACTGGAGGCTCTTAAAGATAAGGAGGCGCGATTTGCTCAGGCTCAGCGGATACAGGGTGCTCGTGCCCTCGCTCGTCAGCTGAATGAAATACAGATACGCGCCGGGGGCCAGAATGCAGTTCTCCACCGTGACCGGCCCGTTTGCGAAATCGCCGACCTGCTCGCCGTTTTCATTCAGCAGCACGGCGCTCGCGCCCTCCGGCACGGTCAGCGCCGCCGTAAACCCGGAGCTGTTGTATTTCGTGTTCTCGGTATAGGCGTCCAGTGTGACCAAAAACTCGCCGGTCGTCTCGACAAATCTGAGCGACGGTTCGCCGGTCTTTTCGCCCTCCTCCATCCGGGTCGTGACCGTCAGAGAACTCTGATCCAGCTGCGTGCCGGGCGCCACAACATGGATCGTATAGACCTCGGCGGGCAGTTCGTTCGGGTTGGCCGTGGGCCATGTGGGGTCGCCGCACTTCACGGTGAGATCCATTCCGGGCGTCACCGGGATGCTCGCCGAGCGGCGATATTCATTTTCTCCGACGAACGTCCGCACCTGGAACTGCTTGTTCATCGCCGTCGGCGTCACGGTCACCGCCGTCTTGTTTGTCGGCAGGATGAGCGTATATTCATGCCGGTCGGGGGAAAAGGCCGGGGCCAGCGTCCCCTCCGAGATCTCAAGCCCCTTCAGCCGCTTGTCATAATCGCCCCAAACGCCGCCAAGGTCAGAACCCATCCCGGTCGAGGTGTACATCACGCGGATCTCATCCCCGTCCTGAAGCGTTCCGTCCGCGGTAGTGTACTGGTCGAAGCCGTAATTCGTGAACCAGTCGTTCAGTGTGCCCATCCAGCCGGAATATTCGCCGTTCCGCTTCTCGGCCACACCGTTGATCTCCGAAATATAGCCCTTGTCCGCACCGATGGTCGGATAGCCCGCGCTTTCCAGCGCCCAATCGATGCAGCTCATCATGGTCATCGTCCCTTCGAGCGGCACCCATACGTTGAGCAGCAGGCCGCTCCATGCCGGCGCGATCCAGTCGGACGCAGCGTTGGCCTCCGTATAGGTCGTGTTCTCCACAGTTACGTGTACGCGCGGCGTTGTGTTCGCGCCGAGTGCCGACGCCGGGAGCAGTCCCAGCAGCAGCACCGCCGCAAGCAGCAGCGACAGCAATCTCTGCGATTTCTTCATACTTTTCTACTCCTTTTTTCTAATCTATCACCGTTTGGATCGCCCAAATATGATACAAATAAACAATTTGCGCCGCTTTCCGAGCGGAAAACGGCGCGCAAAACAACGCGCTGCGGTGGTCCCTCCCGCATCGCGCAGCATCCATTCCGCCTCTTCGGCGGCAAAACAGTAAGTCTTCTGGCTTGCGGTCTGAGTCCAGTTGGACTCGCGTCCGTCTCCTGCCTTCTCGCAGAATTTCACCTGCAATGACTCCCTTTCGGGCAAACGGCCAATGGCCACTTTGGAAACGTCCTCCCGCGCACAGCTCCGGGCGAGTGGTTCGGGGATGGCTCCCCTACCGTTCATTTTCGTCGCGGCCCGCACCGTGGAACCGCGATTGCTGTTTTATGGATCTCAATATCAATTGTATGAACAAAGGGCTTCAAGCGTTGGAAGCACAGCTTCCAACGCAGAACGGGATCCCGTTCTGCCCTCTGTCCGATTTACAACTTCATTCTACAATATCTTGCGTCCATTTACAACCCCTTCCCACAATTTTTCTTCCCGCCGCGGCGGCTCTAAAAATGATGCGTCATTGCGAGCCGGTGCGCACACCGGCGTGGCAATCCCGTGGATCTTTTAGGAGTCCTGGGGCAGGCAGGAAAAATCAATCCCCAACTTCTTCTATCATCCCCAAAATTTCCCGACTTTCTTTGACGATTCTCTGTCCGCCCTCAACGGACTCCAACTGCGTCAGGAAGATGAGCAGCTCCTGTCCCGCGCCGAATGTCTTTCTTACAAATTTTGCCGCATGCTCCATTCGCATCCGAAGCTCCGCTTCCGCCGTCTCGATGGCCGTGCGGCGCCGTGCTTCCTCCTGCCGGAGTCTGTCAAGATTTTCCGCTCCGCGCAGCAGCCCGCTCACGACCGCGCAGAATGTCCGCTCCGCGGCGCGCTCCTTCGCGCTGATTGCTCCGCACGCGATGCGCACCTCGACCGCGTGCTCTCTCCGCGCCAGATGCTCCTTCGCCGCCGCCAGATCTTCCGCTGCGCCGCAGAAGCTCGTCAGGCTCTGCGCCAGCTGTTTCCCGGCACAGCAGGTTTCCAGTTCCTTGCCAAGTGCATGCAGCAAAAATTCCACCATCGCCAGCCGCTCGTCAAACCGCAGTTTCCGCAGCTCCGGCGCGCAGGGAATAACACCGGAGAGCACGCCTTCCACATCCAGCTTCGCCCTGCACGCTGTAAAAATGCGGAAGAAGGAAGTGAAGGCCGCTGCGGTCTCCGGCTCCTGCAAAAATTCTCCGAATACGGCATCCTCGATCGGGAAGTCCAGTCGTTCATAGCCGCTCAGCAACGTAGACAAATCCTCCCAGCCGCGTGCCGTCACTGCGCCGTGCCCGTGCGGCTCCACACGGTAAAACCGCTCCGGCTCCAGCTCCAGGAAGCTCAAAATTGCCGGATGGACGCCGCGTGACAGCGCATACGTCCGCCAGACCCGATAGTCCGCCTCCACCTCGATCAGGCGCACGCGATCCATTGTCGCCGCGTCGAACCGCCGCGCCGACCCGTTATATTCCGGCGGGTTGCCCGCCGCCGCGATCACCCACCCCTCCGGGACACGGTATTTTCCAAATTCCTTCTTCTGCAATAATTGCAGCATCGCGGGAACCAGCGTTTCTGAGACGCAGTTGATCTCGTCGAGGAACAAAAAACCGGTTTTCTGCCCCGTTTGCTCCATCTGGTCGTAGATCGACGCCAGGATCTCGCTCATGGTATACTCCGTCGCGGAGCAGGGTTTTCCGCCGTAGGTCTTTTCGCGGATCAGCGGCAGACCGATCGCGCTCTGGCGCGTGTGGTGCGTCATCGTGTAGGCTACGAGTCCCGCGCCCAGCTCCTCCGCCAACTGCGAGAGGATCGCCGTCTTGCCCACACCCGGCGGCCCCATCAACAGGAGCGGCCTCTGCTGCTCCGCGGGAATCCGCAGCGAGCCGAATTCATCCCGCTCGGTATAGACCAAATACGTCCTTCGAAGGGCTTCCTTCGCCTGTTTTATATCCATTGTTCCTCGCTCCCCGGTTTTTCCGCGTCCAGCACGAGCGTCTTCGCCCAGCGCGGAATGTTGATGTCGTCACAGCGGTATTGCAGCATCACAAATGTCACCGGATACGGCGGCGCTTCCTCCGGGAACACGCCGTAGCCGTCCGTGAAATAGAGCACGCCGCCCAACCGTTCCAGCTTCCCTTCCTCGATGAGCCGGTCGACATGGCGGAAGGCCGGGCGGAAATCCGTCCCGCCGCCGCCGTAAAGCTCCAGATGCTCCAGATACCACTGAAATTCCTCCAGATTGGTCACCAGTGCGTCCTGCTGCACCTCGCAGTCGCATTGCAGGATGTGCAGCCGGAACTGCTCGAAAAACAGCCGCTCACGGCACAGAATGTCCCGCACAGCGCTGAGAAACCACGCGCAAAGCCCGCGCGAGCAGGAGGCCGACGTATCCAGCACGATCACCATCTCCCGCAGCTTCCGCTCCTCGGAATATTCCAGCGGTTCAATCAGCGGCATATTGCCGTACAGCTCCATTCCATACGTATAAAACACGTAGTCGAAGGAATCCTGGTCCACCTCGTTCTCCTCACGAAGTACGGAAAACCTGCGCAGAAACTGCTTATAATCATACCGTTCCCGGTTTTCAACCCGCACGGCCTCCAACAGGCTTCTGGAGTCCTCCGCGTCCTTCTCGCCGAAGGATTCCATCTCCGTCTGCATCTTCTCTCTGTTATTCTGCCACTTATTCTGGCGCTCCTGGCGAATCCTGGGATCTTCTTCCCTCTCCCAATGTTCATGGTTATCCACGTAAAACTCTGCCGTCATGCGCTCGTATTCCTCTTCGGTTAAATCCATGTCCTGAAGCGACTTATAGATGCCCTCCGCCGTCAGGACCCGGAGCTTTTCCTTCAGCTTCGCGTATACTTCTCTCCGGTAAACCGACTGATGGCGGTAAACGTTCTTTACATAAAATTCATCGATGATGGATTCTATGGCAATGTCACAGGCCAGATTCCAGTACGGGACCGCCCGTTTTCCCCGCGTATCCATATGGCCCAGCAGGCAGTGGAATACCATGTGAAGAAAGGCCCGGTTAATCAAAACCCTCCCCCGTTTATACATACTCATCAAATGCTCCGGCTGGTAATAGATGAGAAATCCATCCGTTTCCACTCCGCGCCCTGCGCGGTCCGCCAGAAATCCAAGGCTGCTTAAGGCCACGTCCAGATAGCGAAAATTTAAATACAGTTCATTTCTGGAATTTGTCAGAATATCGTGGCAGATTTCTCCCTCTTCCAGCTCGTCGAGCTGCTGCTGCCGCAAAGGATCTATCATATGGCTTCACCTGCCTTTCTTTATATTGTTTTATTGATTTATTGTTTTATTGATTTATTGTTTTGTTGATTTATTGTTTTGCTGCTTTATTGTTTTCTTTCTGTCATTTTCCTGCTTTACATGCCTACAGCGAAAATGACCGTTTTTTTGCCGGGAAACGCCGGTGGCGCAGATCCATCAGGCCG
>ERZ773242.3799-NODE-3799-length-10368-cov-2.416562_pt1 | contig 10368 bp, 9 predicted proteins | sample MGYA00511077_ERZ773242 | MGnify/ENA primary metagenome ERZ773242 (study PRJEB29015, sample SAMEA2737754) | human gut metagenome | biome: human gut; feature: human-associated habitat; material: faeces | place: China | collected 2012 ... | reverse complement strand
CCGAAGGGGCCGGCGCCACCATCACCTCCGATAACACCCAGGCGGGCGAGCTGGCCTGTAAATACATTAGCGACCGCCTGAACAACAAAGGCAACGTGGTGATCATCAACGGGCCGCCGGTCTCCGCCGTACAAAACCGCGTCGAAGGCTGCGAAACGGAGTTCAAAAAACACCCGGACATTAAAATCCTCTCCGCCAACCAGAACGCCAAAGGCAGCCGGGAAGGCGGCCTGGAGGTGATGACCTCCCTGCTGGCGGCCAATCCGAAGATTGACGGCGTGTTCGCGATCAACGATCCGACGGCGATTGGTGCCGATCTGGCAGCGAAACAGGCGCAGCGCAGCGAGTTCTTCATCGTCGGCGTCGACGGCAGCCCGGACGGCGAAGAGGCGCTGAAGCGTAAGAACTCGCTGTTCGTCGCCACCCCAGCGCAGGACCCACAGGTGATGGCAGCGAAGGCGGTGGAGATTGGCTACGACATCCTGCAGGGCAAACCTGCGCCGACCGCGCCGGTACTGATCCCGGTGACGATGATCGACAAAAATAACGTCAGCTCTTACAAAGGCTGGACCGTGAAATAAGCGCAACCAGGCGCACAATCGTTCCGCCGATTGTGCGCTACGCTTAACGAATATGACGGCGCGGAGTAGCGATCATGGAACGGAAAGGCATTATTGCCGCAGGCAACATGCTGGTCGATCATGTCCACCAGATCGGGCAGTGGCCGGAGCGCGGCTGGCTGGTGGAAATTGTCCATAGCGAACGCGCCACCGGCGGCGCGCCGCTGAATGTCCTGCTGACCCTGGCCAAAATGCACGCCGGGCTGCCGCTGCAGGCGGTCGGCCTGATTGGCGAGGATAACGATGGCGACTACATCACCGCCATGCTCGATCAGTACCATATCAATCGCCAGCTCGTACAGCGCACCAGCTCCGCCCCCACCTCGATGACCCAGGTGATGACCGACGCCGAAGGCCAGCGCACTTTCTTTCACTCTCCCGGCGCCAACCGCCTGCTTGATCTCCCGGCTTTTGAGCCGCTGGATGCGCCGCTGAAAATTTTCCATCTCGGCTATCTGCTGCTGCTCGAAAGCCTCGATCGCCCCGATGAAGTGTACGGCACCCGCAGCGCGCGACTGCTGGCGCAGATGCGCGAGCGAGGCTATGAGGTGTCCCTCGATCTGGTGTCGCGCAAGGGCGACCCGCGCTACCGGCCGCTGGTCCTGCCGGCGCTGAAGCATCTTGACTACCTGACCATCAATGAACTGGAAGCCAGCGAGTTTAGCGGGCTGGAGATTCGTCTACCCAACGGCGAGCCGCACGTCGCCAATATCGCCCGCGCCGCCAGCGCATTGCTTGACGCCGGCGTACGCCAGCGGGTAGTGATCCATTGTCCGGAGGGGGCATGGGGCGTCTCCCGTACCGAAGCCGGGCGCTGGGTACCGTCATGGCGGCTACCGCCGGAGGAGATTATCGGCAGCGTCGGCGCGGGGGACGCCTTCTGCGCCGGCCTGCTGTATGGCAGCCACGAACGCTGGCCGTTAACCGCCAGTCTGCAGCTGGCCCACGCCTGCGCCCGCGCCAGCCTGCAGGCCGTCAATGCGATCGACGGCGCCAAAACGCTCCCTGAGCTACAGGCGTTTATTCAGTTGCAGAATGTTTAGATCGAGTAGATCCCGCTATCAGGGCGATGCCACAGGAGAACGGCGTGTCATGGCGAGAAAAGGGATACGGTTTATTCAAATCACGCCTGTTTTACGCTGAGTTCAACAAGGGCGGGCCAGGTAACTAACTGCGCCACTCGGCCAGCACCTTTTCCAGTTTATCTAATGACTCAGCGCGTTTTATCGCTGGCATCTGATGAATATTGCGCAATTTCCACTGCACGGCAGGCAAATCCTGAATACGCATTTCCGGCGCTAAACGCCAGTCTGGTTCGCCTCGTTTAAATGACAGTAAAAAATCGACATCCTGTTGTGTGAAACAGGATTTTAACGCAGCAATCATCCTGTTGGGGACTGCTGTCAGTTCCTCCAGGGCTATCGTCTCAAATGTCATCCCGCTGAATTCACGGTAAAAAGGTTCAGCAATATCTTTCCAGCGAGGATTCAGCACTTCAGCCAGAGGCCGATTATGGCTCAGTAAATACGCGATAAACCCATTGAAAATGGGACGGTCAAGCTCCTGCGCATCAAGAAGTAATTTCACGTCATAAAAATCTCTGGGATGCTGGCGATCCAGCGCCGCGCATAATTTTCCACCGTAGAGGTCAGGCAACGAAACCACTGGAAGGCTGGCATAGCCAAAAACGTCCTCTACCGCCCCCACCACTTCTCGCTCCTGTGGTGGATATAATGTTCCCCGGGCGACCGGTGAAACCTCTATCTTTATTTGCGCGCTATCGGTAGTAACAATGACACGCATCTCATCTGAACGATTAGCTTGTAATACAGCGCTCATACCTGCCTGTTGTTGCAGATTGGCGGCAATACGTGCAAGCGCATCCCGTATATGAGGTAAAGCGATGGCTCTGCTTTCCAGGGGCACCCAGGCGAGGTCGATATCCACCGATAATCGAGGGAAATCGCGGATAAAGAGATTGATTGCAGTGCCACCTTTCAGCGCAAATTCCCGTTCGACAGCAACATAGGGTAAAACCTGCATTAGCAGAGCAACCTGCCGATAATAAGGCGCCTGTATATCCATATTTTTTATTCCTTTTGAAAGCGTTCAGGCACTGTGATTTGGTATTGAGCATTGAACTTTCCATTTTCCACGATTTGCCGCTTGCCCGCTCCCAGATCGATTTTTTGGCTATCGATTCGTTTGAGCCAGCCATGCTCGTAAAAACTGGCGAAGAAGAGATACAAACGCTTGGCCTGCACGGACTGGCTGACGGAAAGAAGATACTCTACTTTACGAGGATTAAGATTAACCAGCCCCTGGAAAAGCTCTGCAGCGTGGTTAAATGAGAGGGTCCCCGGCACCGCGCTCAGCAACTCGTAAGCAGCCAGTTCTGGCGCACTGCCGATGAGTTTTTTCCCTTTTATATCAAGCGTTACACGGTATCTATCATCCAGCACCGGCAGTTTTTTCCCCGATATGACTATCCACTCCACACCCGGGAATTCCCTGAACCATTTCGGCAGCAGCGCTTTATTTTCCACACTAAGCCAGCACTGGTTTTGTTTTAGCTGTAGATAGTGTGAACGGCCCTGCCAGACTAAGCTACTGAGCCCCGCAACATACACCGGAGCGGCAAGCTGATTTTGCAAACATGCTAATGCATCGTTCCACTCCGGCTCACGTCCCGCACGCGCATATACGCCGTTGCCTCTTTTTTTTAACCAGCCACTTTGCGCGTATTTAAAGGCCAGAGAGGGAGAGATGGCATGCTGGCTTAACCAGGACTGAAGGATCACATCTCCGGGAGCGCTGTTTTGCAGCAGCCAGTTTAATTTTGTTGCCATAGATTAACCCAGAGTGTCACTTTAATAAAAAAAGTAAACTCCCTGCGCCAAATAAAGTCAACAGCGGGTTGGCAGCAAACCCGCCCTACGCCGCCTTCTCGCTGTGGGTCACGTCGGCGGAAAAGACATAGCCCAGACCGCGCAGGGTTTTAATCAACGTCGGCTGATGCGGGTTGAGCTCAATTTTGCGCCGCAGGCGCATGATCAGCACATCGATGGTCCGGTCGAATACCTCGGTGCTTTCGTTATGGGTCAGCGCCAGCAGCTGTTCGCGATTCAATACCCGGCGCGCGTTCTGCGCCAGCGCCAGCAGCAGGCCATATTCTCCCTGGGTCAGCGGGATCGCCTGCTGCTGCGGGTTATACAGTTCACAGCGCGTGGTATCCAGCCGCCAGCCGTTAAACGTCAGGCCAGCACCGGCGCCCGACGCCTCGCCGGCCAGCGCCCCGCTGCGTCGCAGTACCGCTTTCACCCGGGCGACCACCACCCGCGAGCTGAACGGTTTGGCGATGTAATCATCGGCGCCCATCTCCAGGCCCAGCACGCGGTGCATTTCACTGGTGCGAGCGCTGATGATAATCACCGGCAGGTAGCGGGTCATCTGGCGGATACGCCGGCAGATCTCCAGACCATCGACGCCGGGCAGCATCAAATCGAGGATCACCGCATCCCAGACCTGCGTCTCCAGCCGGGCGAGGGCCTGGCCGCCGTCGGCTTCATGGACGATCTGATAGCCCTCATCCTGAAGATTGAGCCGCAGCAGCGTGGCTATATCCTCGTCATCTTCCACCAGCAGAATGGTTTTGGCCATTAGATTCCCCCCACCAATAACAAAACATGCTGCCTCAAGCTTACCCGATTTCAGCGGCGCAAAGCCTTCACATTTTGTTTAAACTTCGCGGACCAGCAGGGTCAGCACTTCGTAGTGGGCGGTGTGAGGGAACATATCAAACAGCTGGACCCGCTCAACGCGATAGCCGCTAAGACGAGCGATATCGGTCGCCATGGTGCGGGCGTTACAGCTGGAATAGATAATATAGGGCGGCGCCATGCGGCTTAAATAGTCGCATAGTTCAGCGCCAATACCGCGGCGCGGCGGGTTAACCAGCACCAGCTGCGGGGCATCCGCTTCGTGAGTGGCGAACTGCGTGGAGTCCAGCGCCTGAAAATGCAGATTGCTGAGCCCCAGCTGCGCGGCTGACTGTCTGGCGCAGGCGATGGCTTCCGGGGCGATCTCGATACCGGTCAGGCGCATCGTCGGCGTCGCGCAGTGCAGGCCAAATCCCCCAACGCCGCAAAACAGATCCCACATATGCTGGACCGGCAGCGCGCGCACCCAGTCGCGGGCCGTGGCGTACAGCCGGCTGGCTACCGCCGGATTGGTCTGAAAGAAGCTTTGCGGGCGGATCCACAGCGGCACCCCATTAAAGACCTCCCCCAGCGCCTGCTGTTCGGTGAAGAAGATCTCCTGCTCGCCTTCCATGATTGCCATATGCACCGGCTGGATATTCGCCGTGATCACGCTGAGCTGCGGCAGCTGTGCCTGTAGCCACGGCAGCGCGGCGCGCAGCTGAGCCACCTTGGCCTCTGAGCGCAGCACGAAGCGCAGCATCATCTCCCCCTGCTGGCTGGCGGTCAGCAGCAGGTATTTCAGCTCCCCGCGTTTGCGCGCGACGTTGTAAGGTGTTAACCCGGCGCGGGCGATAAAGGGCTTCAGGGCAGCAAAAACCGGGGCAAACTCGGCGGGATAGAGCGGGCAGTCGGTGAGGTCCACCGGAGTGCCATCGCGGTGCAGCATCCCCAACAGCGGACGCTCAACGCTGCCGCTGACCACCATTTTAGCCTTGTTACGGAAAGCCGCCTCCGGCCCGCTGACCGGCTCGCCCCAGGCTGCGACCGGGATCGCCGCCAGCAGCGTGCGCAGATCGGCCATTTTATCGGCGAGTTGTTGCGGGACCGGCCGCTCCAGCCATTGACAGGAGCGGCAGCGGGCGGCGGCGTACTGTGGTATGTGGGGCGCACGATGGCACAGCCGGGCAGCGCGTCCATGCAGGGCGCTTCCGGTGCGCCGGGCGGCGGAGCGGAGGATACCGGGCGGCAGGAGCCGCTGTTCCGGGAGGGAGACACGGTGGATACGGTCCTTGCAAAAATGACGCTTGCGGAAAAGGTGGGCCAGATGTTCATCGTCCGCTGCCCGGAACAGGGCGCGGCGGAGAAGGCTGCGGAATACCATTTGGGCGGCTATATCCTGTTCCGGGAAAATTTTGAGGAAAAAACACCCGTGCAGGCGGCGGAAATGGTCCGGGCCTGTCAGGCTGCCGCCGCGCTGCCGATGCTGGTGGGTGTGGATGAAGAGGGCGGGACCGTCAACCGTATCAGCGGATATCCGGCTTTCCGCGACACGCCCTTTGCTTCGCCGCAGGAGCTGTACCAGGCGGGCGGCTTTGACGCGGTGCGGGAAGATGCGCTGGAAAAATGCGCGTTTCTTGAAGAACTCGGTGTCAACGTGAATTTTGCCGGTGTGCGACGTAAGCACGGACCCGGAGGATTTCATCTACAAAAGGAGCTTTGGCCGGAACGCGGCAGAGACGGCGCAGTATGTGCGCACCGTGGTGGAGACGATGGGTGAGCGCGGCATGGGAAGCGTGCTGAAACACTTTCCCGGCTACGGCAATAACGCCGACACGCACACGGGAATTGCCGTAGACGACCGCCCCTATGACAGCTTTGCAGCGTCGGACTTTCTGCCTTTCAGGGCCGGAATCGAAGCAGGAGCAGACATTGTCCTTGTTTCCCACAACATCGTCAGCTGCATGGACAGCGCATATCCCGCCTCGCTTTCACCCCGTGTCCATGAAATTTTGCGGGAAGAACTGGGCTTTACGGGCGTGACCGTCACCGACGACCTTTACATGGACGGCATCCGGGACTTTGTGGACGTGGAGGGCGCGGCGGTGCAGGCTGTGCTTGCGGGCAACGACCTGTTGTGCTGTACGGATTTTGAGGTACAGATCCCGGCGGTATTGGCGGCGGTGGAGCAGGGAGTGGTGCCTGAGACACGAGTTGATGAAGCCGTGCGCCGCGTTCTGACGCTCAAGCAGAAGCTGGGGCTGTTTGGGTAAGGCGGATGGATGCGGCAATGACTGCCCAAAAAGAAAAAGCGCGGCCTGTCCACCCCTCAAAGGGGAAGGACGGGCTGCGCTTTTTGTGCAGCGTTGCGTGTATTTCGGTATGGATTTGGGATATTTGCCGACATTTTTGAACAAAAAGCCGTTTGGATGCCGCTGGGGACGAATATAATGGAGGGGATAAAGCGGGCGTTCTTCGGAATGCCCCAAAAATAAAAGGAGGACTGGATATCATGCAGGTACGTTGGGAATATTTGACTCCGCCCGAATTCAAAAAGCTTGTTAAAGAGGAGCAGATTTGTATTTTGCCGCTGGGGATACTGGAGCGCCACGGCGAACACCTGCCGTATGGCACCGACGGCCTCTCGGTACACGCTATTGCCTGCCGCGCGGCGGAACTGGAGCCGTGTGTGGTGTTCCCCACTTATTGGTTCGGCCAAGGGCACGAGGCGTCATGCTTTGCGGGCTCCGTCAACTTTCCCCCCCGGCTGCTGTACGAGATGCTGGAAGTGCTGTTGGACCAGATCGCCCGCAACGGCTTTAAAAAAATCGTGATTTTCAGCGGCCACGGCGGAAACAGCCATTTTCTGGACTACTTTGCCATGACGCAGCTGGACCGGGAGGTGGACTACACGTTGTATATTCTGCGCGGCGCAGGCAAACGACAGCTGGCTCTGGCCGATATGTGGGAGACGAAGTACGGCCATGCAGGTGAAGAAGAGACCAGCCAGATCATGGCCATCACGCCGGAGGGCGTTGTAAAGCTGGAGCAGCAGGTCTATGAGGAACCGATACTCCCGCGCATGGACCTGACGCAGCAGGTGCCTGGGGTACATTCGGGCCTGTGGTGGTATGCGAAATATCCCCTCCATGTAACAGAAAGCCCATCCCACGCGACAAAGGAAAAGGGCGAACGTATGATAGAGGCTCGCGTGCTGGATCTGGCCGACCGTTTGCGCGCCATTAAGGAAGATAAGGTGCTGCCCTCTCTGCAGCAGGAGTTTTACGAGCGTGTGCGCAGGGTGCCGGAAGGAGATTGAACCCGCCCGGCGAACAGAGCCGGAAGAAAGCCTCCATAAATAAGGAAGGAAAAGAAGCGTCCGGGGAAAAAGCTGGCGGTGGCAAAGCCATGCATCTTTGCGCAGCAAAGTGCAAGCCACGCGGCGAATGCCGCCAAAAAGGGGTGGCGAACCCCTTTTTCATTTAAAATAAATCCGCCCCGTGCGCGGCGGATTTTAAACAGGAGGTTTGCCCATGCGCGCGATTCTGTACCCAAGTGAGATATCCGGCCGCGTGGCCGCGCCGCCGTCCAAAAGCATGGCACACCGTGCGCTCATCTGCGCGGCGCTGGCCAAAGGCGAAAGCCGCGTGTTGAACCTTTCCGCCTCGCAGGATATCACGGCAACGCTTGCCGCCATGCGCCTGCTGGGTGCGTCCGCGGCGGATATGGACGCGCCGGAGTGCAGGCGCGGCGCCGCGGCGGCCTATGCCCATTGGAGCGGTGAGCGCACTGTCTCCGGCCCGGGCTCCCTTATCCTAAAAGGAACGGGCGGCCTGCCCTTTGCGCCGGTGTCCGGCCCGGTGGATTGCTGCGAAAGCGGCAGCACGCTGCGGTTTCTCATCCCGCTCTTTTCCCTCACGGACGCGCCGGTACGCTTTACCGGGCGAGGGCGGCTGATGGAGCGTCCGCAGGGCGTATATGCGCGGATGTTTGCGGAGCGGGGCCTCGGCTTTGCGCAGGACGCAGACGGGATTACGGTGCGCGGCGCGCTGTCCGCCGGGGAATATACGCTGGCGGGAAACATCAGCAGCCAGTTCATCAGCGGGCTGCTGTTTGCTCTTCCGCTGCTTTCCGGCGCCAGCGTCATTCGAATCACGCCTCCGTTCGAGAGCCGCAGTTATGTGGACCTGACGCTGCGTGCGCTGGCCGATTTCGGCGTGCGGGCCGCGTTCACGGATGAAAACACCATCGCCGTGCCCGGCGGGCAGACGTACCGCCCCTGCGCGTACACGGTGGAGGGCGATTATTCCCAGGCCGCGTTTCTGGCGGTTTTGGGCGCGGCCCGGGGCGGCGTGGCCGTCACGGGCCTGCGGGAGGATTCTCTGCAGGGCGACCGGGCCATACTGGATATCCTGGCGCGCTGCGGCGCGCGCATCATCCGGACGGACGGCGCGGCGCTGTTTGAAAAAAGCGCCTTGCGGGGGACGGAGATCGACCTTGCGGACTGTCCCGATCTGGGGCCGGTGCTGATGGTGCTGGGCGCGCTGTGCAAAGGTGAGACGGTCATCCGCAACGCCGCGCGCCTGCGCATGAAGGAAAGCGACCGTATCGCCGCCATGGAGCAGGAGCTGCGGAAAATGGGCGCGGAGCTGTTTTCCACACAGGACACCGTGACCGTGCGCGGCGGCGCGCTGCATGGAGCGGACGGTTTATACGGCCACAACGACCACCGTGTGGTGATGGCGCTGGCCGTGGCCGCGTATGCGGCGGGCGTGCCCGCCGCCATCGGCGGGGCGGAGGCGGTAAACAAGAGCTGGCCGTACTTTTTTGAAACGGTCCGCGCGCTGGACGGAAAGGTGGAACTGACGGATGAATAAAGAGCGCAATATCTGCATCGTGGGCCTGGGGCTCCTGGGAGGCAGCTACGCCATGGGCCTGACGGACGCCGGGTATACCGTCACGGCTGTGGATGTGCGGCCCGAGGCCATCCGTTACGCGCTGGAAAAGGGCATCATCGCCGCGGGCGCGGTGGAGGACTTTGCGCCGCTGCTGGCCGGGGCCGATGCGGTGGTGCTGGGCCTGTACCCTCACGCGCTGGTGGATTGGCTTCGAAACAACCAGAAGCACCTCAAGCCCGGCGCGCTGCTTACGGATGTGTGCGGCGTAAAGAGCGGTGTGGTGGAGGAGATCCAGGGCTTTCTGCGTCCGGACGCGGAGTTTATTGCCAGCCATCCCATGGCGGGCAAGGAAGTGAGCGGCGTGGAGCACGCGGATTGCGCGATCTTCAAACCCGCGAATTTCATCATCGTGCCCACGGAAAAAAACACGCCCCGGGGCCTTGCCTTTGCGCGCGGCCTGGCCGAGACGCTGGGCTTTGCCCACATCACGCAGCTCACCTGCGCCGAGCACGATAAAATGATCGGTTATGTCAGCCAGCTTACCCACGCCATCGCCGTCAGCCTGATGAACGCCAACGACAACACCCATCTGGCCGAGTACACCGGAGATTCCTTCCGGGACCTGACGCGCATCGCGAAGATCAATGAAAATTTGTGGAGTGAGCTGTTTTTCCTGAATAAGGAAAACCTGATCGCGGAGATCGACCAGTTTTCCGCCAGCCTGGAGGGGCTGAAACGTGCGCTTGTGGAAAATGACGAGACGGAATTGAAACGGCTGTTTGTGCAGTCCACTGCGCGGCGCAGGCTGTTTGATAAAAAACGGGAGGCGCGCTGAGATGAAGCTGGAGCAGATGCCGCGTTATCCGCTGCTGTGCGGCTTTACGCCGCTGCAGCGCATGGAGAATCTGGAGCAGGCGCTGGGCTGCGGCCCGCTGTACATCAAACGGGATGATCTGACGCCGCTGGGGCTGGGCGGCAACAAGACGCGCAAGCTGGAATTTCTGTTGGGAGACGCGCTGGCCGGGGGCGCGGACACGCTGGTGACCGTGGGCGGCGTGCAGACGAATCACGGCCGTCTGACGGCCGCCGCGGCAGCGAAGGCGGGCCTTGCCTGCACGCTGGTCCTGGACGGCGCGCGGCCGGAAAAGCTCT
>ERZ773242.3791-NODE-3791-length-10387-cov-3.680991_pt1 | contig 10387 bp, 13 predicted proteins | sample MGYA00511077_ERZ773242 | MGnify/ENA primary metagenome ERZ773242 (study PRJEB29015, sample SAMEA2737754) | human gut metagenome | biome: human gut; feature: human-associated habitat; material: faeces | place: China | collected 2012 ... | reverse complement strand
CCCAGAAAGCCCCCTCTTGATAGAGGGGGGCTTTCTGGCGTTGTGGCGGAACGTGTGGAGCAGAGTCACGCCCTTACAAGCACATCGGAACACTCCAATAAGATCCGCGGGAACGCCGAACCAGCCTGCGGGCTGGTTCACAATGACGCTTCGATTTTAAATTTATGACCGCTGCGCCGGGAGGCGGGCGATCAGCCGCTCCGGCGTGCCGTTCGCGTCGAATTCCTGCCGCATATCTGAGATCTCGCGCGTTGCTGTGCCAGACTGCGGCTTGTCTACCCGCTTGCGCTTGCAGACAACCTGAAATGCGCCCCGCTTTTCAATTCTGTAATCCATTTTGCCGCCTCTCAAAATATCTTTGTGCAATAGTACTGAAACAAGCTCAAAACGAACTTTTGCGGCAACTATTCGATCAGGTATTTCAACATTTTTTGATCTTCTGTGCGCTCAGGTGTCAGAAATGGGAAGACTGCCGGTGGAGCATATTTAATGCGGCACAGAAAAACCGCAAGAGAGATCCACACTATGGCGGCCTTGCAAAACAGGGCGGCATATGCTATGATTTTTACGATGGTTTGTTCGTATTCGAAAGAGCAAAAGGAGGCAACAGAAGATGTCGATTCCAAGAAGAATTTCAGTAAGCTGCCCGAACTGCGGAAAAAATTTTGAGACGACCATATTTGAAAGCCTGAATACGGATTTTGCTCCGGATGTGATTGAAACGGTAATCAGCGGGGAACGCTTTGCCGGGAAATGCCTAAATTGCGGATTTGAAACGCATCTTGAATATGACATGCTGTACCATGATATGAAGCATGGCACAGCGATCTGGGTCGTTCATGATAATGGCCCGGAATACGCGAGAAAAGTTGCCGAAGTGCGGGAGACAGAGCTGCTTCCCTATGCCATGACCAGAATTGTGCCCAACATGGATGCGCTTCGCGAAAAAGCGGCCTGTCTGGAGTCCGGAAAGGATGACAGGGTCGTCGAGCTGTGCAAGGTCTTCCTGGTGTCGCAGACGAGTCAGAAGATGCCGGATTTTGAATTCAGAAATGCCTTTTACACCTATTGCAATGGGAAAGACATCGTATTTCTCTATGGCGCTGCCGGAAAAGAGATTGCATACCAGTTAAGCGACAGGGTCTATGGCGCGATCGCGGAGCGGTTCAAACAGCCTTTGGCACAAATGGTACAAACACCCTATCAGATGATTGATTATGATTGGGCGGCGGACTTCTTTGAAAAGCTGCATTGAACCATTAGAATACAGGAAAAGAAGGTGAGAGGATGAGCGTTACGGTGGCGGATCTGCTCAAACTGCCGTCGCTGCGGCAGGCGAAGGTGATCGGCGGAGCAAAGGGACTTGGGAAAACCGTTTCGTCTATTTCGGTGCTGGAATCGGTCGATCCGGGCGTGCTGGTGCAGGAGGTATTTCCGCACGACAAATATTCCGGAAGTGAGATCGTCATTACCGGCTTTTTGAACTGCATCGAAGATGTTGACCGGCAGTGTTCCAACCTGCTGCGGCTGATCGAGGGCGGGGAAGTGGGACTGGTGCTGTATTACGTGGGGGTGTATCTCCCGCGTGTGAATCCGAGGCTCATTGAGATCGCAAATGCGCACGATTTCGTCCTGATCTGTATGCCGGAGGGACAGCGGCATCTGCGGTACAGCGATCTCATCACCGATGTGACGGAGTGCATTTACCGCGACCGGGCGGCAAACGTCTCGCTCGTGTCGGACATTCTGGCGCGGATCTCGACCACGCCGCACCATCAGCAGACAGTGGGGACGGCCTTGCAGATGCTCTGTGCGGAGCTGGGCTGTTCGGCGGTGTTGAGCACGCACGAGGGTCGAATCCTGAATCTTGCTGCATGGCCGAGCGGAACGGAGGACAGCATCCGCGAGGGGATCGAGCGGTGTTTGCCGCTTGTGGATGGAGAGACGACCCCGTGTCCGTTTCTGCCGGATGCGGCGTTGATCTGCAAGCCGATCTGCGCCGATCTGCCGCATCCGTTGCAGCTGACAATGATTCGAGTTGGCCAGCCGCTCAGTGCGCAGCTGGCGGAGCAGGCAGCGGATACCGTGCGTATCTGCATCAATATCTGGGGCAGACAGCACGGCGCAGTCGCGATCCACGAGCTGATCCGCGCCATTTTACAGGACGAGCCGCTGAAAATGCGGCGGCTGGCGGAGATTTTCCGTGTCGATGTGGCCGCGCTGCACGAGATCTGGGTGCTGTGCGGGATCAAGGAGGCGGAAACGATTCGGATGGAGCAGCTCCTTGATGCCGCGCGGCAATGCGCGGACAGCGTGATCGGCGCGGTCTATGACGGGAATCCGGTCATGAGCCTGAGCACGCCGCGCTCGCTGCGGGACACGGAACGGGCTATGGAGGAGATGCTCCGGCAGGTTCTGCCGGAGCACCCAGAGGCCGTTTTGGTACGATGCAGCGGATTGTCCAATACGACAAGATGCCGAAAAGCCTATTTGTTGACATTAGACAATTTGGAGGATGCAAAATTCATCTATCCGCACAAAAGAATTTTTCTGCAAGGAGAGCTGGAGCTGGCGGCGATGTGCCGCAAACGGATCAGCGAGGGCGAGGCGGCGGCCACGCGGCGGATTTTGCCGCTGGCCGCGTTGCAGGCGGACCGGGAGTATCAGGAGCTGCTGAACACGGCGTGCGTGTATCTTCTGGACTGTGACAGCAGCGTTACCCGCACGGCACAGGCGCTGTTTTTACACATCAACACGATCAAATACCGCTTGCAGCGGATCTCGGATCTGCTGGGCTACCGGCTCGGGAAAATGCCGGAAACGATCGAGCTGTACCGCAGCGCTGCCATCTACCGCCTCCTCCATGCGCAGCATGAGGCGTAGAAATGAATCAAGCCCTGTGCATTGTCCGTTCGGACAATGCACAGGGCGTTTTTTCTGCCGATTCGACAATATTCTTTTGCGATTTGCAGTGATATCATTGTGCCATTCTTTGATACGTCAAAGAGATTTCTCAGGAGAGAGGAGCAATTTCTATGAGTGAAAAAACGAACGGATTCAAGATCGAAGAATCGCAGCGGCAGAGCTGGCTGTCCATCGCGGCGGTCTGGGCGGGCGGCATGATCTGCGTGCCGTGCCTGATGATCGGCGGCGTTTTGGCCGGCGGCGGGCTGAGCCTGGGGCAGATCATTTTGTCGATCCTGATCGGATACGGAATCATCTGCGCCTATATGATCTTTATTGGGATGCAGGCCTGTGACACGGGGCTGCCCGTTTCGGTCATGGCCTCCGGCGCGCTGGGCGAAAAGGGCGCGCGGTATATCATCAGTACGCTGCTGGCCATTGCCTGCGTGGGCTGGTTCGGCATTCAGTCTGCGACCTGCGGCAGCGCGTTTGCAAGCATGGTTGCGAGCATGATGGGCAAGGAGGCGACGCCTACATTCGTGACGATCAGCTCGATCGTCTGGGGCGTGATCATGCTGGTGACGGCGTGCGGCGGCTTCAAGGGCCTGAAATGGCTCAACTACATCGCGGTTCCGCTGCTCGTCATCGTCTGCCTGTACGGCTTGATTGCCGGGATCGTGTCCAACGACGGCGGCAGCGCCATTGCGAACTATGCGCCGGAAGTGTCCTCCGGTATGGTGTTCGGTATTTCGATGGTCGTCGCGTCCTTCGCACTCGGCGGCGTCATCTCTGCGGACTACTGCCGCTTTGCCAAGAGCCGCGGCGACGTGGTCAAATCCTCCATTGTGGGTGTCATCCCCGCGGGCCTGTTCATGCTGCTCACCGGCGCGCTGATGAGCATCGTCACGGGGCAGTATGATATTTCCGCCATTCTCGCGTCTCTCGGCGTGCCGTTCGTCGGTCTGGTCGCGCTCGTGCTGGCCACATGGACGACCAACGTCACGAACGCCTATTCCGGCGGCCTCGCCCTCAGCAATCTGCTTGGCTTTGACGAGAGCAAGTTCAAGATCACGACCGGCGTGGCCGGCGGCATCGGTACGCTGCTCGCGGCGTTCGGCCTGCTCAATGCGTTCCAGGGCTTCCTGTCCCTGATGTCCGCCCTCATTCCGCCGCTAGCTGGTGTGCTGATTGCAGCCTACTGGATCGTGGGCAAGGGCAAAAAGGAGAACTTCGAGGTTCACCCCGGTTTCTCGGCGGTTGGCGTGATCTCGTTTGCGGTGGGCGCAATCTTTGCCTGCATCACCGGCGGTACGTTCGCAAGCTTCCCCGGTCTGGTCGAGGCGCTGCCGTTTTTGAATTGGCCGTTCTTCGTCGGCCCGGTCAACGGCATTGTAGTTTCGCTGGTGCTGTATGTCATTCTGGCGAAGGCGTTCCCGGCAAAAAACAAGTAATTTGATTTTGGGGCATGGGCATTGCCTATGCCCCCGGAATCGTAAAGAAGGAGTATTGTTATGCGGAAAATCGGTATCCCGGAAATTGAAGATATTGCGACCGGCGCGGCCCTGCTCGGCGCGGGCGGCGGCGGCGATCCCTATGTCGGCAAGCTCGTGGCCATCGGCGCAGTGCAGGAGTGCGGCCCGGTGACGCTGCTGGAGCCGGAGGAAGTCCCGGATGATGCGCTGATCGTCCCGATTGCGATGATGGGCGCACCGACGGTATTGGCGGAAAAGGCCATCGGCGGCACGGAGTATCAGAAACTCTTTGACATGGTCTCGAAGTTCTTTGGGCAGAAGATTTACGCCTTCATGCCCATTGAGGCGGGCGGCGTCAACTCGATGCTGCCCATCGCGGCGGCGGCGCGCCTCGGTATGCCGATGGTGGACGTCGACGGCATGGGCCGCGCGTTCCCGGAATTGCAGATGGTCACGTTCACCATTGGCGGGATGAAGGCGACGCCGATGGCGCTTGTGGACGAGAAGGGCAACAGCTGCATCTTTGAAACGATCACGAACAAGTGGACGGAGGAGCTGGCCTGTGCGGTGACGATGAGCTGCGGCGCATCGGTTTCTGTTTCGCTCTATCCGATGAGCGGCAGGCAGATGAAGGAATTCGGTGTACATGGCATTGTGACGCGCAGCCAGCAGCTCGGCCGCGCCATCCGCACCATCAAGGACTGCGGCGACAAGACGTCGGAGGAGCACTTCCTCGAAATGGCGGAGGGCTTCAAGCTCTTCAAGGGCAAGATCGCGGATGTGCTGCGCGAGACGCGCGCGGGCTTCAACTTCGGCAAGGTCGTGCTCGAGGGGATCGGCGATTACAAGGGGCGCTCGGCCTATGTGGAATTCCAGAACGAGAACCTGACCGCGACGGTAGACGGCGAGATCCTTGCCACAACGCCCGACCTCATCTCGCTCGTGGACACGGAGACGTTCCTCCCGGTGACGACGGATGCGCTGAAATACGGCAAGCGCGTGATGGTGGTCGGCCTGAAGTGCTTCCACCTGTGGCGGACGGAAAAGGGCATTGAACTCGTAGGCCCGCGCTACTTCGGCGTGGACACGGACTATATTCCGCTCGAAGAGCGCTGCAAGGGAGGGCACTGAGCATGTACAAACTTGGAATCGATGTGGGCGGCACGAATACGGACGCCGTCCTGGTGGATGAGAATCGCACAGTCGTTGCGGATATCAAGTATCCCACCTCTGCGGACATTTATGACGGCATCCTGGGCGCGATGCGTACGGTGCTGGAAGTCTCGGGCGTGGATCCGAAGCAGATCCATCAGGCGATGCTTGGCACGACGCAGTGCACGAACGCCATCGTCGAGCGCAAAAACCTCGCGCCCATCGGCATCCTGCGCATCGGCGCGCCCGCGACGACCGGCATCCGCCCGATGGTCGACTGGGCCGAGGATATCCAGAAGATCGCCGTCGGCAGCACGATCATCGGCGGCGGCTTTGAATACGACGGCAAGGAGCTTGCGCCATTCGACGCGGAGGCCGCGAAAGCATTCTTCGAAGAGATGAAGGCGAAGGGCGTCAAGTCTATTGCCATCTCCTGCGTGTTCTCCACGGTGCGCAATGACCACGAGCTTGAGGCCGCGAAGCTCTGCCGAGAAGTCATGGGCGAGGACGTCCATGTCTCGATTTCGAGCGAGATCGGCTCGATGGGCCTCATCGAGCGCGAGAACGCGACGATCCTGAACGCGGCGCTCTGGCAGGTGGCCGAGCGGTTCACCGAGGGCTTCGCCAAGAGCCTGCGCGACAAGGGCATCACCAATGCGGACGTCTACCTCAGCCAGAACGATGGCACGCTCATGACCATGGAGCACGCCCGCCGCTATCCGATCCTGACGGTCGCCTGCGGCCCGACGAACTCCATCCGCGGCGCAAGCTATCTTTCCTCGCTCAAGGACGCCATCGTCGTGGACGTCGGCGGCACGACGACCGACCTCGGCGTCATCCAGAACGGCTTCCCGCGCGAATCGAGCGTGGCCGTTACCATCGGCGGCGTGCGCACGAATTTCCGGATGCCGGACGTCATCTCCATCGGCCTCGGCGGAGGCTCCATTGTGCGCGTTAAGCCGGACGGCAGCGTGACCGTCGGCCCGGACAGCGTGGGCTATGAGATCACGAAAAAGGCGCTCGTGTTCGGCGGCGATGTGATGACCGCGACGGACATCGCGGTGCGGCTCGGTATGGTGGAGCTTGGCGACAAGACGAAGGCCGCCGGCATCCCGCAGGAGGTCGCAGACAAGGCGATGGACGCCATCCGCGCGCTCGTTGAGGACAGCGTGGACGCGATGAAGGTCTCGAACGCGGACGTCGACCTGATCCTCGTCGGCGGCGGCTCCATCATTCTGCCGGAGAAGATCCACGGTGCGGCGTCTGTCCTGAAGCCGGAGCACTTCGGCTGCGCAAACGCCATCGGCTCTGCCATCTCCAAGGTCAGCGGTACCTATGAAAAGCTGATGAACTATGACGAGCTGCCGCGCGAGCAGTCGCTCGAGCAAGCCAGGCACGAGGCCATTGAGCTGGCCGTCGAGGCCGGGGCTGTGCGCGAGACGGTCGAGATCATCGAGATGGAGGACGTCCCGCTGGCGTACTATCCCGGCAACACCAACCGCGTGAAGATCAAGGCGGCCGGTGATCTGAGCTGACTCCAACAACAAAACAATACGCCGCCCGCCGGTTGCTCCGGCGGACGGCGTTTTGCATCTTCAGGATCACAGGATCAGGCGGGGAGGATGCGCGTTTCGAGCGCGGTGACGTAGCTGCCGGGATGTCCTTCGGAGAACTGGTCGATGATATTCAGTGTGACAACGGTATCAGCCAGCTCGTATCCGCGCCGCGCGCCCTCGGCATAGAGGGCGGCAATGCTGTCGCGGATCGTGGCGAGGGGATAGACCTGATCGAAATGATAATAGCGCCGCCCGTTTGCCTCGTTCCGTACGCTGGGCACCAGAATCCCGCGGGCGTCATAATAGCGCAGCAGCTGTACGTCCATGCCGAAAATATTCGCAAGCTCTCCGATGGAAAGATATTCTTTCATACGATGCACCAGCCCTTTCAAATCAGGCTGCGGCCTTGACACTCCTCAAAAAGCACCAGAAAGACCGGCCGGAATTTATGCGTTCCTACAAAAATGAAATTAGGGGCTTGAACCTATAACTGTTATAGGTTCAATACTGATTTCAACACAGCGGCGCGGCCCGAACAAGGGGCGCGGCGCGAAAAAAGGAGGAGTTCCATGCAGACCTACGCACGGTGGGGCGAGGGCACGGTGAAGCATCTGGAGCGGCTCGGCGTGCTGGACAAGAATCTGCTGGCGGTGCATACCGTCTGGCTCACGGATGAGGAGCTGGAGCTGTTCCGCAAGCGGGAGGTCAAGATCTCGCACAACCCGGCCTCTGCGATGCGCGTGCTCGGCTTTGCACGAATTCCGAAGATGTTGGAGATGGGTCTTCGCCCCTCCATCGGCACGGACGGAGCCTCCTCCTCCAACCACATGGACATGGTGGACGAGATGTGGCTGACGAGCCTGATCCATAAGGGCTGGCGGCTCGATCCCACGGTCGTCCCGTCGCAGGACATCCTGCGCATGGCGACGAAATGGGGGGCGCGGGCACTGCTTGACGAGGAACTCTACACGGCCCGTCGATGATGCCGGTGAACGACAAGATCGCCGCGCTGGTGACGGCGATGCACTCGGCGAACATCCAGTCGACGATGTGCGACGGCAAATGGCTCATGCGCGACCGCAAGATCCTGACGCTGGACGAGAAAGTAATTTTGAAGGAAGCGTGTGAGCGGGCAAAGGCAATTTACAAGCGCGCGGGGATCGTCCTGCCCGACCGGTTCCCGGTCGTGAAGGTCTAATGCTGCACAGTGAGATCAGAAACATCAAATCTACGAAATCATAAAAACGGAGGCTGCATGATGAACAAGGAACTGTTGGCTGTTGCAAAGGGGATGAAGCCTGCCGATCTGGTCATCCAGAATGGTAAGATCGTCAATGTTTACTCTGGTGAGATCTATGAGGGCGGCGTGGCCGTCTGCGGCGACAAGATCGCGGCCGTCGGCGATGTGGCATACTGCATCGGCGAGGGGACAAAGGTCATCGACGCCGGGGGCAATTATCTGACGCCCGGCTTCCTCGATGGGCACATCCATCCGGAAAGCTCGTCTCTGGCGATCCGTCCGTTTGCGTAGGCCGTTCTGGCTCACGGCACGACGGGCATCATGACAGATCTGCACGAGGTTGGCGTCGTGTCCGGTCTGGAGGGCATCGAGTCCATCCTGAAAGAGGCAGAGGCCACGGATCTGAAGATCTATTTTGTCGTTCCGTCCCATGTTCCGTTCTCGCCCAATCTGGAAACCAGCGGCGGCCGCTTCAACCCGGAGATCATCCGCAAGGCGTTCCAGCGGCCAGATGCAGTGGGGCTGTCGGAGTGCGTCGGTCCGTACATTCTGGCCGAGTTCCCCGATCTGCTGGAGGCGTTCGACGATACGCTGGCCATCCCCGGTATGACGCTTCAGGGCCATCTGCCCGATATGTACGGCCCGGCGATGAGCGCCTGCGTCGCCGCCGGTGTCTCCACCGACCACGAATCCTTCTGCGATAAGGACGTATTTGAGCGGCTGCGCAACGGCTGTCATCTGATGATGCGCGAAGGCTCCGCCGCGCGCAACATGCCGGCACTGCTGAAGACTGTCATGGAGCACAACCTCGACACCTCCATGGTCAGCATCGTCACCGACGACCTGCATGCCGTGGATCTCCAGATGCGCGGCCATCTGGACGATTCGCTGCGCACCGCGCTCGGCATGGGGCTGGACTTTGTCAAGGCCATCCAGATGGTCACGGTCAACTGCGCCCGTGCGTTCAATCTGGAGCGCGAGATCGGCGGACTGGCCCCCGGACGCCGCGCGGACATCAACATCACCACCGGGCCGGAGAATTTCCGCGTCCTGTCCACGTTTGCGGGCGGACGCCGCATCACGGAGGATGGCAAGCTGCTGGTGCATTATGGGACGGCCGTGCATGAGCCGTGCGTTCTGAACACCATGCACCTCAAGAACCCCATCACTGCCGACAGCTTCAAGCTCCATGCACCGGAGAGCGCGAAGAAGGTCAAGGCGATCGTCATGGATACGCTCCCATATATCCCGTTCACGAACCGGCGAGTCTGGAGGAGAGCGGCGCGGTCTTTGGTGCGGGCTTCGGCCAGCGGCTGCGGAAAATTTTCGCCCCGCTGCTGACCGGCAACTATGCCATTGGTGCGCTGCTGGTGTTCGTCAAGACGCTCTCCGAATACGGCACGCCCTATACGCTGGGGCGGCGCATCGGATTTTACGTGTTCACGACTGACATTCACCGCTATTCCACCACCGCACCAATTGATTTCGGACGCTCGGCGAGTTTATCCTTCATTCTGGCCTGCATCTGCATGGCCATGTGGCTGCTGCAAAATGATATTACAGGCAAAAATAGCTACTGCCTTGCCGCGGGAAATTTCACGCTCGACCACTATAAGGAACTGCTGACCACGCCGAAGGCGCTTGCCACAATCTGGAAAAGCATGTTCCTCGCGGTCTCGTCTGCGACGATCTGCTCCGTGATCGGCACGTCGGTGGTCGCGGCGGTGCGGAAGTCGAAGGGTTTTTTCAAAAAGACGCTGGAGGGCGTGAGCCTGCTTCCCGAGATGCTGCCGAGCATCGTCCTCGTCTTCGGCATCATGCTGTTCTGGAACGCGATCTACAAGATCATCCCGCTCTACAACACGATCTGGATCATGGTGCTGGCCTACGTCGTTTTGTATCTGCCGTATACGGTGCAGTATGTGACGTCCGCCTTTATCGGAATTTGTCCGGCGTTACGCTGGACGCGAAAAAATATGAGACTGGCTATCTGCATTGGCTGCACAAGGCCATCAGCAACCTGAAAGCGTTTCTGCTCGGCACATATCACGGTCGTTGCACAC